>Ga0209726_10002516_pt1 | contig 26922 bp, 19 predicted proteins | sample Subgrocontami54m_FD_187453 | JGI IMG/M metagenome (GOLD analysis project Ga0209726, IMG submission 187453) | Subsurface groundwater microbial communities from S. Glens Falls, New York, USA - GMW46 contaminated, 5.4 m (SPAdes) (version 3) | ecosystem: Environmental > Aquatic > Deep subsurface >... | reverse complement strand
CCAGGGATTGGCTGTGGGGGGCCAATCCATCTCGGAGCTCTGCAAAGCCCTGTTTATAGTTTATGGACAGTTGGCGGTTCGTTAAAAAGAAGTCCGAGCCGACAGTTTTTGCGAAGATTGCTAAATCTTCGCATGTATTTTTTGCGCGCGCGATTTTTGCGCACGATAGTGCGCTACCTACCCACTCAGAAAAAGGTTCGAGCCAACTCGAACCGCCCGCCCGAATTTTTGCTAAATCTTCCTGAATTTTTAATTTTTCATCGAAAAATTCGTTTTTTTTATTTTTATAAGTTTCACTCTCAACTACTCCTTCTAAAAAGCCGTCAAGCAATTTATTTAGTTTTTCTTCTAGAACTGGTAATTTTGCCTCAAGCTGTAAAATATTATCTTCTGCATTTTGTTTTTCTAGGATTTCATCTTCTTCTATCCACTTATACCAGTTATTAGCCCAGCTTTGAGGTAATGCTACATCATCAAAGGCTTTTCTAAACTGCTTTTCAAGCTCATTTTGCTCAATGTATCTTTGAGTACAAGGTGTCATCTTTTTAGTACATCTGTAGTATATGTAGTGCACTTTTCGGTCTGTCCTTTTGAAATATTTGCCCTTTTCTTCTGCTGTGATAGCAGCACCACATTCCCCACATCTCATTAAGCCGCCAAAAGCAAAATTATGTCCTTTGAATCTTGGTCTTTCTATCTTATGGACTTTTTCCTGTACTCTCTTAAATAACTCTTTTGAGATGAATAGCTTTTGAGAACCCTGGTAAACTTCCCCACTGTATCTAAAGGGGCCGATATAGAAGCTATTTGAAAGCATAGCTTTGAGCTGATCCACCTTTAAGGGCTTACCAACTTTTGTCTTGATACCGTTCTTGAACAGGAAGTCTGCAATCTGGGTAAAGGACTTTCGTTCACTTGCAAACAGTTCAAAGGCTTTTTTGACTGTTTTAGCCTTTTCAGGATCTATATCTATGCCTTTGGTCTTAGGATTGTTTATATAGCCAATAGGAGGTGTCTTAGGCCATATTCCGTTCCTTAGCTTTTGTCTGATACCTCTTTTAACATTCTCTGATAAATTGTCTACATAATACTTGCTTTCATTAAAAGCCATGCCTAACATGAATTTTCCCTGAGGAGTTGCTTCAAACCAAAATTGAGGAAACTTTAAGTCTAAAAGCTTTTTATCATCTATTAGGTAGATAATCTTTCCACCATCAATAGTATTTCTAGCTAACCTGTCTGGATGCCAGGCAATAATACCTTGAGCTACTCCCCTTTCAATCTTTCTAACCATCTCATTAAACTTTTCCCTACCTGGAATCTTAGCTGTCTTTTCTTCTTCTACAATCTCAACTATCTCTAGACGTTCCCTTTGAGCAAACTCTTTTAGTTCTGCTATTTGAGCAGGAATAGATAATATTTGTCTGTCTTTATCTTCTTGTGATTTTCTACAATATATAATGTATTTCATCTTCTTATTCTTATAAGTAAAACTTAAGAAAAGTTCTTTTTTGTGAACGTAAGTGAACTAAATTTTTGCATAATTCGTTTTTTGCTCTTCTTTTTAACGAACCGCCAACTGTCCATAAACTATAAACAGGGCTTTGCAGAGCTCCGAGATGGATTGGCCCCCCACAGCCAATCCCTGGGGCTACCTACAATAACCAATCAAGCAGAGCTGTACCGAAAAATTCGTACTCTTTTCCGTTCGCAGCGGTAGCCCGCCTACGCACGACTTCGGCGGGCCTCTATATCCGCTTAGCCTTTTGGCCGAAGCTCTATAAAACTGTCGCCGGATTCCCGCTTGCGGGACAAAAAACGCAAAAATTTTAAAGAACTTTTCGCACCCCTTAAGTCTTAAAAGGCGCAACCAGTGGATTCAGTTTAGGATTGTGTCAAGACTGTCTGATTGCGCCATTAAAAAACACAATCCGCAAAAAAACTGAATCCAAAAATAATTTACCAATTATGAAGATAAATTACAAGATGTTAAAAATAAATCTGCTAAAGGTGAAGGAGATGGATTAGCAGTTTACTATTATTCCCAAAAGTCTTAAAATTTGCTTGTATATTTTATGTCTATTCCGAATGATTTTATTGTAGTGGAATCAAATGCAGATTTCATAATAGGTACTGATAATTTTAATGACTTACAGATTCATGGAACGCCAATAAACTCTTTTTACTATTTCTTTAACAAAGTACAGAGAAAATTAATCAAACAATTTATTCTAGATAAGAGGGAGAAGGTGAATTATGTCTGTAGAGTTTTATTAATCAAAAAGGGCTCTAAATTTACTCCGAGATTGGCTTTTTCCGTCAGAAACAACCAGGGATCTATACTTGGTAAAAAGAAACAAATGGATGAGGATATTCTTATTAGAGCAAATGTAAATTTAATTGACTGTCATGAAAATTTTTGGAAACTGATTGCATTCCTCAAATCTCTCAAAGAAGAGGTGGATATACCAGATGAAAATTTTTCACTTATTTCTCAAAAAGATTTCGAAATTACTGAAAACTTAAAAACTTTTTTTAAGAATCCAGATAAGCAAAAAATGATGGATTTGATTATTAGCAATAACATATTACCAAATGACTTAATTATTAGTTTGCAAATTAGAAAAAAGACTGAGGCCATACATAACTATGAAAGTATGCTCAAACAGAATTTAGTTGAACAAAAATGGCAGTCTTGGTTTCAGGAAAACTCATGGGTTTTAGGTAGTGAATTTGTTGAAATTTTAGATGAAAGAGTAATTGATACAGCACATATTACTGATTATTTAATGAAAGCTTATGATGGTTTCTTGGATATTATTGAAATTAAAAGGCCAGAAGGTGATTTTAAATTCTGGGCAGATGAGATGGATCATAGTAATTATGTGCCATCTAACTCATTAATGAAGGCTATAACTCAGGCGGTAAAATATATTTATGAAATTGAAAGAGAAGCAAATAGTATAAAATTTTTAGAGCGGGTTAAGAATACAAAAACGATTAAACCTAGGTGTATATTAATTTTTGGTCGTTCCGACAACTGGAATCAGGAACAAAGAGAAGCTTACCGCATTTTGAATGCTAGCTACCACAATTTAACTATTTTAACTTACGACCATGTACTAGATCGTGCTAAAAAAATAATTGGTATAGATATTTCAAGATCACAGGATTAAATAGTCTTTAAGATCGTTCCACAGCAAAAAAGGGGGTTAGCTGAATATATGTTAATTTTGAGTTTGGATAGTCCCAGACAAATCCAGCTGGAAATAACAACCCTAGCAAAGAACGTTTCTGGCTCAAATCAGCTGTATCATAAGTGAAGATAAAGTCTTTTGATCTTTTCTCAACATAATCTGTGGCCAATTTTAAATTATATTTGGCTAAAAGTTTATCATCGCTAGCAAGCTCAATACTCTTAATATTCTTCTCAATCATTTCGCTTTGCATCTTGAATACTTCATTAGAGTAAATACCTAACAAATGATTCTGTACAAGACTATTTCTCATATCCTGAAGCTTTTTAAGCTGCATCACTTTTCTGGTTTTCTTATTATAAAGTTGAGAACATCTTTTTTTATGTTCTTTTTCAAGCAAAAGCATAAAAATCTTATTACACTCATCTATAGGAATAATTCTTTTTAAAAGTTTCGTAAATGAAGTATGTAGAGTTTTTCTGGATACATAATGGAAATAACGTCCACCTTCCTTTCTACAATAATAATAGGCATATCTACCGCCCCTACCCTTACTCCAAGAACCAGTGAATCCGGAACCACATTTACTACACTTAGTAAACCTCCTCAAAGGAAAATCTATATGCAAAATATCTCTCCTTGCCAAATCTACTTTACTTTTACATCTTCCATCCAATATATCTTGAACCCTGTTAAATAAATCTTTAGACACCATCGCTGGGTGTTGTCCTTGTACCTCTTCTTGATATGTAGGAGAATATAAAACTCCCATATAAAACTTATTTCTAAAGGTTCTGTGCATAGCAGACTTTGCCAACTTTATCCCCATTTTTTCCATTACCAGAGCCACTTCAGCTATACTTTTCGTTCCTGTAGCCACTATCTCCCATGTTTTTTGGACTAAATCAAATTTCTTAGGGTCTTTAATAATCATTCCGCCGAATGTTAGATATCCTAAAGGAGGCTTACCAGCACCCCAAAGACCAATCTTAAATCTGGCATACATACCATTTTTAGCTCTTTCTGATCTTATGTCATTATCAAATTGGGCAATTTGTGCAAAAAAGTTTCCTAAAAACTTACCCATAGCACTCTCATCAGTCGGTTCAGTAGCGGATATAAGCTTTATTCCTAAATCAGTTAATTTTTTATGGATGATTAGATAATCAAAAATTTGTCTGGATAACCTATCAGTTTTATAAATAACAACTGCTCCTACTTCTGATTTATTCTTTCTGCAATATTCCAACATTTCTATCAAAATTTTTCTACCTACGATAGTCTTAGCCGATCTCCCTTCTTCTTTGAAGATTTTTGTAACTTGATATCCTTTAAATTGAGCTTCTCTTGTACAGATTTCCTCTTGGGTACCTAAAGAAAAATTCTCAACTTGTTCTTCTGTTGATACTCTTAAATATAAGACTGCATTCTTTATTAGGCTATTCATAAGATATTAGAAGCCAACATCTCAAAAAAGCTTTTTCCTTCAAAAATTTCCCTCTCAAACGAATCGAGCCAAAGCTCAATTAAATACTGCATTTTTATAATGCTATCTTGTAAATCCTCATCACTAAATTGATTAACTTTATCTCCTAAAATAGCTCTAATTTCTTCAAAATTTATGTTATCCATACTAGCGAAAAATTTTAGCAGCCCCTGAAATTTTTACAATTCTCCTAAACTAAAAGCGGGATTGATATAATAAAATAAAATTATAATCCTATTGCGGGAGCTGAAGTATCTGGTGGTGGAGCAGCTGGTTGATCGGGTTCAGGTGCCTTAACTTCAGGAGCAGCAGGAGCTGGGGCTTCTGCAGGTACAGAAACTGGTTCTGAAGTTGGAGCTGGTTCACTAGTGGAGCCAGGAGTTGATATAGTAACTGTAGCCTCAACAGTGATCTCCGGAACTTGTTCTACTGGAACTTCCTGTTTAATTTCTTGTATCTCTGTCTGTACTTCCTCTGGCAGGGTTTGTTCAACCTCTGATGGTTGGCTTACTGGAGAAGTAAAAATCTCCTGTTCAATTTGTTTAACAGTTTCTATTAGCGTCGTTTGTTCTTCACTGGCAGTTGCTTGAATCTCGGCTGTTTTCTGTTCTATAACAGCTGTAAATTCTGATCCCCCAACTTGAGCAATAATATTTTCAACTACTGGACTTTGCTCAATTTGAGTTATATAAGTTTCAAAAGTTAGCGGATCATTAACCTGGGTTTCAAGATGATTCTGTATGAGTTCAACTTCAGCTTCAATAGCCAGATCAATTTTTACATCAATTGACGGCGGTACATCATTTTTTAGTTCTACCAGCTGTTCAATCACTTCAGGAACTGGAGTGAGGGCTTGATTTGCTTGTGTAGAAACTGTTTCTACAAAATTATTAATAACCTCTGTTTCTAGTTTTTGAGCTTCTTTTATAACTTCCGGAGTAACCTCTGGAGATCTTTCCAAAACCTCCACTATCTCCTGGATTACATTCACATCCAAAATATCAGTTGCATGACCAACTTCAGGCAATACATCTTGAGCAAGTTCCTCTGGCTTATCAATGTAGCGATCAATAATATTTTGTTCAACTTCCGCTTTTATCTCTTTGATTTCTTCAACAATAGGTGTAGTTTCCGTTATTACCCCAGTTTCGGGTGGACTAACCCTGATTTCGATATCAGTGATAATTTTTAAATCTTCTGGTTGATCTCCTACTACAATATCTACAAATTCCTGCTTTGAAGTTCCATCTGTAATTTCTGAAATCAGATCGGTTAGATTTTCAACTGCTTTATCTTTAATACCCTCTGCCAGCTCGACTAACGTTGGATCATCAAAGTGGTCTTTTAACTCATCAGCTGCTTCAAATTGGATCACAGGATTTCCAGGGGAAGCTTCTATATAATCCAAAACTTTTTCCACCCTTTCCTCTTGAGGAAGTTGCAAAAGCTCATCTTCCAGTTTTTGAGTAAGCTGATCTATTGAGTTTTCCAGGATGGGTTGGAGCTCCTCTGGCTGGTCTTTTTTGATCTCTGTTAAGAGTTCTATGGCTTTAATTTCACTTAAATCACTACCAGAAATCTCCTCAACTGCTTTTTCAAGTTTATCAGTGAGAGACTCTACATTATTATTGGTTAGCTCTAAAAGTGTATCAACGCCGTCTTTTAGAATATCTGATCTGATTTGCTCAACCTCAACATACGTATCTCCATATACTTTATCCTCAATTGAAGCTAAAACTGTTTGCCTGGCTATCCCATTTTCGATAATTTGGTCAACCAGTTGATCTACCTTTGCAGGCTCTAGTTGTTTTAACTGTTCAGCATGTTCCGCTAATTTATTAAAGTCCTCCTGTACATCTTTTAAGGTATCTAATGCTAAATCTATTGTCTCTGTACTCTGACTTTGCTCAAGCAGTTTGGCAGCCTCTATTGTTTTGACATTATCTTGTTCTATTAACTTTTCTGCCCTAGCAATGGGATCTAAAGTAATCACCAAAGTTATATCTCTTAAAATTTCTTTGAGAGCATATAATTGGTTATCGGGTAAAATAAGTGGATCAGAAACCCCTAAATCTTTGGCTGAAACAGTCAAATCCAGTTCAACATCTTTCGGTCTATTTTCTTCTTCAATTTGCTTCTTGGCAGCATTAAGAATAGCATTTTCAATGTTCTCAGAAAGTTTAGCTATTTCAGGTAGACTTACTCCTTCCGGAGTTTCTATTTTTGGGACATTATTATCTGCAAGCTCTGTTTTTAATTTTTGGATTTCATTTTGTATTTCAGCAGGCAATTGCTTTTCTAAATCTGATTTTTGGTTATCATTAGCTACAAAAATTTGCTGGACAATAGCTTGCATTTTTTCATATAAGACTTGTTGATTCTTTTTATCCTCCTCTGTTATTGCTTTAGCTTTTTGAGAAAGGCTGGTGAAAAATCTTTGGCCCAGGTAATTTTGCAGGGCTTGTTTGACTTGGGGGTTACTGGTAATAAATGCCTGATACTGTTCAAAAATAGCCGGATCATTAACGTTAGTGAGCAGATGTTCCTGCAAGAGAGATGCTTGGGCACGGAGTGCTATATTTATTCTCTGCTGATCTTCAGTAGGAAGAGTATCTTGCAATGAACGTAGCAGGATAATTGCTTGAGGATTGGGTGAGAGAAGACGTACATCAGAGGTATTAGTTACCGGATTGTAGGCAAGTTTCGGTTTACTTACAAAATCTTTTTGAGAAACACTACTAAGAAATGTGCCAAGTGTCTTGCCCAGTACCTGTTTAGCCTTCAACTTAACTTCAGGTGAGACTTCGGGAGAATTTTCCAGAATCTGATCAATTTGAGAAACGATTGAAAGATCAAGAATGTCACTACCAGAAATTGCTTCAAGTGCCTGTGGATTTTGACCAAATAAAGCTACTACACGAGCCCTGGCAATGTCCTCATGCCCGGCAAATTCTTTTTTATCTGCCTCACTTATCCCGGATTGAATATACATTTGTAAAAGTGCCATTACCCGGATATCTTCCGGATTTTTGAAAACGCCGTCCCAAAATTGTTTTCTGGTTTCCGGAGTATTAATCTCAAAAACCCTATCTTTTAACTTGCCCAAAGCCAGTTCTTTGACACCCTCTAAGCTTAAAATCAACTTACGGTCAGTAAGGAAGTTTTTCATCTGTTCAAATGCTTCTACCTGACGGACAGGATTACCAAAAGAATAATTGATGTAGTTTTGCAGTTTTCTATTTCTGACATCTGGCGGAAGTTTTAGCATTCTTTTTTCAAACTGGATTGCCAACTCTTTCTGCAAACCAGCCAACTTTACTTTGGTTTCAGGATTTAAGCCACTTTCTATATCTGAGAGTATTTCAATTGCTTTCAACTCTGAAAAATCATCTCCAACAATCCTACCCACCTCTTTTATAGCAATGTTATGAACAGCATCTAAATTAGGAGCAGCGTTTAAAGAAGCAATGGCTCCACTTACCAGATACTTCACCCTGGCATCTTCAATTTTTAGATAGCTTGATACTGGCAAATCATCTTCTATTTTTTGTAAAATGAGCTGAAACCTGTTATATTGCTCAATCTGTAGTTTTAAAATTTCCCTATCTGTTTGTACCTTTGGATCTGTTGCCACATCTTTGGTTTTCTGACCAATGTCAGCAATAATCTTGACTGCCTGATCAGCAGCCTTTTGGGATTTATCCTTTTCTAGTAAGTTTTGAAGCTCGGCAATCTCCCTATCAATTATCCGTAATTTTATTTTGGCTTTACTGGATGGATCTTGGGTTAGTGTCTCTTGGATGGAATCAACCAAGGGTTGAATCAGGCCATTTTGGGAGGTTTGGGTTGAACTGCTGCTAAGAGCATTAACTGCTAAATTAGTATTTCCAGCTTCTGCTTTTATTTCCTGGCTGGCTAGATTTAAAATAGCCGATTGGACGTTGGCTGAAAGATAAGTCGAAGATGCTGTGATAGGCTTGGGTTTAGTAAAATTAAATCCTGCGAGTAAGGATTTAGGAGCCTGGGTAGCTACCACACCAACTATGCTTACTACTGCAAGTGTTGGTATAAGCCAGTGTAATAATCCAATCTTTTGTAATCCACTACCAAAGTGGAGAAAGCCAAATTTTCTTCCGTGACGCGTTATTTCCTCTCCTGATCTAGCATGGTGCCAAAAAGGCTTTAAGTATTTTTTAAATTTCATGGGCAGAAAATCTCTCTTAAGTCATTGTGTCAATTTTAAGATAGTTTTGTCAACTTAACTCCCCACATCCATATTTGATTTTTTAATTTTTGAGTTAATTTAAAACTTTTAGCATGGCTAAAATAGCCTAAGTATGATTGCAAAGATTGATTAAAATTTTCATCATTGATTTTAATTTTCAGCTTTTCAAAGACTCTCTTTTTTGTTTTAGTTCTGGGTAATATGTAGTGAGGCAAAATAACATAACCTAAAAAATCTATTCCCCATTCCAACTTTCTAAAGATAATCTTATTAGGATGAAGCTCTAATTTGAGCTCCTCTTCTAAAAACTTACTTATAGGTAAAATCCGATTTTCTAACTCTTTTTTACTACTCCCAAGTAAAACAAAATCATCTGCATAACGTAAATAATACTTTACTCTAAGTTTATGTTTAATGAACTGATCTAACTCATTCATATAAATATTAGCAAATACTTGTGAAGTTAAATTACCTAGTGGAATACCCTTACCTTCTCCTACTTCAGAATTGAAACTATTTAATACTTCAGATAATAACCCTAAAATGTCTTTATCTTTAATGTTTCTATAAAAAAGTTTCGAGAGAACTTCATGATCAACACTAGCAAAAAATTTCTTAATATCTAACTTAAGGGCAAAAGAAGTTTTGGTGTAATTCTTTGAAACTTTTCTTGTAAATTGTTCGAGTCTTTTAATCCCTTTATGAGTTCCTTTTTCTAATCTACAGGAATATGAATCAAAAATGAAATTTATATCATAAAGTGGGTATAAATATTTATATAGGAGGTGATGTAAAACTCTGTCTTGAACAGATGCTTTGTGAATATGGCGCCTTTTTGGATCATGTACGTAAAATTCCTCATACTTACCATGTTTATATATTTTCTTTCTAAGTTCTTCATGCAAAGTGAATAAATTATCCTCAAGGTTTCGCTCATATACTTGGACATCTTTCTTTTTCCTCTTCCCCACCTTAAATTCGTTCCAGGCTTGAAAAATATTCTCAATTCTTATAAGATCACCATAGTTAATTTCTGCCTTCATATTTTTAAACATGGCAGTCGATAAACAGGATCACACACACACACACACACACACACACACCTATAGTTGGTCTCGATATTCCTATCTTTACCAAGCTATATGAGTTTTACAATCAGTTAACTCAAGCTATAAACAGTTTTCCTAAAACTAAGCGTTATACCTTAGGGCAAAAATTAGACAATATAACTTTAGAAATATTTGAGTTGTTATTTGCAATCTCTCTTAGTAACAATAAAACTGTAACCCTTCAACAAATCAGTGTTAAAGTTGATCTTTTAAAAGTGCTGTTAAGATTCTCCAAAGATACTCAATCAATAACAGATAAAAAGTACCTTGAACTTCAAGCACTTCTACAAGAAATAGGAAAAATGCTTGGTGGCTGGATACGCTCCACCAAGCAAAACTACTAGAAACTATCCAACGAGCGGCGTGGATATTGACATTGCTATTGTCGCGATTCCAGTCATTGACGTTGAGACCATTATCAGCATTCCAATTACCGACATTGGCAACGTTAGAACCGAAGCGTTGTAAGCATTTCTCCGTAGTATAAATCTCACTGAAGATCTTAATTAAAATTTCTTCTGTATTGTATTCGCCCTAAAAATAGAAGGCAAAAGAGAAATACTCGTAGTGTCTAGTAATAATTCCTTAAGCACACCTTCGAAAGTAAACACAATCGAAGCTCTGGCTACTGAAAGATTCTAGAAATAGGCGAAAATTAAAACTTGTTTAACTTTTCACTGCCTATTGCTTTGAAAGTATATCAAAAATAAAAAATTTCGGAAGACCAAAATACAAGAAGACCAAAATATCCAAAAAACCAATTATCTAGTTCCAGTTGGCACTACCCAACGAGCGGCGCGGATATGGACACTGCCACTGCCGCGATACCAGACAGGGACGCTGAGACCATGATCAGCATGCCAATCACCGACATCGGCAACGTCAGAACCTTCCTTATTTGTAGGTGTGTTTGTTCTTATATAAGACCAATATCCATCTTTCATATAATCTTGACCTAATATACGAACACCTGTTGCATCAAAATGTTTAAATAATACTTCTGTTGCTTCTGAAGCTTCTGGTAAGACTTCACCAATATTTGGTAATCCTAATTTTTCTCTTAAAGCGTGAGCATCTTGTTCAACTAATGCTATTTGCTGATCGGTAGTTTTACTTGAGGTGTCTGGAACAAAAAATCTTTCAGGATCAGGATAAATAGCTACTTCTATTGGCCTTGAGGGAAACTCAGTTACTCTATTTCTACCACTCTCTTTATAACCATCGGTAATATACCAGAATGGTCTTTTTGCACTTTGTTGAGCTTTAATAGTTTCTCCTGTTGGAAGATAAAGTACAGCTCCATCATCAACTAGAGCTTTTCTTTCTTCATCAGTAAATCTGAGTGGCTCACCTAAAACTTCAGGTTGAACCATTGTAGCTACTTCTATTTGTGTTCCTGGAAGTGGAATATCTTTGCCATGTCCTCTAGCTTGAAATTCTTTTCTTACAACAGCAACAATCTGGGCAAGGTTTCCCTCTCCAGCTCTTTTTAATTCTCTTTCAATGTGTTGCATTGACATACTATATCAAATAATATCAAACTATGAGCCATTTGTCAAATCAAAAACTCATAATCTAATACTATTTGTAAGAATTAAACTCCTTAACCCTAGTTTTGTCAATATCTTTGATGATTTTTACTGTACCTGAATAATTAATTTTGAGCCTAGGGCTTGAGCTATTTTTTGTAAAAACTCAAGGGATGGGTTTACATTTCCCCCTTCAAGACGGGCAATAGCTGATTGTTTTGTGCCTATCTTTTCTGCAAGCTCACCTTGTGTTAAACCTCTTTTTAGTCTTGCCTCAATCAAATTAGAGATCACAGCATATCTAGGAGCAAGTCTGTCATACTCCTTTTTTGTCTCTGGATCAGATAATAATTCTTTTTCTAAGTCTTCCCATCTACTCATAGTTGTAATATAACATAGATGTTATATTTATGTCAAGCTCTTCATCCGCTGTAATGCTATATCTAACTCTTTTTTGGGAGTTTTCTGTGTTTGTTTCTTAAAGCCATGAAGTAAATATATAGTTTTTTGTGGTGCAAAACAGTAAATAATACGGATTTCTTCTCTCCCCCTTATTCTTAATTCATAAAGTCCAGCTCCTAATGCTTTTGAGTGAGGAAGTCCTAATTGATTCCCATAAAACTTTAGTAATTTAACAATATGTACTATTTTAGATCTCGCTTGAGGTTTCTGGTTTTTAATAAACTCATCTATTACCTTCTCTCTTCTGCTTGTCTCGTAAGTTTCAATATTCCAATCCATATTCAGATAATATCAAACTATGCTTTCCTTTTATACCCTTTTGTGCTAAACTCCAGGCTAACTTCTGCCCAAGTATACTCCTGCCCATTAAGGGTTAAATGGATTATACACAAGCATCTAATGAGCTGATCCAAAAATTAAAGGATAATGATTTATCCCAATTTGAGAGTTTTCTTTTAATTATCCTTGCCAGTTTACCCTTACCTTATGAATGGAGGGAGAGTTTAATTGTATTCTTCCTTAACCCTCATTCAATATTTTCAGGTATTCAGATTCCTCATCTAACACCACTTCAATTTGGGATTTTAGGGTTACTGCTTATGCTGCTTTCTCCATTGATAGGCTTTCTATTGCTGTTTTTAATATATGTTATCTCCAACTTTATTCTTAAAACTTTACTCCCTACTATATTTGGTAAATCCATAGAAAGATTTATCCCAAAGCAGGAAAATGTCTTTTTAGAAATTAATTTTCCTGTTAAAACCTCTCAATCCTCCTACTCCACAGAACAGCTATTTGCTTTAATACATGCTTTGGCCTCAAGACAAAGAAGCTTTATTAAAGGTTTAATTGGTATTAAGAAAACATATTCTTTAGAGATTGCCTCAAGTAGAGATGAGGGCATTAAATTTTATCTTTCTGCTCCACCAAAAGATGCAGAAATATTAAAAGGTGGACTTTTGTCTTACCTTCCTGGAATAAAAGTCAAACTTGTTGATGATTATCTCAACAGAACAAGTAAATCTAAAGCTAGTGAGTATTTCCTATCTCTATTTGATTTAAAGCTACTAAATTCTTTTCCTCATCCTCTTAAAAAACAAAAGCTATTAGAAGAACATGACCCTATTGCTTTCCTTACAGGCATGATGACTAAACTTTCATCCGGTGAGCTTATTTCCTTTCAAATAATTACCACACCAGTTCTAAATACAACTCATGGAATGATCATTAATAAAATTAAAAAGATCAAAGAAAGAATTAGGAAAGGAAAACCAATTAGTCCTCTATTAAATGAAAGTATATTTCAAAAATTAGCAGATTTACCAGGATCGAATGTTTTAATTTTTGTATTCAAAATTATTGCTGGAGTTTTAGGATTTGTTTTAAAAATCATAATCACCATCCCACTTGCAATATTTGGTGATTCCAAGCAACCTTTACCAATCCTTATGTCTGATGAAGTTAAAGTAAATATTCAAGAAATATTAAATCCTTACGAAAAACAGCTTTCAGAAGAGGTCAAAGAAAAGATTGACCAACATTTATTTGAAACAACCATAAGAGTTTTAATCATGGTCAAAGATGATGAAGATTTAGACAGAAGAGTTGATGGTATAGCCTCATCTTTCTCATCTTTTGACTCTACCTACCAGTCAATAATCACTAAAGGTAGCTTTTTAGGTTTTATTCCTATGCCTCCCAGACTTGTAGCAATGGGTATCCAAAAACATTACTCACAGTTTAAATATAGAAGTTTATCTTCTAATGGGCTATTTTCTAAAAACCCCATACTCTCAACTTCGGAAATATCAGATATTTACCACTTGCCTTATACCTATACCACTAAGACTGAGGGCTTAGTAAAAGATAAGTCTCAAGAGCTTTCACTCCCACTTTCTCAAAAGAAATCCAGTACAAAGTTTGATATAGTTCTAGGCACAAATAGCTATGGAGGAGAAATATTACCTCTTGGCTTATCTTCCACTGAAAGAAGACAGCATACCTATATAGTAGGTAAAACTGGACAGGGTAAAACAAACTTAATTTCCCAGATGGCCTACCAGGACATGGTTTCAGGCAAAGGCATAGCCATTATTGATCCTCATGGGGATATGATTGAACATTTATTAACCATTATCCCTAAAAAAAGAATTAGGGATGTAATTTACATTGATCCTTCAGATAAAGATTTTCCAGTGGGACTTAATATGCTTCTTCCTAATACCAAATTCAAAGATAGTGATGATGCCGTTGATAATATTACAAAATCTGTTATGTCTGTATTTCAAAAGATCACTCCAAAAGAACATTGGGGACAAAGAATGGAGCATATTTTAAGAAATGCCATTCTTACCTCCTTGGAAGTTGATCCTAAATCTATCTCTACACCATACAGATCACTTGTGATAATCCAAAAGCTATTAACTGATTCAAACTATCTTGAAAGAATAACCCGCAATCTGTCTGATCCAATTCTAAAACAATTCTGGGTAAAAGAATTTTCTATGTTTGGAAATATGCAGATGGCCTCAGTCATCTCACCTCTTACCAATAAATTAGGTGAGTTTATAACTTCTAAACAATCAAGAAATATCCTGCTTCAGGAAAAATCTACAATTAACATTCAAAATATTATGAATGAGGGTAAAATACTGCTAGTTAACCTATCCAAAGGAAAATTAGGAGAAGAAAGAAGTAACTTTTTTGGAACACTCATCATCTCTTTAATCCAACTTGCCATCTATTCCAGAGCAGAGATACCAGAGAACAAAAGAAGAGAATTTTTTGTCTATATTGATGAGTTCCAGAACTTCGCTACAGAGCATTTTACTTCCCTTTTTTCAGAATCCAGAAAGTATAAAGCCTTCTTTATTGCTGCTCATCAAAATATAGCTCAGATAGATGATCCAAAACTTGCTAAAGTGGTGCTGTCTAACTCTGGAAATATTATAGCTTTTAAAAATGGCCCTGACGATGAACAAATCCTTTTACCTTTCCTAGAACCAGAGGTAGAAAAAGGACAGATAGTTAACCTCCCACCTCATCATTTCTTTATCAAGATAACAAATGATGATAATGAAGATGCTTTTTCTGGAACTACGCAACTTCTAGATGTTAGAAGAAGTGAAAAATTAGCAAAGGAAATAATTGCTAATTCTAGAAAACATTATGCCACTAAAAAGGACACTGTTGAGAAACAATTACTAAAACTTTTTGATGAAACTACCACAGTTTCAAGCAATAGAAAACCAAAAAGCAACTTAAAATCAAAGAGAAAGAAGCTCTAAAAACTACCCTTAGGCAAAGGGCAAAAAATGACTAAATTTAAAGCTAATTTGAATAAAATTTTCTTCCCTATCCCTACTAAAGTAGGGAGTAGAGTTGGGTTTGGCATAAATAAGTAGTTAACTATGGAATTACCACATACCACTAAAAAGCAAAAAGAAATAATATCTAAACACATCTTAAACTTCAGATTCTTAAATACACATCAAATACAAAAACTTCTAAATCATAAAGACCCTAAAACAATAAACACCTGGCTAAAAAAATTAACAGAAAATAAATATATTGGAAGAGACTATAAATCAACATTTGGAGAAAATCATATACCAGCTATCTATTATATTGGACTTAATGGAATAAGATATTTAAAGAAATATCATAACCTTGATAAAGACTTTGCTAAAAGGTTATATGGTGAAAAAGATAAATCAGAAAAGTTTAAAAACCACCATGTCTTCCTGACTGATATTTACTTAGAGCTAAGAAAAAACAAAGAGTACACTTACACCTATATGCCTCAATTCCAACTCTGGGAATATGAAGAACTTAGAGAATTAAAAACAGATGCTTACATTAAAAAAACAAAACTTAAAGGACAGACAAAAAGATACCTTCTCCATCTTTTTGATAAATATGTTAAAGATTTTCTGCTGGAATATAAAGTTAAACAATACATAAAGTTTTATTACTCAGATAAATGGAAAGAGGTATTTGTCTCAAAAAACTTTCCCACTGTTTTATTTATCCTGCCCAATACTCAAAAGTTATCTATTATTAGAAAAGCTATTAAAAAATCCCACCCACAGTTTCCTATCAGCATAACTACAACAAAAGAGATGCAAACAAAAGGCTTTACTTCTAATATATGGGAAGAGGTTTAATTAATACTGGTAAGCTTGTAATCCTATAGATATAGTCGTAAAATTTTCTCATCATTGATGAATAATTATAAATTAGGTTATTTTTTACAAAAAAACTGGCGGGAGCTGCTTTCGCTTATAATCGCGATAATAACTGCCTTCATTGCTTTCAATTTTAGTAGTCAACCAGGTACTATTTTTTGGCTTACAGTTATCTCTACAATTATCTTTTCGATTTTAACATTGTATTTTCATTTACGAGAAAAAGATTTCTACTTTATTGCTTTAGACGATTATGCTAATAAAGAAGATTGGTTCGGGTCGGGTAAATTTGAATTTGATAAAACAAATACTGCTTACATAATTGCTGATACTGATGCGGGTTTTATATTTTCTAAATCCTTGCTTTGGAAGGATTATTCTTTCAAGGGTGAGTTTAAAATACTGAAAAGATGTCTTGGGGTAATTTTAAGAGCAAAGGATTTGTCTAATTATGTAATGTTGCAGATTCAGAAAGATAGCATTCGTCCTCATATCAGAGCTAATGGGGGTTATGTTGCTTTTGAAACTAAGAATACTGGATTAACATTTGAGGAAAATATTAAAGATGGCGATTGGTGTAAATTTGAACTTATTGTAAAAGGAGAAGATATTGAAACTAAAATAATTCGTGGTAAAAAAATAATTATCAATAAATCCTGGAAAATACCCAGCGGAAATATTGCAATTCCTGTTTTTAATAAGAAAGATGAGAAACGAAAATCTCTTACTCATGTTTTTGATATTACAATTAGTTATGATTATGGTTCAATTGGTTTTAGAAATGGGCATGGAGAAAGAGCTTTAGTTAAAAATTTGTTAGTAAAGAGTATAAATAATCATTAGATAGTAATCCATTTCTGGCGGCTTCCGCAGCCCCCGCCCCGTTCAGGATCATTCCCTTGAAGGAGGGCAGCAGCATTAAAAATAATCTTTGGAATTAAGAAAAACCTTATCAGGTGCTGCCCGACCATTGCGAGCCCCGTGAGTATTACTTAATGATTTAAAAAAACAGGGGCGAGCCATAGGAACTTAGTGCAAAGCGCAGCTCTTGAGAGCAAGCGAGCGGTAGGAAACAGATAAAGGGTATAAATAAACCGGCGGGGGCAAAGCGGATTCACCCCACCGCAGCGAGCTACGATATTAAAACAGTTATAAGGAAGGCGAGGAGTGCCGAAGGCACACCAATAGAACAACACAAACTTAAGGCTAGGAGATGAAGGTCATAGACCAAATACTCCGAAGCCGTGGTAGAGACTGTAAGCCTAACTAGAAAACCCCTAATATCGGAAAGGCTCCCCTTAGGGAGCCCTGCGAGCGAGGATGGGGTCGCCGCATCCATAATATATTTATGAAATAAATATGGGTGGGTGGGATACCCAGGAATTTAAGAAGACTTTATCTTTAATATTTGTTATGATTTGTATTGTAGACTGAAAAATTCGGGGTGTTTTTCGTAAGCTGCTTTTTATATAAATAATAAAAATCGCGCGCGCAAAAAATACTAGAGCGAGGCCAAAAGGCTAAGCGGATATAGAGGCCCGCCGAAGTCGTGCGTAGGCGGGCTACCGCTGCGAACGGAAAAGAGTACGAATTTTTCGGTACAGCTCTGCTTAAAAAAGTTTAGAAGGATTTGAAAAGGCGTTTTTCCCCTGACCAGGAATATTCTTTTCCAGAACTATCAACAGCTGCTACATTATATAAATATTTAACATAATCTTTGAGATTAGTAAGAGTAAGCTTAGTTGAACTAGATGGCAAATTACCCACTGCAAATGTATATCCTTTATCACCTTTTTCTTTATAATAAAGGTTATACTTTACCGCTCCTGAGACCTTTTTCCAACTTGCCTCACCTTTTAAAGATCCAGCAGATGCAGGTGACACAAACACTAAAACAACTACAGTTAACACTACAACTGAAAGCATTTTGTTCATGCTACAATAAGCGTAGACTATAACTACTTTTCTGTCAATGGATTTTTTACAAGCCTTAATTTTATCTATAGTAGAAGGAGTCACAGAATTTTTACCAATCTCCTCTACTGGCCATATGGTTTTAGCCTCAGATTTACTTCAAATTCCCCAAACAGAATTTGTTAAAAACTTTGAAATTATTATTCAGCTGGGAGCTATTTTAGCTGTAGTTGTACTATATTTCAAATCTTTACTGAATTTCAAGCTCTGGCCTAAGATAATAGTAGCTTTTTTGCCCACAGGAATCTTGGGCCTTACTCTTTATAAAATTGTTAAAGATTTGCTTCTCGGAAATACCATTATCACCTTATCAGCCCTTTTTCTGGGTGGTATTGCCCTAATTGTTTTAGAAAAAATGTATCAAGAAAAGCCACATCACCTGGATAAAATTGAAGACATGAGTTTAAAACAAGCCCTTGGGATAGGCCTTGTGCAATCTGTCTCTATGATCCCTGGAGTATCCAGATCTGCTGCCACAATTATTGGAGGGATGTTTTTAGGCTTAAAAAGAACCACAGCTACAGAGTTTAGTTTTTTATTAGCAATACCTACAATGTTTGCAGCTACAGGTTTGGATTTATTAAAAACAGATTTTAAGTTTTCATCAAATGAAGCTTTACTTTTAATAATTGGATTTTTGGGCTCGTTTATTACAGCATTAGTAGTAGTTAAATTCTTAATTAACTATGTTAAGAAAAATACCTTTATCCCTTTTGGGATTTATAGAATAATTTTAAGCTTGCTTTTTTGGCTGGTACTTATACGTTGACCAGTGTCATTCTGGCTTGTCATATTGTCATTCTGGCTTGTCCAGAATCTAAAAAGTGATTTTTATCCTAGCATCCTGGATAAATATTTCCCCAGTATCGGTAGATTTTATCTGCAGTTTGTAAGTTTTTTTACCTGAAGCTAGCTGAAAGGAACTTGTGCTAGCTAAACTATAAATAGTAGCAGTTGTGCTAACTTCTCCCGAGGTAACAGATCCATCTGTTGAATTGTAAAGGCGTGCGAACGCCTTTGTTGCTTTTGGTTCATTTAGCCTCATGTTAATCTCAAGGTAGGCACCAGAGTATCCTGGGTAATCTGAGCTGTCAATTGTCACTTGATAACCATCCAGTGTAATCCAATCCCTGCTATTTACAACCCCTCCAGTCCCCAGCGGAATATAAAGAGGTGATTTCTCAGTTGTTACTTCAGTTGTCCCAGATTTTAACTGGTTAATCTGAACCTGCAGATTAGCAACAGTATTTTCTAAAGACTGAATTCTTCCCTCTACTCCTGTGGTAACAGTTGCGCTAGATGCAACTGTAGTTGAGCTCCCAGTATTTACTTTATTTATCAAAACAGCCAAGGCATCCTCTACTGTTGTCAGTCTACCTTCTACAGTTGGGTTTGTTAAAGACAACTGATTAACAACGTTTGGTAAAGGTGGTAAATTTAAATTTGAAATAGCCCTGTAGCGGTAATAAATCATCCCTCCCACTACAAGTGCACAAAAGACAACCATGGCAATTAGCATTTTAGTAGTAGTCATAAATTAATAATATCAGATATAGTATAGTTATGCCCGCAAAACCTTCCCATGATCATGAGCTTCTTAAATTCCCAGGTAACTTTTTGTGGGGAACTGCTACTTCTGCTCATCAAGTGGAAGGAAATAACAAATTAAATGATTGGTGGGCTTGGGAACAAGATCATTATCCTGCTGAAAAACAATCTAGACAGGCTGCTGATCAATACAATTTATATGAAAAAGATTTTGATATTGCTAAATCTTTGGCTCAAAATTCTCATAGGCTTAGTATTGAATGGTCCAGGATTGAACCTCAAGAGGGAGTATTTAATCAGGCAGAAATTGAGCATTATAAAAAAGTTCTAAAAGCTTTAAAGACAAGGGGCTTCACAGTCATGCTAACCTTGTGGCATTTTACTCTCCCCTTGTGGGTAGCAGATATGGGTGGCTGGGAAAATTCAAAAACAGTTGAATATTTTGAAAAATTTGTCCAAAAAATTGCTCCAGAGCTAGCTGAGTATGTAGATTTTTGGGTAGTTCTAAATGAACCTGGAGTATATGTTTATCAGGCTTATCAGATATCCAAAGAGCAACGTTGGCCAGGCTCCCATGGAAACTTTTTAGGCCAACTAAATACCTTTTTAAATTTTGCCCTAGCCCATAGAAGAGTTTATAAATATCTGAAAGGCTTTAATAAACCAATAGGAATTGCCCAAAATATCCAATCTTATGAGGCTTACCATAAGCACTCTTTAAGGGAAATGTTAACAGTGATGATTTCCGATGGGATTTCTAATCATTTATTTTATTTTTTAACCAAAGGTTATCATGATTTTATTGGGATCAATTATTATTTCCACTGGAGATACAGAGTTGAAAACCAGATTTTACCAGAGTTAGTTGAGGCTAAAGATGATAAAAAAGATGTTTCAGACTTAGGTTGGGAAGTTTATCCAGAAGGTATTTTTGATGTTTTAACAGATATGAGTGATGGATTACCTATTTATATTACTGAGTGTGGAATAGCCTCTACTAATGATGATAGAAGAACCAGGTTTTTAATTAATTATTTGCAGGAAGTTTATCAAGCAATCCATGCTGGAGTAAATATAAAGGGCTTTTTCTACTGGTCACTGATTGATAATTATGAATGGGGACGGGGATTTGATGCTAGATTTGGCCTTGTTGAAGTAGATTTTAAAACCCAAGCAAGGATCTTAAGGCCTTCTGCAGAAGTTTATGGGGAAATTGCCCAGCACAATGGTATTCCTCACAAGCTTTTAAAACTCCTAGGCCACACACTTCAAGTAAGAGAAGAGGTTAATCAAATGATTAAAAAAGGCCAATTATGATCTCATTTATCCCAATTGCAATTGTTGGCAATATTTTAAATGCTGGAGCTACTATTGTAGATAAAATCCTTTTAAACAAACAACTACCAAATATCTTGTCCTATATTTTTTATATCAATATTTTGGGGCTTTTAAGTCTGTTTTTAATTCCTTTTGGCTTTATATTAAATATGCAGGCTCTAGGAGTGGCTGTTATCTCCGGGATAATTTTTGTCTTTGCTTTATTTGCCTTTTTTCAGGCTCTCAAAAAAGGAGAAGCCTCTGTTGTTGCTCCAATTGTGGGAGTTTTAACTCCTTCTTTTACATTTCTAATAGGTATTTTCTTTGGTCAAAGTTTAACAAACACCCAACTTTTAGCCTTTATAGTACTCCTTGCAGGATCAATTATTTTAACTTTGGATTCCTGGATGTCTAAAATCAGACTTAATACCCAGATTGGCTTTATGGTTTTAGCAGGAGGTTTATTTGCTCTTCACTATATTTTAGCAAAAGAGTCCTATATTCAAAGCAATTTTATAACAGGACTTGTGGGAGGAAGGGTTGGTGCAGGAGTTTTAGTTGCTTCATTTTTACTTTTTCAAAGGGGCAGAAGTCAAATTTTTGCTTCAAAAATCCGCCAAAACAACTTTGCTAATAAAACCTCTATGTTACTGATTTTTGGTCAGACAATGGGAGGACTGTTTGGACTTTTAAATAACTATGCTATTTCTTTAGCTAATCCTGCCTTAGTAAACTCACTTTTTGGAGTTCAGTATGTGGTAATTTTGATCGTTGCCCTATTACTTTATAAAAAACACCCACAGTTATTAAATGAGTCTTTAGGTAAAGGTGTAATTTTACAAAAAATCATTGGGGTGATTGTGTTAAGCTTTGGATTATATTTACTAAGTAAATGAAAAAATTATTCTTGGTAGTATTTTTAATCATAGTTTTTATATTTATTGGTGATTTTTTCTATAGTAGGACTGTCAGACCAAGTGAAAACTTTAAGATTGGGGTATCTTTTTCCCCAGATATGGCCAAAAGCCTTGGTCTGGATTGGAAAAGTGTATATTTAGATATTTTAGATAATCTAAAAGTTAAAAATTTAAGGCTAACAAGCTACTGGAATACTATCCAACCACAAAATAACCAAAGTAATTTTTCTGATCTTGATTATCAGATAAACGAAGCAGGCAAGAAAGGCGCAGAAATACTTTTGGTATTAGGTACAAAACAACCAGGCTGGCCTGAATGCCACACTCCAGATTGGGCTAAAAGCTTAACTATCAGTCAAAGACAACAAAAATCTTTAGAATTCATCAAAGAAGTAGTGGAAAAATACAAAACTAACTCCTCTATTAAAATGTGGCAAATGGAAAATGAGCCACTATTTCCTTATGGAGCAGATTGTGATAGTCCAGATGAAGACTTCTTAAAACAGGAAATTGCTCTTGTTAAAAAAATAGATCCTATTAGGCAAATAGTGGTTAGTGATTCTGGAGAACTTAGTTTATGGATTGGAGCAATGAGTGCATCAGACATATTTGGTACAACCATGTATAGAACTGTCCAAAACCCTATTCTTGGCAATTTTACATATCCTTTTTCACCTTACTTTTATACCCTTCGTTCCAATTTAATAAGGAATTTATTTGCTAAACAAAACCAAAAAACAATTATTACTGAGCTTCAAGCAGAACCTTGGTTTTCCCAAACCTTAACCCAAATTCCAATAGTTACCCAGGCTAAAACATTTTCTGTCCAAAATCTTAAGGAAAATGTACAGTATGCCAAAAAAACAGGGTTTGATAGTGCATATCTTTGGGGAGTTGAGTGGTGGTATTTTATGGACAAAAATGGTTATTCAGTGTACTTAAAAGAGGCAAAAAACTTGTTTTAAACTTATTTGTTACCTACGAAGTAAGGATTGTTTATTGTTATTGTCATTGGAGGTTTTAAGAATGATTCCCCATCAAAAGCTGGACTTCTTTTTAAATCTCTACCTTTATCCCCGGCACTTACAGTAAAAAATGATACTCTCCAGGTAATATGGCCTTGCCTATCAGTGTAATTAATCCTCCAAAAATATGGTTTTAGTTCTGGATAATTGCCAGGTATATGTATCATATCCTCTGGCAATCTAACTGTCCAAATTCTTTCTTCTCCAGTTTTTTCATTCCTTTGCTTAACATATTTGTCAAATCCGTACATACTTTCTATATCAGTATCAGCATCCCAAGCATATACCTGGCGGCTGTTTGGGAAGTCTACTGCGTATGGGTCTGCTACAGATTCTCCTAATTTCTCATCAGGAAAATCCGTGGCTAAAATTCCCTTAGGATCTTCTACGTGTTGCACTGTAGAGAGTTTCGTTATAAATGCACTATAAGTATAATCAGCAAGCCTACTAGGCTCTTTAACTTTTTTGAACAACTCCTGCATTTGATCATTAATTCTATTCAAGACAGCTAGTTGCTGAGCCTCATTAGGATTTTCTGAAATTACACTATCTCTAAAAGTACTGTTAGGGGCCTGAATCGGAGGTTGCTCGCCTCCTGCACCGGCTAAAAGCGCACCAGCTATTCCACCAAATCCGACACACCCAAGTACAGCAAGACTGGCCTGCACAAATCCTCTTCTAGTTATACTTGGATTTTCGGCTTCTATTAAATTACTCATAAATATAATTATACACTATGGGGTTATGTTTTGTCAAACTTGACTGGGTTTGATCTACAAAGTAGTACTTTCCAGGCTCAAACTTTTCATTTAGAATTAGATTGTTATATTCGTACCTGCACAATTTGATAGGTGGAAATGGGTAGAAGGGCAAAAAAAGCGGTTAAAAGGTACACTCTCCCCCAGCTTAGCCTCCTTGTGGCCAAATTTTTACTAATTAAGCTAGGAAGCTTACCAGTTTATCTCATAACCCTACTCAGCAGCTCCAGTCGGCAACCCCGCTCGCTTGTTCATCAACGCAAGCGTCCTGCGGCTAATCGCCTCGGATACGCTCACTTCGTTCGTCTAGGACTCACTGCGCTCGGGGGCAGCCTCCTTTCGCTGAAAAACTCTCTTCCCGACTTTGAACTTTTCACTTTAAACTTTAAACTTCCCCGCCCTAGGCGGGGACCAGGCAGACCAAGAAAGCCTTTAACTTTTCCAATCTTCAGAAGAAACTTAAAAAGGCGCTACAACAGCCTTCCTAAAAAAACTAGAGTAGCTTTATTACTCATAAATTTTTTAATTATCTTTTTTTACTACACTTCTCTAGCTTTCCAGGCAGCTTATGAACTTCCTAACCCATCCCACTTAGTATCTTCTGATAGACCTCTAACTACTGAATTTTATGATAGGTCTGGCAACCTCTTATATAGAATGTATGAGGGTAGAAATAGAACTTTAGTAAAACTGGAAGAGCTTCCACCTTATATACTACAGGCTACAATTGCTATAGAAGATAAAAACTTTTACCATCATCCTGGAATTGATCCTTTGGCTATAACCAGAGCTGCAATTCATAACCTCAACCACCCGGATCAGCTTGAAGGAGCCTCCACTATTACCCAACAGCTGATTAAAAATACTATTTTAACTCCAGAAAAAACAATTATCAGAAAAGTAAAAGAAGCAGTTTTGGCTTTTTGGGCAGAAAGAATCTACACCAAAGACCAAATTCTAGCTATGTATTTAAATGAAGCCCCATATGGAGGCACCCGCTGGGGTATGCAAGCAGCATCAGAGACCTATTTTGGCAAATCTGCCTCCAGTTTAAGCCTTGCTGAGGCAGCCTACTTGGCAGGACTTCCAGCCTCCCCCACACAATTTTCCCCTTATGGAGAAAACCCCAGTCTGGCTAAAACTAGGCAACTGGAAGTTTTAAGAAGGATGACTGAAGATGGTTATATTAGCAAAAAACAAGCAGATGAAGCAATCAATCAAGAGCTGGATATTAAACCACCATCAACAGATATCAAAGCTCCACACTTTGTGATGTATATTAGAGACCTTTTAGCTCAAAAATATGGTTTGAGAGCTGTTTCTCAAGGAGGACTAAGAGTTTATACTACCCTTGATCTAAACATCCAGGAACAAGCCCAAAAAATTGTCTCTGAAGAGGTGGAAAAGCTAGCTTCTTTAAATGTTAAAAATGGTGCTGCCATGGTGGTAGATAGCAAAACTGGACAAATACTTGCCATGCTTGGCTCCCGTGGTTATGGATATCCTGGCTTTGGTAACTATAATGCCACCACAGCTCTCAGACAACCAGGCTCTTCTATTAAAGTAGTAACCTACGCAGCAGCTTTCTCTGAAGGATTTTCTCCAGGAAACACAATTATGGATACTCCTATCACTTACAAAGATAATTGGGGTAATACCTACTCTCCAGTAAATTATGATGGAGGATACAAAGGCCCTGTTTCTATCAGAACTGCACTGGGTAGTTCTTTAAACATCCCAGCTGTCAAGATTTTAGCTCAAGTTGGAGTAGATAATATGATCAAAACAGCCAAAGATATGGGTATTACCACTTTTACCCAACCACAAAGATATGGACTATCTATAACATTGGGTGGAGCAGAAGTAAAAATGGTGGATATGATGAGTGTTTATACAACTTTGTCTCAAATGGGACAAAAAAGGGTAGCTACAGGGATTTTAAAAGTTACAGATGCCAGTGGAAATATTTTAGAGCAGTATTCTCCTGATACAAGATCAGCTGTCAGGCCAGAGGTAGCATACCTAATAACCAATATTTTGGCAGATAATAATGCCAGAACTCCCAGCTTTGGTCCCAATTCACTACTTAATATTCCTGGATATGAGGTAGCTGTAAAAACTGGGACTTCAGATAATAAAAGAGATAACTGGACTTTTGGTTACACTCCAGAATATGTGGTAGGAGTATGGGTGGGTAATAATGATAATTCTTTAATGAATCCCAGGCTCACATCAGGGGTGACAGGAGCAGCTCCAATTTGGAATAGGATAATCCACAGCTTAGTGGACGGAAAACAAGCCTCACATTTTCAAAAGCCACTTGGGGTAGTAGAGGCTACAATAGACGGGAGAAAAGATCTGGCTATTTCTGAATTTGTGCCTAAAAGGACTCAGGGTTTACTCCAAGCCACCATCTCTGCTATTACCTCAATAGGGATTAAAAAAGAAATAGAAAATTAAAAAGATTACTACTAGTTAACCGGATTATTCCTTACTAATTCTGCCTGTGTTCTTATAATATCTCGAGGAATTAGCCTAAAAGAATCATCCCCAGCTCTGAACTCTTCTACCTTTACTCTATCTTCACGATAACTATCTACTGTCTCCGCAATTGTTAATAGTCTGATCTTAATAAACTCAACACCATCTTGTTCGACTGTTCCAACTACCTTCCCTGTTTGATTTCCTTTTAGTCTTAAAATATTACCTTCACCGATTAAATAGTCTCCACGGTTTAATACAAGATTTTTAAACCTCCTTCTAGAATCTTCAGGCATATCACTAAGTCTTAATCTAGATGCTTCAGGATATTGATCACCTAAATAATCAACTAAACCAAACCACCCCATCCTAGTTCTAAATGCAAAACCCTGGTCTCGTAAAACTTGAGCAGAATTTAACCATCGATAAACTCTTTCGTGCATCCTATCTTCAGGAACTTTGACTGTTGTTCTATCAGCATGTGATCCCTCTTCCTTACTAAACCTTTCCAATCCATTCTTTCTGGCAGTTGAAAAGAGGTTCCTCATATTTCCACTGTTGTAAATTTGATTATCAGCATCTATAACTCCATCAATTATCATTGCTACACGAGCTTCTATTGGAGACATTCTTAACTGCCCATAAGGTAATACTTTAAGCCACTTATTGCCTGTTGCAACTGTCCTATCAACGCTTATTCTTCTAGA
>Ga0209726_10002511_pt1 | contig 26971 bp, 29 predicted proteins | sample Subgrocontami54m_FD_187453 | JGI IMG/M metagenome (GOLD analysis project Ga0209726, IMG submission 187453) | Subsurface groundwater microbial communities from S. Glens Falls, New York, USA - GMW46 contaminated, 5.4 m (SPAdes) (version 3) | ecosystem: Environmental > Aquatic > Deep subsurface >... | reverse complement strand
TAAATTCATATTTATTATTGAGTAGTTTTGTAGTGTTTAGTATAATATATAAATTGCGGGTGTAGTTCAATGGTAGAACGCAACTTTTCCAAAGTTGTCACGAGAGTTCGATTCTCTTCACCCGCTCCATACGGAGGTAAACCAGAATCGTGTTTATCTCGATATAACGCCTTAAACGGCGTACGCCATTTTATCTCGGTAATTCGTTTTTGGTCAACAATGACCTTTTCGAAGAAAGACCGGTTATAAAGTGTCCGCCTTGGCGGGTCCGACATTTTATATATCTCGTGGATATTCCCCAGCACGTCAATTGTCTTATTAAGTGCGAGAAAGTTTGCATTATCTTCTTGCTCTATCTCATTAAGCCGGACATTAGCAAGGTCTATCTCCCGCTTAATTTTCGACATTTTTTCATAGCATAGCTCTTTGTCAATAAGTCCTTCTAAGCGGTCATCAAGAAGTTTCTGCTGTTTTTCTTCAAGCTGACTTATTTTCTCTCGCAAGTGCCGTCTTTCATTAGTAACCCCGCTTACGCGTTGTTCCTCCATTTTTTTAACTTGCATTTTTGCAAGTGTGACAACATCTTCCGGTAACTTCACTTCCTTTAGAATATCAAGCATCTGTTCCAAAAGTGCCTTTTCAGGCGCCATCTTCTGATCGCAATGTAAACCATAGCGGGAAGCGGAGCTACAACGATAGTAGCTGAATCTACCGCCTTTGTGTGTCTCGGCTACATACTTTCTGTCGCATTTAGCGCAATAAAGAGAACCTCGCAGTGAAAAGAGCGCCTTTTTCTGGCGGGTAGTATTTTTGGTTCTTATTCTTAGAACGTCTTGCACTCTGTAAAAAAGCTCCGGTGATACTAACGGCTCGTGAGTACCCTGCACTTCTTCTTCACCCCAAATAACTGCACCCATGTAAAACTTATTTGACAGTAGGCCGTGTAGTCGCGTGGGCTTTATCCCTTTATTAAAAAAGGTCTTAAAACCGTTCTTATTTAACTCATCGCAAAGTAGAGCTTGTGAGAACTGATTAGTGGCAAACATTCTGAAGGCTTGCTGGATCGATTCCGCTTTCAACGAGTCCTTAATAATAGTTTTTGTGATAGTGCCGTCTGATTCTATAAGGTCTTTATTGAGATAGCCGACTGGTGCTCTGCCCGGATATCTTCCTTGTTTCAAAACTTGCTTCATTCCCTTTTTCACCTCCTGTCCTAGATTAGCAGAATAGAACTCTGCAACGGAAGCCATAATATTTTCAAGAAGCGCCCCTGTGGGGCTATCGTCAACCGGCTCTACAACAGAGCATAACTGAATGTCGTATTTGCGCAAAATTGCTTTTATGGCGGCGTGATCGCCAACATTGCGGGCTAATCTATCAAGTTTATGTACGATAACTACTTTTACCTCTTTATCTTTTTTGCAACGGGATAACATTTCCTGCAAGGCTGGGCGGTTTGCTGTTTTTGCAGATTCACCAGCGTCAATGTAAACGTCTTTTTTGGGGTCAGTAGTCCAATGTTTGAGTTTTATGTATTCTAAGCAGGCTTCTTGTTGGGCAGGAAGGGATAAGCCCTTATCAGCTTGTTCGTCCGTTGAGACCCTAACATAGATTAGTGTGAGCATGGCTAGCATTTGACATCCCCTTTCAACTTTAGTATAGTAACAATACCGAATGATCTCGGTGGTGAAAGTACCTTACTGTTAGGGAGCGAATGTCGGCACCATAAAAGGTGATCCGTCTTGGCCACAGAGATCGACTTTTTTCTACTCAATAAGGTTTCCATAAATCTTCCTCTCTCTTTTTAATAATCTTGTAAAACTTGTCCTCTCTACGATTGTATTTCCTATAAATTGCGCCACAAACCATATCAGCAAGTTGGAGTAAATTATTACTTCTTGAGTCCTGATGTTTTATTCTCCCGATAATCTTTTCGATATTGGTGTTTAGTCGCCTTTTTAAATAAGTATTAAAGTCATCAATAAAAGATTTAGAAATACGGTCTATAAAAATAGAGGCGTTCTTGACTCTTGGTTCAGCCCTTAAAAAGAGATGATCCGCAACCAGCATGTATAAGTTGTCTTTGGGGTGCAAAGGCTCACGCTTGGCAAGGATGGTTTTATCAACTACTACTGTTCTATAACGAAAATTGTATTTAGATAATTTTTGTAAGAAAGCTGTCCTAACTTTGTTTGATGTGCCGGTGCTAAACTTAAACTCAAAATTCTCCGGCAGTTTTAGCTCTTTCCTGACTTTCTTTACGGCCTCGTTTGCTTCTTCGGCAACACTCAAGCTATCAAAAATCACGATAACTAAAACAAAAAACTTACTGGAAGTTTTACTAAACTTAAATCCAGTGTCACCGGATTCGTCCATAAAAATAAGCATTGCGATAGCCATCATCGTCCCCCCTCTAAAACTTTTAAGCGAAAATTTACAAGTTCTTCGGTTACTGAAAAATGCTCGGCTAATTCATGGATTGGCCAACCTTTTATCGGTTCGAGTATTAAGGTAGGGATAAGGAGTTCTGCCGCGAAACATTGGGCTTCGTATTCTTGTTTGAAAGTAACAAACTGGTCGTGTTCTTCAAAATATAAATGGTTGCCTGTATGAAGAAAGTGGTGTCCTAAAGCGTGAGCTATTAACTCCCGCCTTTTTTTTGGATTTACGGTTCTTTTTATGCCAATGCTATCGCCAAGGTAAGCCTCTTTGATTCTTCCGGCGAAATGCCAATCATCAAGGTTTATACCCTCAGATTCAATAATCTTATCTATGTTTATTGGGGCAGAGGATAGTTTACATCGCTGTAAAATTTCCCTAGCCCTTTTTAGGGCCTTTCTCATATTTATTCCTTCGTGATTTAACGAAGTCTATGTAATCAAGCAAAGATTGCTTTTCATCGTCCGTCATTTTGGGAACTTCTTTTAACATCAGAGTAAAAGCCACATCTTCTTCTATTTTGGAACGTTTCTTGTCAAGATAACCCGCCTTTTCCAAAACCATTTCTTGATCTACACCGAATATGAGCGCTAAGGTTTTTAAAATAATCGGAGAGGGATTGCTTACCCTGCGGCTTTCTATATTGGAGACATACGCATAGGAAATAAGACCCTCTTTTTTAATGAATTTTTTACGGAATAGTTCTTTAGCTGCTATCTCGACATCCCTCATACTGAATCCTCGGTGGGTTCGCAGGTAATAAAGATAATCGGCTAAGTCTCGAAATTCTTCATGACTTCTAAGCGGTGATTTTTTAATTTCTATTGACTTCTTGCGCATATTATTAAGACCTCTGTAATACCGTAGCAAATTAGTTAACAGTTGTCAACAATAATTAAAAGAAAGTTTATTGACTGAAAGTAATTAAACTTATAAACTGTTGATATTCTGTTAAATCTCTCTAACATATATGAACGCTAGTGTAAAGAAGTTAAACAATAACGAGCCTAAAATAAACTCCGAACTTTTCGATAAAGCTCGTCTCCAAAAAGGTCTTTCCAGAATGGGTTTAGCATTGGAAGCAGAAGTTGCACCACAAACTGTTAACAGATTACTACAAGGAAAACCAACTCGTCCGTCAAATGTTAAAAAAGTCGGTGAGGCTTTAGGTGTTCCCGCCCAAGATTGGTATACCAAAGCTCAAACGAAATGAGGATTATCTATGTTGGAAATTGAAGTAATTAAAAAGTTTTATCCAAATTCGACTGATATGGAACTCAAAGAAATTCAGGAAATTGTTTATTTGTTAGCTTGCGCCGTAATGCAGCAGTTTTATGGCGAAAGTTGGTACAGCTAATATGGATATAAAAATAGGAAAACCATTAGCGGGTGAACTAATAATTAACTGGCCTTTTGGTGCGGCTACTGACTGGTATTTGAAACAGTTCGGATATCCGCACAACGGAGTGGATTTTAAGGCAGCTGTCGGAACTTCGGTTTTAGCTGTTGATGACGGAACTATTTTATTTGATGACGATATAGCAGACGCAGACGGTAGCGGAATTATTATCAAGCATATATGGGGTCAATCTTTATATTGGCACCTCTCCAAAAACACTGTGCGGGTCGGTGAACAGGTTACTAAGGGTCAAGAAATAGGAAAAAGCGGAGCTACTGGATTTGTCACCGGTCCCCATCTTCACTTCGGGATGAAAGTGCAAGGAGACTCACCAGAGGGTATGCGTGGCTGGACAGACCCAATGAAATATCTTAAAGAGCCAACGGGCAGCGCAATTGATGAGGCAAAAATTGTCCGCCACTATCGTGTTCAACCCGGTGATTCTCTCTGGAAAATAAGCGAGAAATTTTACGGAAACGGCAATCGTTGGAAGGAAATTCTCGAGGCTAACAAAGACCAAATCCAAAATCCGGATTTAATTTATCCAGATCAAATATTTGCAGTGCCCTAAGTTTGCATCTTTTGACTGCCCGCCGGTTCAGGGCAGGGGCTGGCGGGCGCTGAAAGGAAACAAAATATGGGAGAACTTGAAGAGTACGCAAAATCAAATAGTCCGTATTTAATGTTAAAGCCCGGAGAATCCGCGGTGGGTATTTACTGCGGATATAAGATGGTGCCAAGCTTTAGGGACCCAACTAAGGAAAACCCCCGCTACGAAATAGAGGTTGACGGAGAAAAAAAGCTGTTTACGTCCTCTGCTTCTCGGATTGCCCTATTTTTTTCCGAAATAAAAGAAGGAGAATTTATCAAAATCACAAAGGTTAAACAGGGTGAAAGCGTTCATTATGAAGTGCAAAAAATCAACGGAGATAACCCCACTTGGAATAAAGGTGATCCGGAAATTTCAGATGAGGACATGGAAGAAATTGATAAGAGCGCCAAGAAGAAAACATAGACACTTCTGGCAGGTCGCTTGGGGTTTGCATGGTGGGAGCGACCAAAAGAGAGTGGTGCAATTCCCTCCGGGGGTCCTAAAAAAACTCTTTAAGTCTCACCAGCCGTACAGCGAGGAACTAACCCAGACGGGATAGGAAAGTAATATCTTTCCTCGCAGATGGTCTCCTAGCCCCGTTTTGGCGTTAATGGGGTTAGGGGGACCGTTTGCTCAAAAACTTCCCTCCGGGATAGAAAATAAAAAAACATAACGTTAAACCTAACGTAAGGTTAAACAAAAAACAGAAATGATTTATTTATTTAATGATTGTCTATGATAGTTATTTTTATAATCGGCGACGATAAAAATTTTCAGCGCGGGCAGTATGCCTTTGATAACAGACAAAAGTTTGTCCCGCGCAACATCGAAAGCCAATGGGAACAAGCACTTTGAAAACCTGACGAAAGCTAAGCGCTAGCTCGAAAGCAGGATAAAACAGACGACTGATTCTTGTTTCTCGGCGGCTGTTGCCTGCCCCCCGAGCGAAGCGCACGAGCCAAAAAGAGGGGGCGCGCTAAGACAACCCTTCACGATTTATAAGAGGTTTGGCGCCGCGCCCCCGATAACCCAAGCGAGCGCGAAACTGACCTTCGTATTAAAAGATAAGCGCGAGCGCCCACAGGCTTAGATTGAGGTTCGGCGCACGGGTACAGAGGTTGAGATTCCACAAGCCATACGACGGCGAGGGGGGCTCCCCCCGCAAGCAGGTAAGCGACCAAAGGGAGCGCCCCTGCGCAGAAGGGGGGAAACCGAGGAGCGACAAAGGAGCGACGAGAAGGGGGGAAAAGGCACACTCCCGCGTAGGCAGGCGATACTAAACCACCCTAAAAGGTAGCCGTCCCGCCGATGAGATTGGGTTCAGAAAACGCTACTTCGGGCGGCGAGGTAGAGACTGTACAGCGCTTTTAGAAAGCAATGACATGGGCGAGGCGCCCCCTAGGGCGCCCTCTCGCCCAGCGAACGAGCACCTTAAAAAATATAATAAAAGCGAGTGAGCGATAAGCGGGGGTCACAGCCGACGAATATGGCGATGATAGGTCTTACTCGCACCATATCCGCTATTGGCGGATTCCACTTCAACGCCGCTTAATACCACTTGAGAAACTTCGGGAGAAGTTTTGAAAGTTACAAAAAGATAACTCTTATTAAAAAGCGGCGTTCAGAAAGGGATAAAAAAGCGGGTACGGCAAGCGAGCGAAGACCGCAAGAGATGGAGCGAGCGCGCCAGAAAGCGCAACATGAACAGGAAACCATGGGGATTGGAGGCGACGAGTTGGAGAATATGAGGCTCCGACGAGTCGCCGAATAAGCGAAGCAGCGGGATGTACAGGGTTCCCGCTGCGTAGCGTCAGAGAAAGGGAAAAAAAAGCAACTATAGATTATTGCCCGCTTTTTTAAGTGAGAATCCCCCCAAGAGCGTTCTTCCCCCTAATATGGCAATACCTTTGATTAAGGGGGGTTGCCTAAGAAGGGGGTTTTAGGGGGAAGAAGCGGCGGGGGGAACCGAACGACCCTTTTCTGCTGCCCGAAGCGAGGTCAGGCACTGCGAGCAAAGGGCAGTTGTGGAGCCGAACGAGCCGAGCAAAGCGAGGCGAGAGAGGCAATGGTGCGAGTTATGTTTGCGTTCTCTTATGTCCGGGAACAGTCAGCGGTTGAGTTGTTAGGCGGAGGGGTCAAAACAAAAGTCTGTTGAGCTTTGCGAAACAGTCTTTTGGCGAGCGAACAATCCTTATTTATAAGAATTGTTTTACGGTCGCCAAAGGCGACGGTAAAAGCGAGCGACTTTTGACCCCGTAGCAGATAAGCGCCAGCGACTGCCGTCCTTCTTTTATAAAGAAGGTTTTTGAGGTGAGCCATTTTGAGCGAAGCGAAAAAAGCGTCACTTGCCCGTAGGGCAAGTGCAAAGTCTGCGAGCGTGCGAGCAGTCTTTGAGCGTTGGCGAACTTGAAAAAAGGCAGGAGCGGTGGGATGGCGCGATAGCGACTCAAGGTTTGGAAAAAGTACAGCGGTTGGGATCGCCCATGAGGTAGCGAGTGCCGAAGCCAAAGCGAGACCTGCGAAGCAGGGCGAGCGATAAGGCGAGGCACGAGCGATGGTAACGCAACAAGACTTTCGTTAGTAATACATCGCTTGAGAGTTGCGATCTGGTTTGAAATTGTAAAGATTAAAAAATGAAAGACTTACAACCAAGAATAATGATTGAAAATATCAATGCTATAGTTACCCCTTTGCCGGGGCGGACTTTCATTGGAATGATTACGGATTGTGTTCGCAATGCGAGTACAAGTATAGATATTATTCAATTTGAGTGGAAGTGGTATCACCACGACCACGAATCTAGTATTCAGCAATTATCGTATGAAGTCTTGCAAGCCGCGAGACGTAAAGTTGCGATTCGGGTTTTATTAAATAAAGAGCATCCGCGTCATCCACTAACCCCTATAAATAAAAAAACCATTATCAATTTGCAGGACGCGGGCGTTTCAGCAAAGTTTGGTCCATCATCCCCCATTACTCATGCCAAACTTTGGATTATTGATAAAGAAATTACAGTTTTAGGTTCACATAATATGTCGAGGCGCGCGGTTACAGTTAATGATGAGGCTTCGGTTAAGATTATTTCAAAAGAAGTTGCGGGCGAGTTTACCCGCTACTTTGAGACGTTATGGAATCGAATATGAGAGCTTTTAATGATTGCATGCAGAGAATGAAACCAACTGATATTTTGGCATTGGTTGTGGTTATCGGCTCGTTTGTTTTAATCGGGCTTGGTCACGATGGAATTATTAACTCGGTACTTATGGCAGTAGTAGCTTTTTACTTTGGAATTAAAACCACGCCGCCAAAGGAGTAAATGTTATAGCTTGAAAAATGATAATTAACAAAAGGTGTATCGAAGTTAAAAGCCATTTGAAACTATAATCAAAACAGTAAAGAAACTATGCCAAGAATTATGGGTATTACAATTCCAGCCGGTCTTGAGATTTATTACAACAAGACATTGAAGATGTACGACTTTTCGTTCTTCTGTTCTATTGGTAAAAACCCTCGTTTTTTAACCAGAAGCAGATATAGCACGCTTAAAGAAATTTCCTATCTTTTTAGAATCTCAAAGAGTTGGTCAGATTTTGCCAGTAGCGAGAAACAAGCTTGGCTTGATGCCGGAGATATCCCCGGAATGAATGGTTATAATCTCTTTGTTCAAGATCAAGCATACCGGATTAAGAATCTGCTTGGTGGTTTTGCAACACCTTCTTTAACTCATCAATATTCGGTTGGCCATATCAATTTATCAGGTTCTGCAACTGCGCTTATTATCAGACAAACTAAAAACCAAAAACCAACATTTCATTTAACCTTTCAACTTTCAAGAAAATCAAACTTAACTTCCGTTGGCGGCAATCCTTATGCAAAACTCATCCTTCGAATAAACAGATATTACGGCGGACAAAATATTACTGATGAAAATGTGATTACTATTCCCCTTGTGAGTAGCTGGGCAACACAAAGTTTATCGGTTCCGCTTCCTCTTGGTGTTCCTGCCAATTGGCAACTTTCCTTGGAGCTTAACGATGTTTCTGGCGATCTCTGGTTTGACAATGTGTGGGTTACCTATAACGGCGTTCTCAATAATGTTGATCCGGACTGCGACGAAGTTAATCTTTCGTGGGAGCAGGTTTCGGTTCCCACAGGAGCTTTAGTTGAAAGTGTGTATCCAGTGGGTGCGGCACTATAATTTGTATGAATCAATTACTAAACAGACTATATCTTGAGCAGACTTTATACCGACTGAAAGCCGGTTCGATGACAGTTTGGAGTGAGTATGGGCGGGGTAAGACCATAGTGCGGTTGCGTTCAAATGATGTTGCGATTTCGACCCGCCTTCGTTACAAAAACTTCGGCGGGCAGGAAGGAGTTTTTTAATGCCTGCAATTTGCTGGGGAGCTTTGGCTAAAAGCGCCACAGATACAACAACCATAGGACAAGAGATAGATAATAAAATTCTAGCTCACGATCAAGACCCGTCCGCTCATTCTGAAGCGGGGGAAGTATTGTCATCTCACCGCACGCAGGCAGAGTTAGATCATCCTAATAATTCCGTAGATGCTGATAAACTCCGCGTCATCGTTGATGATTTAGACGCCTCCATTTCCTACGTTGGCGCTTGGAGCTATTCGGTTTCTTCAATGCAGTTTTATAACCGCTCTTATCACACCACCTTAACGCCCGCTGATTATTTAACCTATGCGTTTACAGGCACAAGAATAGGCATTTTCTCGGCTAAAGGGCCGTATATGGGTAAGATTGACGTTTATATTGATAATGTACTTGATTCAACAGTTGATCTTTATTCCGCTTTACTTTTAACCCGCTTTTTGGTTTATGAAAAAGTGGGACTCTCTGCCGGAAGCCACACAATAAAAATAATTTTAAGAAGCGACAAAAATGCGTCTTCAACCGGATATAACTTTTACTTTGACGCTTTCAAAATAGGTGCTTTAGTCAAGGGAACAAATCTTTATTTAGTCCAAGCGGGAGCAAATTTCACCGGCAGTCTCAATGCTAATGGTTACGCCGCGGGAACCTTTCCGGTTTTTTCCGACCATGAGTTTATTTCCATCATGGGAGCTTACCTTAATACACCTGCATTAGACCAAGCTAGTCTTGGTATGCGTTTTACAGAAACTTTGGCCACTGCACAAAACACAACCAATGCTACATGGCAAAACTTAGACCTCTCCTCGCTTATTCCAGCAGGAGCTGAAAGTGTGGAAGTTTATATAGAAAACGCCAGAACAAACGGAGCAAGAACCGCTGGCGCAAGAGCCAACGGTTCATCAAGCAACCGCTATTTCGCTATTTCAAGAGGCGAAACAAATGCCAGAAACGGCTACACCATGACAGTTAAACTTGATTCGAACAGGATTATCCAAATCTATTCTGAACTCACAACGGATATATTTTTTAGAATAGTTGGCTACTGGAAACAAACCAGAATACCAAAAATTACTATTAACAGGGATACAGTTTATCTTTATGACGGCGATCCTAACGCGGCCATTTCTCTTGATGTGTACGCTTTATTTATGAGGAGTTAAAAGATGAAACACTTTATACAATTTGATGAAAATGGCGAAGTTCAGTTTGTTGTTAGAGCTGAATTTGATGCCGTGATACCAGACGAACAAAAGAGTCGTTTTATTGAAGTATCGGAAACAGAAGCTCTCGAAATAAAGAAAAATCCAAAAGACCATGCAGTTTCTGCCGGTAAGGTTATAAAAAAGCCTGCAAAGCCCGTAAAACCAGCTGAAAATGTCCTGCTACCGACAGTTGGCCAATTAGATATTCTTAAATAAAACTTATTTATCTAGGTTGATTTTTCAGTCTACTTATGAAATAAGTCTTCAACTTTAACCCCCATTTTCTTTGACAGCTTCATTAAGAGTTTTAGAGACGGACTTTCCCGTCCTTGTTCAATATATCCCATGTAAACACGACTTATGCCAACAATTTCTGCAAGTTCTTCCTGAGTTATTTTTTGAGCTTTTCTTAGCTTTTGTATTTTCCGGCCGAGAGCTTTAAGGGTGCTATTAAGACTTTTTGGCATACATTATTATTGTCGTTGCCAAAAAGCCTGTTATCTACAAAGTATATCTATGCAAATAGCCTTGAAAAACCCTTGTTTTTAGTGCTAAGAAATACTAAGCTGGATATTAGAAAACTTTATATAATAAACATGTGGAAAAAATTTTCTTAGCCGAATACCGTTGTGACTGCGGAAAGCTCCTGCTTAAAGGAATTTTACTGACGGGTATTATAGAACTGAAATGTAAATATTGTCACAAAGTTAGCGAGTTATACGGCATACTTTCACTGCTTGACAACAAGAAGGGGTTTCTGATTTACTAAATATGAAGCAGTATATAATCCGCTTCATATTGAAGCTCTCGAAGCTCAGAATCCAAAAACCGCAAGGTTGAGGGAACTGGGCTTTTTTTATTGGAGCAAATTAGAGAAGTTCGATGAGAGACTCAAAAATGCTGATTGAATACCGTTGCCAATGTGGGAAACTCTTGTTTAAAGGTTTCCTCCTGATGGGTGTGATTGAAACTAAATGTAAGCGGTGTGGTCAAATAAAAATATTTCAGGATTTCGATGAGAATTCTCTAGTCAATATAAATAGAACAAGCGGGCACGTTCTTCCGAAATCGGTACAGCTCAATTGTGTCACATACGGAGGCAAAAAATACTTCTTCGCTGTATTATAAATACTCATGATTAAAAAACAGTTGACGGTCTATTTTTAATAATGTACAATGGAAGTAAGAATATATAGCACTTCCATCAAACATTATGGATAACCTTATAGCTAAACTATACCAATCTCAAAAAACTGTCCTGACGGCCAAGGATATTGCCTTGATTTGGCAAGAAACCAACCAGCCGAATTTGAAAGCCAAGATAGCCTATTATGTAAAGCAAGGAGCTTTGATACGGTTGACCAGAGGTGTATTTGTCAAGGACAGAAACTACAATCCGAGAGAACTGGCCACAAGTTTATACGCTCCTTCCTATATTAGCTTTGAAACAGTGTTGCGAGACGCCGGCATCATCTTTCAGCACTACGACACTATTTTTGCAGCCGGTCCGTGGCCGAAAACACTAAAAGTCGACAGATATACATTTACTTTTAGGCGCTTAAAAGACGAACTCTTGTTTAATCCGGCCGGAACGGCATTTAAAGACAACTACAACATCGCCAGTCCGGAAAGGGCATTTTTGGACACAATCTATTTATTCTCCCAATATCACTTTGACAACTTATCTTCCCTCAATTGGGAAAAGTGTTTTGAACTTGCACCGATGTATAAAAATAAACAGATGCTCAAACGATTAATTAAATATCAGAAAAACCATGCTCAATAAAGAAAAACACCAACTGATTATGGGGCAGATTTTGAAGGACATGTATACCGATGTCTCTATCGCACCGCTTTTGGGTTTTAAGGGCGGGACGTGCGCATACTTTTTTTACGGTTTGCCGCGGTTTTCAGTGGATTTGGACTTTGATTTGTTTTCAACCGATGAGGCAACACAAAAGTTGGTGTTTGAGACAGTAAAAAATATTTTGGAAAAGCACGGCGAGATCAAGGATAACCATATTAAGCGGAACACGATCTTCTTTCTCCTTTCCTATGGCGATATTGATCACAACATCAAAGTTGAGGTGAGCATCAGAATACATATACCGGATGTCCAAGAGCATTATGAGCTTAAAGAGTATCTCGGCATTTCCATGCTGGTTGGAAAAAAAGATTATTTGTTTGCGAGCAAGTTGGCTGCGCTTACTTTGCGAAGCGAAACCGCTATGCGCGATATATATGATATTTGGTATTTTGCTAAAAATAATTGGGATATCAACGCCGAAGCTCTCAAGACAAGAACCAACAAAACAATTAAAGAGCATCTTGCTGATTGTATTACTGTTATAGAAAAGGTTAAGGAAAATCAAATTTTGCAAGGACTCGGAGAACTCTTAAGCGAAAAAGAAAAAGCTTGGGTGAAAATCCATCTAAGAAAAGAAACTATCTTTTTGCTCAAAAATTACCTGTCTGTCTTTACGAAGGCCAGAAACGGACTTTTTTGAGTATTGACAAGCGCGTAAATAATTTATTACTATAAATATAGTCAGTAAAAGAGAAGCTCCTGAAGCTCACAAATCGCGCACCATTAGGTGCAAGAGAGGTGGGCTTTTTTCATGGTAACAATTACTAAAATCATACTTAGCGAGAGAACAAAACGCCTCATCGGGCTTTTTATTCTTCTTGTTTTTGTTGGTGCAGTTTTGAAGTTTACTCCGCTGGGACAAAAAGTTCCTCTGCCGCAGTCTGTGAAAAAGGTTATTATCGGCCAAAGTGAGGAAGCGAAAAAAACCCAAGAGACCAAAGAGCTTTTGGCAAAAATTGGACGTCACATGATTTTGCCTGTGGGCGAAGAACCAGTTGTAGCTGTTATTAAAGATAAAGAACTCTTGGCAAAAGAACAAAAGTTTTATCAGGATGCACAAAATGGTGATTACCTGGTTGTATATCCAAAAGCGGCAAAAGCTATTATTTACAGTCCGAAGCGCAATGTTTTGGTAAACGTTGGCCCTCTGATTGGGCAAGCACCCACACCTACTCCCGAACCACAAGTCATCCATGAAAGTCCGCTAATGATAGAAATAAGAAACGGTACCAGTAAAAGCGGTTTGGCAAATACCATCAAGCAGCGTCTGGAAACCAACGCCTTATTTAAAGTAACAGAAGCAATAGATGCCGGCAAAAAAGACTATGAGAAGACTATAATAGTAGATACGGGAAAAACGAATAATAAGGAAGCCATCCAGCAGCTGTCTCAAGTGCTTGGTGTGCAAACAATTAGTAAAATTCCAACGGAAGAAAAAACAACAAATGCTGATGTTTTAGTTATCTTGGGCAAAGATCAGTCGCAAAACTGATATAGTTTGTCCTAGTTGACAAGCGTTTAAAAATCTGTTCTACTAAAAACAGAGAAAATTTAACGAAGCTCTTGAAGCTCATATAAAATATATGGGCTTTTTTAGTGCAAATATCTTATCAAAATTAAAACACGCAGTTCTCTTTATTCTTCTTTTGAGTCTGGTACTTACCCCACTGCTTTCCAGCGCTTCTCCTGTCTTTGCCGCAACTGGCATTAACAAACAAATCGGTTATCAGGGAGTTCTCAGGAACTCCAGCGGCAACGCTGTCCCTAACGCCAGCTACGACATAGTATTTAAGATCTACAATGTCTCCTCAGGTGGCACACCGCTTTGGACAGGCACTTATACCGCTTCCAATGGTAACCCTGTTGCCACCAATAATGGTTTCTTCCATGTACTTTTGGGTTCCGGAACCGGCAATACCATGACTGTCGATTTTACCCAGGATGAATACTATTTAGGTATGGCTGTGGGAAGCGATTCTGAAATGACGCCTCGCCAGCGAATAGCTAGCGTACCCCAAGCTTTCAATGCTGACAAACTGAACGGCTTAGGTTCGACCGCTCTGATTGTAAGTGGCGATGTCTCCGGTACACTGGGCGCAACCAGTATCCTTAGTGCGACGGGAACTACTCGTGGACTTTTAACTTCCGCTGATTGGACGACGTTTAACAATAAGCTGGGCACAACTCTCAATAGCGGATTGGTGTGGGTGGGCAACGGTTCCAGTACGGCAACCGCTGTAGCGCTCTTCGGTGATGCTTCTATCTCGAATGCCGGCGTGGTAACGATCGGCAGCGGTGCCATTACTTCCGCCAAGATTCTCGATGGGGCAATCGTAGATGCCGATGTGAATGCTTCGGCGGCGATCGCATTATCCAAACTCGCTTCTGGTTCAAACATTATCACATCGCTCACCGCTCCATCAGGTTCTAGTGCCAACGGCGGATCAATCGCAGCAAATGTTTTGACGCTGGCACTCGCTGACGGGACAAACCCCGGGTTACTCTCAACGGGTGCGCAAACCATCGCTGGAAGTAAAACATTTTCTTCAGCGCCGACTTTGTCTTCAATGACTGCAGGTTCAGTACTTTTTGCCGGAGTTGGCGGACTTGTCTCTCAAAACAACGCCGGCCTTTTCTGGGACAATACTAATAGCCGTCTCGGCATCGGGACTGCAAACCCAACGGCGGCATTGGAAATAACTCCAAGTGGCGCCATAGCATCACAATGGACGCTTCGCAGCGGCGCCGGCTTTTTGGGTTTTAAATCGGTTGCTTATGGCACGGGAATATTTGTAGCTGTGGCTGATACGAACGCTCTTTCCACCTCGCCCGACGGTATTACGTGGACGCAGCGGTCTGTTCCTTCAGCAAGCATTTGGCGATCGGTTACTTATAGTAATGGTACTTTTGTGGCAGTCGGTAGTGTTGGAGGGACTGGCACCGTGATGACCTCGCCCGACGGTATTACATGGACAAATAGAACGCCGGCCGCGAACAATGACTGGTACTCCGTCACCTACGGCAATGCTCTTTTCGTGGCAGTAGCTACTTCCGGCACCGGCAACCGCGTGATGACCTCGCCTGATGGCATCACCTGGACAGCGCGAACATCTGCCTCCGACGATATGTGGAGATCAGTCACGTATGGCAACGGCCTTTTTGTGGCAGTATCGTACGTGGGTTCTACCTATCGCGTGATGACTTCTCCGGACGGTATTGCTTGGACCGGTCGCAGTGCCACCAATGGCGCTTGGAACTCTGTTACCTACGGTGGAGGACTGTTTGTTGCGGTTGCAGAAAGTTCACCTTATGTTATGACATCACCTGATGGTATCACTTGGACAAATCGTACGCCGGCGGCAAATAATGCTTGGACATCGGTTGCCTATGGCAACGGCGTGTTCGTTGCAGTATCAAACACAGGCACCGGCAACCGTGTCATGACCTCATCCGATGGCATTACTTGGACATCTCGCACCTCGGCCGCAGATAACGGCTGGCGGGGCGTTGTCTTCGGTAATAACTTTTTTGTGGCAGTGGCCGATGCGGAAGTGACGAGTAATCAACGTGTCATGACAAGTAGTGGGGCGATTCCAACCGTCATTGCCGCCAATGGCAGTATCACAACGAGCGGTAATTTAACTGTTTCCGGAAACGGCAGTTTCGGCGGGACACTCAATGTGACAGGCGCATCCACACTCGCAACCGCAACCGCTAACAGCTTGACGCTTTCTCCAATAACACAAGGGTCGCTCCTTTTTGCTGGTGCTGGCGGATTGGTAAGTCAAAACAACGCCGGCCTTTTCTGGGACAATACTAATAGCCGGCTCGGCATCGGGACGACGACGCCAAGCAGTACTCTGGGAGTCAATGGCACCCTGAGCGTGAGCGGAACAACAGCAAGCAGTACAATATCGGTAACCGGCGGCACTGTCACAACATCCGGTGCATATACCATTCACACATTTACTGGTTCAGGAACATTTACTGTAAGTAGCGGCACTCTCAATGTTGATTATCTCGTTGTTGCTGGTGGCGGCGGCGGTTCAAGTGCTACAGCAGGAACCGACGCAGACGGATCTGGCGGCGGCGCAGGCGGATTTTTAACCGCAAGCACAACAGCGAGTGGCGCGACGACGGTTACCGTCGGCGCGGGAGGCGCGGGTGGCACCACATTTGGTACTAGTCCGGCGCCAGGTACAGCAGTGGCCGACGGCACCAACGGAGCAAGCTCATCTTTCGGAAGTATTACTGCATCCGGTGGCGGTGGGGGAGGTTCAAGAGAACGAGCCGGAAGAAATGGCGCAAGCGGTGGTGGCGCGGGTATTAGTGGCACCTCTCTTTCTGGAGGTACTGCAACTCCGGCAGGTCAGGGGAATAACGGTGGCGCTAACGGTGGTGGACCAAATTATGGCGGTGGCGGTGGCGGTGGCGCAGGAGCCGTTGGCCAGGCAGGATCAACCACGAAAGGCGGTGATGGCGGCGCGGGCCTTGCAAGTTCAATATCAGGTACTTCTCAAACCTATGCCGGTGGTGGCGGAAGCGGTCGCTTTGGAGGCGGTGGTACGCCTGGCGTCGGCGGCACAGGCGGTGGTGGAAATCTTGGCGCTGCAGGCGCTGCAAATACTGGCGGAGCCGGAGGCGGCGCTGTCATGGGATCTGCCACTGGATTTGCGGGCGGTTCTGGTATTTTCATCGTGCGTTACTTAACATCAGCTCTTACTATCCCAGGCACACCATTCACTAGTATTGCCACGGATGGAACCGGCAGAGTCGGCATCGGAACGAGCGCACCTACTGCTCAGCTTCACACCACTGGTACTGTCCGTTTTCAAAACTTCGGCGCCGGTACGCTGACAACTGATGCTTCCGGTAATGTAACAGTTTCCTCCGACGTTCGCATTAAGGATGTACAAAGTGGTTTCACCAGGGGTCTTGCGGATCTGAAAGGTTTGACACCTATCAATTATAACTGGACAGAAGCGTCAGGCTTGGATACACAACACACCTATACTGGATTTGCTGCGCAAAATGTGCTCGAGTTTATTCCCGAAGCGGTGTCCGAATCTAACGGACTTCTGACCCTCTCCGACCGGCCAATATTGGCCGCGGCGGTAAACGCGATAAAAGAGCTTGATAACAAAACGAGTATCCAAGGACTGCAAATTGGCAAAGTTGCAGGGTTGATAGGCGTCACCCAAAAAGATCTGGATGCAATTAGAGATGAATACCTTAGTGGTGTTAAAGCCGAGCAAGATGCCAGATTTGCTCAAATTGAAGCGCAATGGAAGGCACTGCGAGAAGAATATCAGAAGCAAATTGCTTCTAATTCGGCCGAAAGCACTTCCTCGGCAAATACTACGGCAGATAGTGCAAACAGCTTAAACCTTGCTGAAAAACCTCTTAATGAATTAGAGAAAAAAGGTGCTATTTCTTACTATGAGAATATCACAATTCACGGCGAAAGTATCTTTGAGAAACTTGCCATCTTTATTGGAGACGTGTTCTTCAAGGGCAGAGTTATTTTTGAAGATAAAGACGTGGCCGGAGAAGCGGAAATACTAGCCGGTGATACCGAGGTGATCGTTACTTTTGAACGCGCTTATACCATCAAGCCTTTGGTTAACGCGACGATTGTTGACGCTGGGGCTTACAGCGGCGGATTCTCTGTTGCCGATGTTACCCAAAAAGGTTTTGCAATCAGACTTACAAAGTCTTACGACAAAGATATTCTCTTCAACTGGGCAACCGTAGCTGTCAAAGACGCCAAACTCTATAAGAGCGTCGGTAAAAGCTCTGTGCCGAGTACCACGCCGTCGCCATCCCCAACTGCCTCGGAGACACCGGCGGCATCAAGCACACCAACCCCAATGCCGACTGGTACTACCCAGCCAGAACCTACCCCAACTCCTACGGAAACTACTAAGGTTACTGTATCGCCTGCGCCAGTTGAACCAACACCAACCATGACGCCATGAAATATGTCATATGCACAAGAAATTAATTACACTATTTACCATCATCTTCACCTTACTCCTGACGGTAAAGCCTGTCCATGCCTTTACCATGGGCAGTGCCAACTTTTCCGTTGACGGGACCAACTTTGATACCGGTGGTGGTGTTTCCTCATCGCCAAACTTTTTGGTTTCCTCTTTTACTGGAGAAGACTATTTGGTAAATGTCGCAAGTAACAATTTTTCAAATAGTCCCGGTCTGGCATTTCTTCCCTCACCTACTCCGACTCCAACTCCTACTCTGACATCCGCACCCGGCTCTTCATCCACCTCGACTTCAACCACAACGACAACAGTCGTCTCTGCCACACCGACGCCAACCACCACTGCGATTGCGCAGGCTCCAGGCACCGGCGGTACGCCGGAAGCGGCGTCCCCCGAAGAACAAACCCCGCCCCTATTTGATATTGTGGTGGGCCCGGGATCCTTAGAATCCAAAAAGGCCAATACACCTATCTTGGCCATTATTGCCGCCATTATTGCTGCGGCAACAGCAGCAGTAGTGTTTTATATCTTCAAAAGAAGAAGAAAAATGGACAGATGAAACATGATTTTACTATGTGCTTTACAAAACTAATATGCTTACGACTTTTTTACTTTCTGGCGGTAATTTTGACAATTGCGTTTGGGTGGTGCGGAGTAGTTCGAGCGGAGGGGTCGGAGGTACGGACAAGCAGCGGAGGTTTAATCACGCGGGTAGCGCCGGAAGAGCTTTTGCCCATTTCCGTGAAGCTGACCAATTTTGGCGGCGGTAAAAGAGTTGATGTAGTGACTGAGTACCGCATCCTGAATGAAAACGGTGATGTTGTGCTCACGGAAAAGGAAACAGTAGCGGTTGAGACCACAGCCAGTTTTATAAAGGTGATACAGATTCCGCGCAATGTTTCGCCGGGAAGATATACGGCTGAAAGCAGTATTACGTACCAAGGCCAAAAAGTTCCCGCTGCAGGAAGTTATCAGTTTACTGTTGAGCGAAAGATTGCGGGAATTTTCGTCAGTCAGTTTATGATCTACGGAGCTGTTACTCTGCTGGTAGGCATCGTATTTGCGGTTGTGAGTCGATTAATTGTAAAAAAAAAAGATCGCGCCAGTCGTCTCACTCCGCATGAATATCCGCAGATACAAAAGGAGGATAGAATCTTTTATGAAATAATCAGCGATATTATTATGCAAATGCGTTATAGGGTGGGAGATCAAGCTTTAGAAATTGCAAAAAGCATAGATGATTTAAGTTTAGACGAGAAAAACGGCAGAGTATTAAAGGTTAAAAAAAGCCCTGCCAAGATTATTGCACTCCTTATTCTGAAATACGAAAAACTTCTTGGTCAGAGAATAAATTTTGCGCTTCGAAGGCCTGATGAGGAGACAAAAGAACACTTGGCCGCTGTCGATAAAAATATAGTCGTTATTAGAAAATATTTTGAATAATTATGAATAACATACGCAAACACATACTTGTAGTTGATGATGAGCAAGAAGTAACAGAACAGATCAAGCACGCTCTTTCCGGCAATTTTGATTGTGTGGTTGATGTTGCATACAACGGCAAAGAAGCGCTGGATAAGATGGAAGAAGGCCGTTACGATATTTTGATTCTTGATATGCTCGTACCCAAACTGAACGGAATGGAAGTGTGCCAAGCCATGATAAAAGATCAAAAATTAAAAATGATTCCCATTCTTTTGGTTTCGATTCTTCCTCTCAATTCTGATGATTTTCAAAAGTCTTTGAATAAATTTGAGGAACTGGCGATGGTGAGAGATGTTTTGGAAAAACCCTTTTCCAACGAGGATTTGTTGATCAAAGTCAGAAAAATTATTGGGAGGGAGGTGAAAAATTATTAAAAAAATTCTCATTGTTGAGGATGAAAGGGACATGCGTCAAGCCTTAGTTGACGAGCTTAGTCGCAATGGCTTTGAAACGCTTGAGGCCAAAAATGGAAGAGAGGGGCTGGAGTCTGCCCTGAAAGATCATCCGGATTTAATCTTACTTGATATTGTGATGCCGGAGATGGACGGCATGACCATGATGCAAAAACTGCGGGAAAACGAAGAGGGTAAAAAAATCCCCATCATTCTTCTCACAAATCTAAGCGCGACAGACAAGATTATAGAAGGGGTAGTAAAGGATGAACCATCTTATTATTTAGTAAAGAGCGACTGGAATATTGAAGGCGTTGTTGCAAAAGTTAAAGAGATGCTGGGTGTTTAGACCGATCTATATATGGACAATCATTTTTTCTGGAAGTGGCCATTTAAACACTCCAGCGTTTACGGCGGATTGTTTGTTGTAGCGGCCATTGTGATTGAAGTTGTTGTTGGTATCGCGGCATTCCATTTTGCAATTACGTTGGAACAGAATTCGCTAATGGGGCGAGCTGCCTCAATTGCCGCTGCAATGGAAAGCGAAGAAATTACAACTTTTTTGGGCAATGAATCCGATCTTGGTACACCCCTTTATCAGAAACTAAAAGAAAAGATGGTCCGAATAAAAGAAGCCAACACAGACTCAAGGTTTGTCTATCTAACTGGACAGAGAAATGGCAAAGTATTTTTTTATATGGATAACGAGCCGGTGGAATCTCCTGATTATTCGCCCCCCGGACAGATTTATGTGGAAGCGAGTCAAGGATTCGCAATGGTGTTCACTCGTGGCCAGGCTATTATTGACGGTCCATACGCTGACCGTTGGGGAACTTGGGTATCTGGTATTGCTCCTATATTTAATTCTGGTACAGGGAAAGTAGCGGCAGTAATAGGAATTGATATAAATGCGGTGTCATATTTTAAACGAACATTTATTGCCGTTTTGGCGTCAGTTTCATTGGTTGGTTCATTGCTTATAGGTATGTTCATCTTATACGCGCGATATATAAAAGAACAAGCGCTTGACCTCGCAAAGAGCGAATTTGTATCATTGGCCAGCCATCAGCTGAAAACCCCTCTCACTACGATCAGCTGGTATGCGGAGATGCTGTTAAATGGCAGGGTAGGGAAAGTTGCGGAAAAACAGAAGGAATATCTGGAAAAGATTTTTCATAACAACCGGCGAATGGTGGAACTTGTAGACGCACTTCTCAATACTTCGCGAATTGAATTGGGCACGTTGGCTATTGAACCAGAACCGGTAAATCTTATTGAGGTCGCTGATAGTGTGCTGGACGAACTTTCGGCGCAAATTAAAAATAAAAAGTTACAAGTAGAAAGGATCTATGAGAAAAACCTGCCGATTATTAATGCCGATCCACAATTGACGCGGATTATATTTCAGAATTTACTTTCAAATTCGGTTAAATATACACCAGACAGGAGAATTATATCTCTAACTATTAAAACGCAAAAATCAGATATTCTTATTAAGGTGTCGGATAGCGGCTACGGCATTCCCAAAGCTCAACAATCGCAAGTATTTAAAAAACTATTTCGTGCCGATAACGTCAGAGAAAAAGAGCCCGATGGCACGGGTCTTGGGCTTTATATTGTCAAATCGGTGATAGAGCAATTTGGAGGCAAAATTTGGTTTGAGTCCACGCAGAACAAAGGCACAATTTTTTATGTCATGATCCCTTTAAAAGGAATGGAGAAGAAAAAAGGGACAAAAGGATTAGTCTAGCGGTCGAAAACAAGACAATAACTTGGTGCCGGTGGAGACCGGTTGGGAGCCTCGAGGGCTTCACGCCGTTTTATCCCGATGTAACATCGGGATTCCCCACCAGCACCAAATCATCATCATCCACAAAAAAACACCTGTCGTAAAGGCAGATGTTTTTTAAAGCAGGCGTATTATACCACAATCTCTCGAATCTTGTACGCTATAAGATAGGAAATTAACAGAAGGTGTATCGAAGTTAAAAGCCTTTTATAGATACAATCAAAAAGTATCTATTCTATGCAATATCAAGATGTTAAACCGACAGCTTTTTCAGACCCGTCTAGCCACTGGCGAAATGAAACAAACGCCTTTGACGCTAGCCTAACTACTTTTGCTGATAACCAGCCAAAACCAAAAATTCCAAACTATGTTCAATTCTCCGGACAAACTGTTAGTCTTGTTGCAAACGAAGCCATTTTTGGTATTCGTCTGACATTAAAAATAGGTACAACAGGCTTTGTTAATGACACATGGGAAGTAAAACTTATAAACGGAGCAACAACCAGACGCCTTTGGACTGGAATTGTTTCCATAACTGACCCGACAACTTTTGAATGGGAAGTCTTAGCCAATATTTTACCGGAAGACGGCTTATGGACTAAGGCAAACTTTGAAAGTATGATTATCCGTGTCGGACCGGTTTCTGCGGTCGGCTCTCAAGATAGCGTGCTCATTAAAATTTATGACATCTCGTATCGAGTTTTTACTTATAACAGCCAAACAAAAAGTTTACTGACTGTCTATTCTACGCCCTCTTTAGACGGCGACATTACCGATAATCCGCCTGTTAACGGGCTTGGTGATACTGTAGACAGTATCTCTCCCAATTTTTGGGTTGGTGATCGCTCAACCAACGGTTCTTGGAGAGGGTTTGTATCTTTTCCTATTACCGGACTTCCGGCAAATGCCGTAATTGATGATGTGCAAATGGACTTTTCGTTAGACTTATCTTATGGAGACGGCTTGTCTGCACAAGACCAAGTGCCTCATGGATTGGGAAGTTGTAAAGTAGATCATGTTGACTTTGGCGCGTCTCTTGATGCCTCCGATTATCAAACAACCCCTCTTGCTTCAAATATAGGAATTCTTGTTTTGCAAGAAGAATTTATGCAAGGATACTATGACTTTGCTGAACCTAACACTTGGCGTTGGCGGGGAATTGATACTTTAGGCTTGTATATTCAAAATGATTATAATGCTGGCAGACCACGATCTCAATTTAGGATTAAGTGGGATAACGCAACAGATAATGATAGCAAACACGACTACTTAGCGATTTTATCTAATGATTATGCAACAGACTCTCCCAGATATTCTCCGAGGCTTAGAATTGTTTATCATATCGAGGTACCACCGCCAACTTGGACTAGACCTTATGGACTCTATGATTATATGGCTCTTAAAGTACGCGGACGCTTAGGGTATATTGCTACCTTTGAGGAGCAATGGTGGGGGCGTCAAGTCTCACCGCCTTTTTATCCTTATAATCCAAGAACTTATAATCAGCAGAGTTGGCGTTCTGTATTTTCTCAAGGGGTAAATAACTGGCAGGGATTTAATGAGTTAATAAAAAATCAGTACAGCGAGAAAGCAAAAAACTTAACAATGACAGGATTTAATTATTATCTTTCGCAGTATCTAAATGCAAATTACCCGCCGTGGTAAAAAACTGATAAAATATGGTTAAAGTGCGGAAATTTTTTAAACGGGAGACAAAACAACCATTTACTTATCCATCTATTGAGGAACGGAGAACAAGCCCTAATTATTTAGGCTGGGTTATAGGAATTGTTTTGATTATTACTGTGGGAGTGATTGTTTTCCTTATTTTTTAATTAACAGAAACTTGCTTGCACGCTACCTAAACTTCTGATAATCTAACTTCAGTTAGCTAACGCCGCTTTAACATAGACAAAAAATCTGTGTTGATAGACGGCGTTTTTTAGTATTTTGAAAGGGGGTGACAAAAAAATATGCCAAGACTGACAGGTCCGTTGTTCTCTTTGGACGCAAGACAAACGTTAGCGAAAACTATCGTTTATTCTGCTTGGAAAGGTATTAACTACGCAAGAATTAGGGTTATTCCTTACAATCCAAAGAGCGCAGCTCAACAGGGGGTAAGAACATCTCTTACTTATGGTGTGCAATATTGGAGAGACGGTTCGGTTGTTGCAGGTGATAAAACTGCATGGAATGGTTATGCCGCAGGATTAAATGAGTCCGGGTTCAATCGTTATATGCGGTACTTTATCGGAGACAACTACGATGAGGGAACTCAATCGTACATCTTTGTCGGTATTCCAGCGCCAAGATAATATCTTGTAAAAGATTGGCCTGTTTTTATGCAGTCCTTGGCGTATAGCGCCCATGTTTAAGATAGTAAAACTTGAAAGCGGTGATCAGATTATCGCCTCGTGGGATATTATTGGTCATTTAGCCGGATGGATTGATATTTTATTTCAGGAGTCCAAGAAACTAAAAGACTGCGGCGTTTTATCTGCTCTTATCCTCAACCACGAAAACAAAATTTATTTCCATGGTGGTTTTGTTGCTCCTAATTTAATGCTTCCTATCTCCTATGCACTCAATGAAGAATTTTACGGACAGTATCCGGGGACGCGCAAAGTTGAAGTAGTACCCTTGCTCCTTTGTCTTGTTAAAAAAGAACTTTTAGAAAAATTACCAATTCCGGAATGTGCCGGAGAATGTATTTTCAAAGATGCCGAGTATTGCCTCAAAGCGCAAGAGCTGGGTTTTAAGGTTTATACCACTGATGAGCTGATAGTCCAGTTCAGAGGTAAAGGGCAAGGCTTAGAAAACAAAGAGGAATTTACTCGTCAATTTACCCTTAATCACAACTTCTTCAAGGAAATGTGGGGTAATAAGTTGCTCGAACAATATAAGTATCCAATTATGTATCATACAGGCGTTGAAGCGCCCACAGGGTTTGCTATTGCCGCCAAAAATTATATATCTGCGCTTCTTCGAGCAAAGGTAAAAGTCCATTACTCAAACCTTTTTGGCATACCGGAAGGTGAGCCGCTCTCTGATGACGGGCTTGTTAACGACGCAAGAGAACTTCCCCCGTCTATGGATTTACCACAGATTGTTTGGGCGCAAGCCCCCTTATTTTTCAAAAACTCCGGTAAGTATAAAATTGGCCACTGCGAATTTGAAGGCATAACCGCTCCTTCCTCTTGGATTGCCTACTGCAACATGATGGATGAACTTTGGGTGCCTACGAAGTGGGACAAAGAAAAATTTGAAAAAGCGGGCGTTAAAGTTCCAATTTACATTATTTCGCAAGGCATTGATCCTAATTATTTCCACCCTAAGATAGCGCCCATAAAAACAGATGCAAAAGAAAAATTTAAGTTTATAACCAACGCCGCTTGGGAACCCCGCAAAAATTTACGGGATTTAATTATTGCTTTCACTAATGAATTCTCAAGAGATGAGGATGTTTGTTTGATTGTTAAAACCATGTCTTCGGCTCTGTCTCAACCAGTGAAAAAAGAGATCGAGGCGATTAAGGCGCCAAGAGAGGGCGCCAGAGTTTATGTACGAGAAGATATACTGCCAACTGAACAGTTAGGGTGTTTCTATACTGCCGGAAACTGTTTTGTTCTACCCACTCACGGCGAGGGATGGGGATTACCCATCTTTGAAGCTCTCGCTTGCGGGCTTCCGGTAATAACCACAGGATACGGCGCGCCTAATGAAATTTTAAGAGACGAAAACGGAGAACCTTTACCCGGAGTCCATTTTATTGATTGGGAAGAAGGCGAAGCAAAAACCTCTTATGTCTATTTAGAGGGTAACCGCTGGGCAATGCCAAAACTTGATGATTTACAAGCGAAGATGCGCTTTGTCTTTGAAAACTACAAAGAGGAGAAAAAGAAAGCGCTAAAAACTTCTGAAATTATCAGACAGAAGTTTTCTTGGGACGCTTGCGCTGTCCCTATTATTGAAAGATTAAAAGCTATTTATGCAACCAACTAAAGATTTTTACAACATAGATTATTTTGAAGGTAAAAACCGGATCGCTTATGATTCATACGCTAGAGCTGACGGACTCCTTAATACTTTCGCCACATGGACTAATCAATTATTTAAGCCGGAGAGCGTTTTAGATGTCGGGTGCGCCTATGGATTTGTCGTCAAACGTTTTCAAGAGCTTGGAGTACCTGCCACCGGTGTAGAGTATTCGCCTTATGCGGTGAGTCGAGCTGTAACGCAGGAGATTACAGAGGGTGATGTCCGCGATCTTTCAAAATTTAAGGACAATAGTTTTGATTTAGTTATTGGGACCGAACTTTTAGAACACATACCGGAGGACGATTTATTCAAAGCAGTTAAGGAATTACACCGAGTGGCCAAACGTTGGGTGTTTTTGCTTATCTGTACTGCCGGAGCGGATCATATCGAATCAAGAGGCGGTAAAGGCGACCCCTCGCATATCACCATGAAACCCCGCTGGTGGTGGGAAAGTTTATTTCACCGGCTGGAAATAAAACAAGATTTCTCCAAAGAGGACTTTGCTAATAACCATCAGCAGTCAAAACAAATGAAATGGGCTGGAAGATTTTTTGTTTTATCTAAGGAGTAAGACTTATGGACATTTCAGGATTTAAGGCAATCTGGGATTCAATAACACCAGAACAACGAAAGGTAAAGATTGAGGCGCTAAAAGAGATTAACAATCTCAAACAGTTATGTTATGGCAAAGGTTTTATTGAAATTGGCAGTGATTTTAAAAGCATTAAAATACTTCAAAACAATAAAGACGTAAAAAGACTGCAAGAACTTTTCAAAACAGCGGGCATTAGCGGCGTGGAGTGGAAAAATGAGTGATTAATTTGTCTTTCCTGAAGCCATGATTTTTATTATATCCTCTCGAAGGTAACGCCTTTCTCCAACGCCTTTTTTATTTCCTACACGAATAGCTGTCAATTTTCCGTTTTTATCCCACCTTCTAAGCGTTGGCGGCATGACCCCTAGTATTTTTGCAACTTGGTTAATATTTAGAAGTTTTGGTAACTTTATTTTACCTTCCATGATTTTAGTTAAAAATTGTTATTACTCTTTATTATACAGAAAAAACCCGTATCAAACCAAGATTAAATGAAGATAAAAAACAGGGAAAATTGGCTTATTTTACGGTCTGGGGTATTTTTAAGGCTAATTCTGCCTGTAATTCATATAAAAAATCTGGTAAAATAGGCGAGGAGCTAAATTCTTTGATAAACTCTGGCAGTCTGTGTAACAGTACGTCAGGAGCTCAATACGATTTTTATCTAATTATCCTTAAGTCTGTTATTTTTCTTCTTGTTCTGAACTTTCAAAACATCCCGTTCACCTTAACCCATAAAAATGCTGGATAACTGCATAAAAAAGCAAATAAAT
>Ga0209726_10002498_pt1 | contig 27074 bp, 24 predicted proteins | sample Subgrocontami54m_FD_187453 | JGI IMG/M metagenome (GOLD analysis project Ga0209726, IMG submission 187453) | Subsurface groundwater microbial communities from S. Glens Falls, New York, USA - GMW46 contaminated, 5.4 m (SPAdes) (version 3) | ecosystem: Environmental > Aquatic > Deep subsurface >... | reverse complement strand
ATAGGTCTTTTGGCATCTGTGGTTTTATTAGCCCTAAACTCGGCTCGAGCCAAGTCCAGGGACGCGAAAAGACTGGCCGATGTCAGGCAAATAGCCTCGGCTTTCGAATTGTACTTTAACGACAACAATGGCTACCCAACCGGGTCAGTTTCTTCGCCTGCTAGCCCAGTTGCCAACCCGACAGCTGCAATGATTCTTGGCGCGGCTAATACTGTAAATAACCCTGTTGGCCTTACGCCTACATATATTGGGCTGGTTCCAAGTGCGCCGGCTCCGCAGGATGGGTCTTGCACTGCGGCTGCCGCAGGCGGTAATACATATTTGTATACCTCCACTCCTTCAGGGTCATCCTATACCCTTACTTTCTGCTTAGGAGCTAACACTGGAGGTTATTCAGCAGGTACAAGGACACTTACCCCGGCCGGAATTCAGTAAATTTGAGTTTTACATAGCTCCGCTCCCGTCCCGATTAATCGGGACGGGACGGGGCTATAAGAGAATATCAAGGTGAAATATTTTTGACAAAATGATATTCGAAAACAGTCCGCTACAAAAAAGAATCGGGATGAGCATAACAGTCCTTTTATTGGCTGTTATTTTGTTATTGGAAATTATTTTTGGCATACAGTCGGGAAAGAACCTTGCGGAAGCTCGGGTGATTGCTTCAAATGCCGAGCAAGTCAGCAGGGGATTGGAATATTTTTTCAATGACCAGGAAAAATATCCTAACCCCGCGCAATTTAATGACCGTAATTTAATGGTAAACTATTTTAATATTTTTCCTCCGGAGGAATTCCAAAACAAGTCTTGCCCAAACACTTTTGAATATAGAAGTCCGGATGAAAAAAGATACGAATTAAATTTTTGTTTGCCAAGCAAATTCGAAAATTACCCCGCCGGGTGGAATAAAATTACTGTAAGTAAGCAGTAAGCATAAACAATAATGTTTAAATTTAAACTACCGCGATTGCCTTTCAGGGAGGATAGTTTTTTTAGTATTTTATTTTTAATGGTTTTATGCATTCCGCTCGTTTTTACTATTTATACCCGGGAGAATTTTGAAACGGTTAAGTACTCATTGTGGTTGGTGTTTACAGGAGTATTGTTGATGGTCTTTGTTAGGACATCATCGGCGGCCCCGTTAGAGGCACGCATTAACAAAGCTGCCGGGCAAAATATTGGTGAGTCAAAAAAAGATCACAATGGCTTAATCCAGTCGCTGCCTCTAACGGGGTTGATTTTTTTAGGCTTATTTGTGCTATGGGCAATTGCCAGTTCGTTTTTTTCTCCCGACAAGTTGAATAGTTTTTTTGGGTTCTATTATAGATTTAGCAGCAGCGTGCTGTTTTATGCTGTCCTGGCAATTTTTGTCCTGGCTTTAGGGTTTTTAAAAAGCCGGGAATATATTTCGGTGCTGCTTAAAGTCTTGGTTTTTGACGCAGGCTTGGTTGCCATAGTTGCTATTTTACAAAGCCAGGGTTTTGCCTTCTATGAAGGGCTGAACTCGGCCGGATTCCAAAAAGCCCCAAGCCTGCTCGGAAACCCTATTTTTTCCAGCATGTTCTTGGCAATGGTTTTGCCTTTTATTTTTTATTTTTGGCACAGAAGCCGGTCATTTGCCGGCAAAATCTATTACGGCCTTTCGGCTTTTTTTTGTTTTGCCGCAATAATTATTTTGACCAGCAGGGGGGCTTGGGCGGCTATTGTTGCCTCATTCCTGGTTTTTATTTTATTGCTACTGCTTTATTCAAAGAAAAGAAAATTTCTTTTGCTTGGGTTGGCCGGGTTTTTAATAATCGGCACAATGGCCGCTCTGTTTTTAAATGTTTATAAGGCGCAAGGCGGGAGAGTTGTATTCTCTTTCAGTGAAGAGAATATCACAACGAGGCTTTTTGCATGGGAAATGGCCAGAGAGGCCATAACAGAGCGTCCTTTAGTCGGAGTGGGGTTAGGTAATTTCCAGCAGTTTTTTGAACAAAACCGGGGAAAATATCTTTCCAGCGCCAGCCAGGTTTTTGACGACCCCCATAATCTTTTTTTGCAGATGCCTGCGGCCGGAGGCCTGCCTTTGGTTGTTTTTTTCCTCTGTTTAATATCTACGGCAATTTGGCAGGGAATTTTATTGTTTAAAAAAGAAGAAAATTTTTTGGCTTTAGCTGGCATTTGCTCGGTGGTTGTTTTTTTGGCAGCCGCGGCGTTTACGCCGGTGGCCATTCCCTGTTTTTTAGCCTTGGCAGTAGTTTTGGTGTCTTTGCTGCGGGGCGAAGGAAAAATTGCCTTGGCTCGCCCCTCCTTATGGTTAAAAATCCCCCTTTTGGTATTGGCTGTTTGTTTCCTTTATTCCGGCATTGCCTTAATTACCGCCGAGCATCTTTTTTACCGCGCAACTTTTGCTTATGGGGCTTATGATTTGCCCGCGGCTTCAAAATTAACCGGCTGGGCTATTAAACTTAATCCCACAAATCAGTTGTATTATTTGTATGACATTGGCATAAATATTTTAAAAAATCCCAGGGACAAACAAATAGAAAACGAGAAGCAAACGTTATTGGCAATGCATCCCAAGGCGGCCAATAGTTATTCCATGCTCGCCACTTTAAATTTTTTGTCTTTTGTGACAACAAAGCAAAATGATTTTTTTGAAAAGGCCGCAAGCGCGATGAAGCATTCTTTGGCTATTGACCCCTATGCCGCAACCAGGCATTTAAGGCTCGGGTATTTTTATTTGTTTAGCGGCAGAGTCGAAATGGCGCAGGCCTCTACGGAAATGTCCTTAAGGATGGACAATAAATTGCTGCCCGGCTGGCTGCAAATGGCGAAAATTTACCAAATCGAAGGCAAGAAACCCCAGGCAATTTATGCTTTGGAACAGGCGTTTAGGCTTAGGCCCGACCTTTTGGAATTAAAATCCTTGCTTTTGGCAGCAAAAGCGGCCAAAGATATAAAGAGCATGCCAATCAATTTGCCGGCTGACTTAGGCAGACTGGAATAGGGAATTATTCTAATTGCTCTAATTAACCTAATTTCCCCGCCTGCCAACGCTAGGCTTGTAGAAAAGATATCGTAAGTTTAACATCAGAACTTTGGCAGAGTCATGCCTTGGCGGGCAGGTAAATAAATCCCAATACCCAATTATTAAATTTAATAATTGGAGCTTGTTTAGGTCAATTTATCAAATGTTTTATCTAAATTACTTATTAATTTTTTATTTTGGCGCTATTGTGGGGAGTTTTTTGAACGTGGTGATTTTGCGGCTGCCCCGGGAAGAAAAATTAACGGGGAGGTCCCATTGCGTCGTTTGCGACCATCAGTTGGGGATTCTAGATTTGTTGCCACTTTTTAGTTATTTATTTTTGGGCGGTAGATGCCGGTATTGCAATCATAAAATATCCGCCAGATATTTTATGATTGAGTTTTTAACCGGCTTGCTGTTCGTAATAGCTTGGAGGTTCGTCTTGCCGCTTATATCTTTTGCAGATTACCTGATGTTGATAAAAAGTTTCGCAGTAATGGCGGTATTGTTAGCGGTTTTTGTAATTGACTTTGAACATTATTTAATTTTAGATTCGGTAATTTTTCCAGCAGCGGTTTTGATTTTGCTGTTAAATACGGCTATCGGCTGGGCAACAGGCTCCGCAGCCCATAATTTTTTCCAGTCTTTTTTAGGGGCAATATCCGCAGCAGCGCCTTTTTATCTGCTCTGGTTTTTTTCCAAAGGCAAATGGATTGGTTTTGGCGATGTTAAATTCGCATTCTTTATAGGCGCTGTTTTTCTTTGGCCTCTATGGCCGGTAAGTTTAATGCTTAGCTTTTTTATAGGCGGCGCTTTTTCCTCTGGTCTGCTTATGCTCAAGAAAAAAAATCTAAAAAGCCGTATTCCCTTTGGCACATTTTTGAGCGTTGGTGCTTTGCTGGCTTTGTTTTTTGGCCAGAAATTGCTGGATTGGTATTTGTCGCTCTTGGGTTTTTGATGCTATAATAATAGCGAATCGTAATGTCAAAGATCACTTTTGGCATATTTGCATATCAACTCTGATGAAAAAAATAAAAAAATACAATGTAAAATTCGCTGGATTCACCCTGATTGAACTTTTAGTTTCTATTTCAATTATGGTAATAATATCTACTTTAATTATTGTAAATTTGGCCGGGCTTCGGGCCGGGCAAAAGTTAAAAATCGCCGAAAATGAATTAGTCACTAATTTGAGGAAAGTTCAGAACTACACCCTCACTTCTCGCGTTGTAGGCGGCAATCAAGCTGTTCAGTATTATATAATTAAGTTTGATTTAAGCAATCCATACCAATACGTTATTCAAGCGATGTATGATGTCAGTTCTTCGCCTAAGTTGAACGATAATATTGAAACGATTTATCTGCCGTCGGGTATCAGGTTCTCATCTGCTAGCCCGGTAATAATAACCAGACCGGTATCCCCTTTTTCTCAAACCCCCGACCCCGTAAGCGGCTGTGTTTTAATAGCTTATAAATTGCCGTTTGCCCAGACCCTGCTTTCCAACGGATGCAAGAGAAACAACTTTGCTGACGCCAGCACCGATGATTATAAAAATATTTTAAATTTTGTTGGCAATGTTACAGGCCTGCCGGGGAATACAGTAAGCGCGGACTCCAGAATTGATATTAAATTAAGCGACGAAAAAGGCACTATTACCAAAACTGTCACAGTTCAGGGCGTCAGCGGGTTAATTAGTTTTGACTAAACCGCGCCTGCCGGCAGGCAGGGATATAAACGCGGATCCTTGGTTCATGCGTAAATCCTCAGTAAGTGTAGTTAGGGCATATGAAAGAAGGAAAAGACAAAAATAAGTTGTCGGAGGGACAGACTTTAATAGAAACCATGGTTGCGGTTTTTATTTTGACCATGGGGATCTCGGCCGCCGTCGGGCTTGCCATATATACTTTTGGCAATTCTTCTAATGTCACAAAACAGATTATTGCCACCGGTTTGGCAAGGGAGGGAGTTGAGGCGGTAAAAAATATGAGGGACACCAATTGGTTAAAATTAGGAAATCCCGACACGAATTGTTACAACTATGTTACCTTTGCTAACGACAAAAAGTGCTATAAGCAGTGGTTGAATCCTGCTATCGCCGGTTCTTACAACATTAACCCAAGTGATCCTAATGGTACTCCTTATGTTCTCTCTTACGATTTTACTCCCGGGAACAAGTTTTGGAATTTGCAGGCGGAAAATAGCAAATTTGGCTTAGACTTAAATACCGATATTGGCGGCGTGAGTTTTGCCGGCTTTTATATTCCTAACACTTCAAATGTTAATGGCAATTCAGGGTTTCACAGAAAAATTATAATTAAAGCCAACAGCGCTTCTCCGTATAATCAAAATATCGGTCCGGAGCTGCAAATAGTATCCCAAGTTTGGTGGACCGCAAAAAAATGTCCTGAAGTGCCTGACTGGCCGGGCCTTGGGAAATGCTCGATTGAAATTCAGAGTTATCTTACTAACTGGAAAAATTATTAAAGAACGCTGATTTGAATGAATTGTTGAATTGTTTGATTGTTAAATTGTTAAAAATTGGCACAAACATATGGACAAGAAATATTTGCAACTAAATAGTATTGAATGTTATAAGATTGCATTTAATTTAGCTAATTACGTTTGGAATGTAGTTATTAAATGGGACTATTTTGCTAAAGATACGGTTGGCAAGCAATTTGTAAGGGCAGTAGATTCAGTATCGGCTAATATTGCTGAAGGTTTTGGGAGGTTTGGGAAAAAAGACAAAATTAATTTTTATCGTTATAGTTATGGGTCGGTAAAAGAATCTTTGGACTGGAATGAAAAATCGAAAATCAGGAATTTGTTGAATAAAGAGCAATACAGCCATATTTTTCAGGAACTTGATAAATTACCCAAATCAATTCACCAGCTTATTAAGTTCACAGATTTAAAACTTGACCATTGAATTAACAATGAAACAATTTAACAATCAAACAATTGACTCTCTGCGTTTGGATCAGCGTAATAGATCCGCGTCGGTTCCGCGTCGCTATCCGCATCTTTCCGCGGAAACGGGGTTTACGTTGATGGAGCTGTTGGTTTCCGCTACAATTTTTGCAATTGTAAGTTTGGGTTTGACGTCACTGTTTAATTATACTCTGCAAATTAACCGCCGCAGCGAGGCTTTAAGGCAGGCGTCGCAAGGCATGAGAGGTTTTGTGGAAACTTTGGTTAAAGAGATGCGCAATGGGCAGGTCGATTATTTGGTTTTAAATGGTTCCAGCCCTTCTCCCGTTGCCCCGGACATGGCTCCTTGTTCAGCTCCTGTCTTCAGCCCAGCCCTTGCTCCTTTTACTAGCGTTGGCAATACTTATGACAGTAAAGAAAACCGGTTAGCAGTCATTAACTCCGAAGGCAAAGAAGAGTGTATTTATTTGGCTTACGGTCCCGGCGGAAAGCAGCCGCCCGGAACTTATGTAGGCAGTAATGTTTTTCAGGCAGATACTAATCCTAACAGTGCGACTTTCAACCCTACGCCGGTTTTGGTGATTAAGAGAAGCGACTTGCCCCAGGAAATTTTAAATCCCGCGAATTTTTCAATAGAAAATTTAACCTTTACAATCAGGCCTCTCTGCGACCCGTATTCCGCTATTTGCAGCGGCGGCTACAACAGAACCCAGCCTTTTGTTTTTATGGATTTAAAATTTGTCACCAAGCTTCCAACCAAAGAAAGCGTTACAATTTTTTATCAAACGTCGGTTTCCACTAATAAGTATGACGTCCCGAGATGAATTAACTAAAATTTGGTCTGCAAGTTTTAAATAATCAACTGATGAAAAATTACAGGTACAATCAACAAGGCGTGACTTTGCTACTCGGGCTTTTGGTATTGTCTTCCATCATGGCCATATCGTTTAGCCTTGCTACCATATTGTTGGTGGAGGTCAGGAGTTCTTCAGATTTGCTTAAAACTGAACCGGCCATATATGGCGCAGAGTCTATAACCGAAGAGGCAATTTACAAAATAAAGCGCGAAGTTCCGGACAATCTTTTTTCTTACCCAGCAAACATAGGAAATATACAATTAAACAACCCTCCGCCAAGTGAGAGCGCTACCACTACGCCCATATATCAAATAGTAGTTTTACCTCACACCAATTTTAGCAATACCGGCAACCATTATATTTTGGCTCCGCGCGGCTCTACCGCAGGCAGCAATTATAGCAAGATAAAGCTCACCTTTTTGGATAACGGCAACCCTTCTGCCTTAACTGCGTATGTTTGCCAATATGATCCTAGCCTCCCTTATGACCCGAGCCATAGCCCGTCTAATTCTTATAGCACAGTCGTCTGTTCAAACCCCAACGACACTGAGAACGGATATTGGATATATCCCATTGATTCTTATCAAACACAGCCTAGCGGCAAAGGTGTGTCGCTTACTCTTTTGGGACATAATACCAACACCTGGAATTTAGTCCCAAATAAGCAACAGGAAATTATTTTATATAACGACGATCCCTCGACCTCCGCAAGCAATATTTATGTCCAAATCGAAGGTTTTGACGCTTCCGGTATCCCGGCCGGGATTCCTTATCTGAACAAGAAATCTGTGGATATAAACGCAGACAACAACGGCATACACAGAAAAATAAGAGCTGAGGTGCCGAATTAGACCGCTGATACGCGGATGGGGGGACAGATTACGCAGATAAAAAAATTCCCGCTTTAGCGGGAATTTTTTGTTTGACAGTGCTTTTATTTATCTGCGTAATCTGTTTTAAATCCGCGTATCCGCGGTCAGTTATTTTGGAATTTTGAAAACCTGTCCGGGTTTGAGTGTGAAGGGGCTTTTTAAATTATTTAAGGCGGCCAATGTTGTCCAGTTGATATTAAATTTTTGACTGATATTAAATAGAGTATCGCCTTTTTGCACTTTGTATTCAACAAATTGAATCGAGTTCGGGTTATTTTTAACGTCGCTTGTTCCTAAGACTTTTGGAGCGTCATTGTTTTGCGAGTTCCTTGAGTTGTTAAAAATCAGCCTTATAGCGTTAACACCGAGGCCAATTGCCAACATAAGAAAAAGAGCGGTAAAAATTTTTAATTTTTGGTTTTGGGTGTATCCTCTCCCCACGCCGAATTTTAGCCTGGGCGAGAGTTCAAACTTTTTTTTATAAAAAGCCATTGTTAAAAAAGATTTTATTTTTTCAAGCATCCGGAAATCCACTACCCAGTATTATTTTACCACGGCCAAGTCAATTTTTCTTGTGGATAACCCAGACTTCCTTTATTATAGCCGACAATTTTTATATCCCATTACCCAGGTGTTATCTCCGCAGGAGTCTTTATACAAAATCTCCTTGAAAGACGTTGATATTTAGTTAGCCGAAAAAGCCAAAAAAGAGTATAATTACAGCATAATTTGAAGTTTAATGCATCTTAGAATGAATAAAGACGAAGCAAAAAAACGCGCTGAAAAATTGCGGCAACAAATTGAGGAGCTCAGATACCGCTACCATGTCCTAGACGACCCCAAGGTTACGGACGAAGTTTATGACTCGTTGGCGCGGGAACTGCGGGGGCTTGAGCAAAAGTTTCCGGAACTCCGGGACGATGATTCTCCCATAAGCCGTGTCGGCGGCAAGCCGCTGGATAAATTCGTTAAGGTCCAGCACAAGGCGCGCATGCTGTCTTTGAACGACGCTTTTTCCAAAGAGGAATTTAGGGCGTGGGCAGAGCGGGCAAAAAAGATTCTGTCTGCGGCATTGGAAAATTTTAAAGCCGACGGGCTTACCTACTTTGCGGAAGTTAAGCTTGACGGTTTGGCAGTGTCTTTAATATATGAAAACGGGAATTTTGTAAGAGGGGCTACCCGGGGCGACGGGTTTATTGGCGAGGATATTACTGAAAATTTAAAAACCATCCATTCCATCCCGTTAAAATTGTGCTCCCCATTTCCTTTTTATATTGAAGTGCGAGGGGAAGTCATAATGACTAAGAAGGTTTTGGCGGAGTTGAATGAAAAACAGTCCTCTGAACAGAAGGCTCTTTTTGCCAATACGCGCAATGCCGCGGCCGGTAGCCTGCGCCAGCTGGACCCGAAGTTAGCAGCGGAACGTCGCCTGGAGTTTTTTGCTTTTGATGTGGCGGAGGCGAGAGAAATGGATTTGAAGAAACATTCAGGCAAGCATCAATTATTACGAAGTTTAGGTTTTAAAACATTGGAGCAGTATGAATTGCTTTCTTCTGATTTGGGCGAGGTGGAAAAGTTTATAGATAAAATTGAAAAATTGAGAGGCAAGTTTCCCTTTGGCACTGACGGAGTTGTGGTCTCGGTTGACCGGCTGGATTTTCAGCAGAAACTTGGGGTGGTTGGCAAGGCCCCCAGGTTTATGGTGGCTTACAAGTATCCGGCGGAAAAAGCCACCACCATTATCAAAAATATTATTTTCAACGTCGGCCGCACGGGAGTGCTTACGCCGGTTGCCATTTTTGAACCGACTTTGGTTGCCGGCTCCAGGGTGCAGAAAGCGACCTTGCATAATATGGACCAAATTAGCCGCCTGGATATTAGAATTGGGGACACAGCTGTCATTCAAAAAGCCGGAGATGTGATTCCGGAGGTGGTTGAGGTTTTGCCGAAAATGAGAAGCGGCAAGGAGAAAAAAGTTTTAGTTCCCAGCAAATGCCCGGTGTGCGGAAGCGAAGTGGAAAAGCGAACTGTCGGATCTTCCGATGCATCATCGGCGGCTTACTATTGCGCAAACCCCAAATGCCCTGCTAAAAACCGCCGCGGCATGCAGCACTTTGTCAGTATTTTTGAAATTTATGAAATTGGGCCGAAAATTTTAGACCGGCTCCAGGAAGAAGGCCTAATTTCCGACTCAGCAGATTTGTTTGTTTTAAAAAAGTCGGATCTGGAAAACTTGGAGCGGTTTGGAGAAAAGAGCGCGGAGAATATTATTGAGTCCATTGACGCGCACCGTAAAGTATCTTTAGCGCGGTTTATTTACGCGCTTGGAATTTTGCATGTGGGGGAACAAACCGCGGAAGATTTGGCCTTGCATTTTGGCAGTTTGGAAAAGTTGATGTCAGCGGATTTGGAAACAATCAACACCATAGAAAACATTGGCCCGGTGGTCAGCCAAAGCGTGTTTGATTATTTCCGCCAAAAAGAGAATTTGAAGTTTATTGAGAAATTAAGGAAGAATGGGGTGGAAATTCAGAGACAAGAGACAAGAGACAAGAGACAAGGAGGGCCGTTGGCCGGCAAAGTTTTTGTGATTACGGGGACATTGGAAACAATGCCGCGGGACGAAGCAAAAAAGAAGATCAAGTCGCTCGGTGGCAAAATCTCTGAATCCGTATCCAAGCAAACATCATATTTAGTAGCCGGCAGTGAGCCGGGATCAAAACTTCAGAAAGCTCAGAAGCTGGGCGTCAAAATTTTGAACGAAAAGGATTTTTTAGATGTTTTTAAATAAAATTAAGAATTGGTATGGGAAATATGAGCGGCCGGTTTCTTCGCTGTCGCTGGTTGGGGGTTTCGTGTTTGATGCGCTTACCCTCAGGCGCGTGGATTTGTTTTGGGAAAATTTTTGGGTTATTGCGCACATTGCGATAGTTGCGGTTTGCATTGTACTCATTCATGCTCTTGAAAGAGAAGAGGGCTCGGAGGCAAACCCTTCCAAGCTGCATTTTTGGCTGATCAACCTGCAGCAATTTTTTTATGGCGGTATTTGGTCCGTGTTTTTGGTGTTTTACTTCCGCAGTGGCGACATTACGGTTTCTTGGCCGTTTTTGGCTGTTTTGGCTTTGTCTTTCTTGGCCAATGAACGTTTAAAACGCAGCTTTGTACGTTTAACATTCCAGATTTCACTGTTTTTCCTTTCTATTTTTTGTTTTGTTATTTTTTTGGTCCCTGTAATTTTTCATAGAATTGGCGGCGGAATGTTCATTTTATCAGGGGTACTGTCTTTGGCCTTCATTGTTTTATTCCTATTGCTGATAAGATATACTTCGCACAAGCCGTTTGAAAATAAATTGTTGTTATTTGGTTCAATCGCCGGTATATTTATGCTGATGAATGTGCTTTATTTCAGTAATTTAATTCCGCCCATACCGCTCTCGCTTAAAGATGCCGGGATATATTATTCCATTCAAAGGAATGCCGAAGGAAATTATGTTGCCATGACAGAAGAGCGGCCTTGGTATAATTTTTTTAAGTTTTATCCGGACTTTCATTGGGTGGCGGGCTCTCCGGTATTTGTTTATAGCGCGGTTTTTTCTCCCGCAAAACTAAATACCACAATTATCCACGAGTGGCAGCACCAAGACAGTGCGACAGGAAAATGGATTACCGTGAGCCGGATATCGCTTGCCTTAGTGGGCGGACGGGACGGAGGTTTTAGAACTTATTCGCAAAAGAGAGTTAATTTGGTAGAGGGTCACTATAGGGTTAATGTTTTAACCATTAGCGGCCAAGTTATTGGCCGGATCCGTTTTAATTTAGTTTTAGCCGATGCTCTCCCTAAGGTGGTAGAAGAGGTAAATGATTAAATTTGAATTTTGAAGCCGTATATTGATTGTTGAAATTTTGGTATAATATAAAGAGAAAGGAAACAATATTTATGCCGCAAAGACAAAAGAAAAATGATGAGTTTTTTGAAAGTATTGCTCCAAAGGTCCAGACCAGTCCGGTAATGATTACCACAAGAAAGGAGATTAAAAAAACCGCCTTGGGGAGATGGGGCTGGGTTTTTATGATGTTATTTTTTCTGGCATCGGCTTTAGGGATATATTTTTTTACCCAATACCGCTTTGCGCAGACGGAGCTTACAAATTTAAAAGCGCAAGGTGAGAAGGCCAGGCAAGATTTACTTAATATGCCGGCCTTACAAAAAATTGGTAGGCACTTGGTTTTGCCCGAAGGGGAACAGCCGGCTATTGCCACTATTTTGGACGCGGAAGGCTTAAAAAAAGTACAGCCGCTTTATTCGGAAGTTAAAGACGGAGACCAGTTAGTGACTTTTAAGGCAATGCAAATTGTCTATGATCCGATTTTAGACAAAATTGTTTACGTTAGGGCTTTAGTTTCGGGGAATATTCCTGCGGATCAGTCCGGGCAAGTGAATTTTACGAATCCCTCCGCGCAGGTTCAGCCAATTACTTTAGATATCCGCAACGGCGCCGCTCTGCCCGGCTTGGCCGGAAAAACCGCTTCCGCTTTGGGCAAGGAAGCAACATATAAAGTAATCAAGGTCGGTAATGCCCAAAAACAGATTTATACTAAGACAGTAATTGTGAATTTGAAAAACAGGGACGTCAGCAATTTGGAAGCGCGGTTTGGCGTAAAAGCAGTGACTCAATTGCCTATTGGAGAGCCTGCAAGCACGGCGGATGTGGTAGTCATAGTGGGAAAATGAGGTAATTGACAAAAACGACGTAAATGACAAAAATGAGCAAAAATAAATTACAGCCTTAACTTTTGTCATTTTTTTAATTTTTATTATTTTTGTTCATTGGTTTTATGCGGGTTGTAATTAAAATTGGCACGAATGTAATAATCAACAGCGCGGGCCGTCTGGATACGGCCCGTCTATTAGAATTGACAGCGGACATAGCTGCGGTAAGAAAAGAAGGTTATGAAGTGGCGATTGTAGCTTCCGGGGCGGTTGGCGCGGGCCAGGTGCTTATGCCGGAACTGAATTCCAGGACCCAGAGAAAAGTTTTAGCCGCCATTGGCCAGCCCGCTTTGATGCAGAATTATTTTCAGCATTTCCAGAAACAGGGTTTGGCGGTAGGCCAATGCCTGCTTTCGCGCTATGATTTTTCCGACCGCGAATTGTATAATAATCTGGTAAAAATTCTGGAAGATTTTTTTAAGACCGGGGTTATTCCTATTATTAACGAAAATGACGTCTTTGCCCCAGAGTCTTTAAATTTTGGCGACAATGACTCTCTCTCCGCCATGTTGGCGATTGGCATTAAGGCGGATTTGTTATTGCTGCTTACTAACCAGCCCGGACTTTTAACCGAGGATCCAAGAAAAAATAATCAGGCCCAATTGATTTCGGTGGTAACGCGGGTGGACAAGGAAATTGAGCGGATGTGCAGCAAGACTACATCGAGTTTGGGTCAGGGAGGAATGATTAGTAAAGTTAAAGCCGCGCGTCAGGCGGTTTTCGCCGGTATTACTACCTTTATTGCGGACGGCAGGAAGCCTTCAATAATCAAAAATATTTTAAACGGCCAACTAGTGGGTACCAGGTTTATTGCTTGTAATGACAGAAACATGACCGACCAGAAAAGGTGGCTTATGGCGGCCAAAGGTTTTGGCCAATTGCTGGTTGACCCGGGCGCTGCCAAGGCTCTAAGAGCTGGCAAAAGTCTGCTTTTTCCGGGGATTTTGGGGATTAAAGGATATTTTGAACCCGGTTCCATTGTAGAGGTAATTTCGGAGGGACAGATTGTCAGTTACGGCAAAATTAATTATTCTGACAAGGAACTGTCCGTGGCTTTGGCGGAAAAAAAGAAGTCCCCGGAAAGCTTTAAGCCGTTTTCCAAGGAAGTTATTCATTGCGATTATATGATTGTTTTGAAAAGTTAGATATATGAATATTTATATCATAGGATGTGGGGTCATGGGAGGGGCGATTGCTAAAGCTTTAGCGAAAAAGGGTCAAAGGGTTTTTGTTTATGACAAAAGTTACGCGAAAGCCAAAGCCTTTAGCAAAAATGGAAAGATAATTGCTGACAAAAATTTTGAAAATTTAACTAAGGCGAATATTATAATCGTGGCGGTCAAGCCTCAAAACGTTCCGGAGCTTTCTTTAGAAATTAAAGACCGTTTTAAACCATCAACGATAGTTATCTCGATTGCCGCCGGGCTACAGCTTAAAAAATTATCAGGATTATTCAGGCATAAAAAAATGGTGCGCGTGATGCCGAGCTTGGCGTTAACTGTGGGACAGGGCGTGGCGTTTTGGAAGGCCGCCAATGCCGTATCATCTTCTGAAAGAAAAGCTATTGGCCGACTACTCCAGAATTTTACAGAGCATTTTCAGGTAAAAGATGAAAAATTGGTTGATGCAGGCAGTATTATCTACGGCAGTGGTCCGGCGTATTTTTTTCTTTTAGCCTCGCACTTAGAGAAAGCCGCTTTGAAATTAGGAATCAATGAAGAACAGTCCCATAAGCTGGTGGAAAAAACATTTTTGGGAGCGGCTATGCTGCAGAAAAATGAAGATTATCTAGAATTGATAAGTAGGATTGCTTCCAAAAAGGGCATTACCGAAGAAGCATTAAAGGTTTTTAAAAAATATCAATTGGAAAAAATTGTGAATCAAGCTGTTATAGCGGGATTTAAAAGAACTAAGGAGCTGAATCGTGGATAATTTAACCAATCATCTACAAAAGATTAAAATAGCGCAAGCGCGGCTTGCGGGTTTGAACGTGCACGATAGAAATCGCGTCCTAGTAGAATTATCTAGGCTGCTTAAAATGCATCAGAAACAAATTTTAGCCGCCAACGTTCGTGATTTGAAAAATCTTAAAGGCGAGGAAATGCGCGACCGGTTGATGCTTAATGAAAAAAGGCTCGTCGGTATGGCTAAGGGACTTTTGGATGTAGCTAAATTGCCGGACCCATTGAATAAAATTTTAGAAATCAGAAAGCCCAAAAATGGCCTTATTATAAACAAAATTTCTGTCCCTTTGGGGGTTGTGGCCGTAATTTATGAGTCCCGTCCAAATGTGACAATAGACCTATTTGGCTTGGCGTTTAAGTCGGGGAATGGGCTTATTTTAAAGGGCGGAAGCGAGGCGTATGAGACTAATAGAGTTCTGGTGAGTTTGATCCATCAATCCCTTCAAAAGTTAGCTCTGCCGGCAAGTTTGGTCTATTTAATTGCGCCAAAAGAAAATTGGCAGAAGATTTTATTGAATGCTCATAATTTGGTGGACGTAATTATTCCGCGCGGCAGCAGCGGCCTAATAAAGTGGGTGAGGAAAAATTCCCGAGTGCCAATTATAGAAACCGGCGCAGGTGTGTGTCATACTTTTGTGGACGCTTCGGCAAACATTGCGCAAGCCGTAAAAATTATCACCAACGCCAAAACCCAGCGCCCTAGCGTTTGTAATGCTTTGGATACGCTTGTTGTGCATCGCGCGATGTTAAAAAAATTGTTGCCGCCTTTGGCGATTGAATTAGCAAAATTTGATGTGGAAATTTTTGCAGACAACAGTTCGCATCATGTTTTGAAAAATTTATATCCTCCTGCTTCGTTTAAACTGGCTAGGCCAGAACATTTTGGAGTGGAATTTTTGTCCTTAAAAATGTCCATAAAGACAGTGAAAAATTTTGAAGAGGGCTTGGAATTTATAAAAAAATACACTTCCGGGCATTCGGAAGCAATTTTGTCGAGCGACCGTCATCACATCAGCCAATTTTTAAAAGAAGTGGACGCAGCCACAGTTTATGCCAACGCTTCCACGCGCTTTTCTGATGGCAGCGAATTCGGCATGGGCGGGGAAGTGGGAGTTTCCACTCAAAAACTCCACGCCCGCGGCCCTATGGGTCTTGAGGCTCTAACCAGCTATAAGTGGGTGGTTTTGGGTAAGGGGCAAATAAGGGCTTGACTGATTTTTTTGGTTCTGCTATCTTTAGAAAGATGAAAAAAGATAACTTTAAAGCTTTTATATGTTAACCTTCACCCTTTGAAAGGGGAGAAGGTTATTTTTTTATGACCATTGAAGGAAAGATTGTAAATATAGAGGGAGTGAAGCTTGGTAGAATCGAGATAGATAAAACCGGCATCATAACCAAAATCACCGAGCCTATGGGGCAGGCGGACTTTGTATTTAAAGAGGAGTTGATTTTTCCGGGGTTTATTGATGTGCATGTCCACGCCAGGGAAGACGTTTCTCATTCTCAAGATTACAAAGAAGATTTTGCTACTGCGTCGGCTGCCGCTATTAACGGCGGGGTGGTGGCTATTGCCGAGATGCCCAATAACCCGGTTCCTCCTATTGATGATGAGAGTTATGCGGAGAAGAGGGCGTTGTTTTGTAGCGCGCCGATTCATCGGCCATCAGAACAGCCCATAAATGGGCACGCTACAAGGCCGGAAATTGTACTCTATGCCGGTATTGGCGCAAATACCCGTCCTTTGGCTATTAAGGTTCCGTATAAAGTGTTTATGGGTCCCTCTGTTGGGGATCTTTTTTTTAAGTCTTTTGATCAGTTAGAATTAGCGATTGAAAAATACCGCGGACAAAGCGTGAGCTTTCACTGTGAAGACCCGGAGGTTTTGGAAAAAAATAAAAATCAGCCCACCCATGAATTAAGGCGGCCAAAAGAAGCGGAAATAGTCGCCATTAATTTTGCTTTGAAAATGATTGAAAAATATAAACTTCAGGGAAAAATTTGCCACGTTTCGACCAAGGAGGGTTTGGCAAATATCATCAGCGCGAAAAAAAGAGGTGTGGATGTTGTGTGCGAAGTGGCGCCGCACCATTTGTATTTTGACTTGGAAACTATCAACAAAGATCTAAACTCTGATACTGCGACGTATCGCAGTGACATGCTAAGATGGTTGCAGGTGAATCCGCCGATTCGGGGGAGGGAAGATAGGTTGGCGCTTTTGAATGGATTAAAAAATGGAGATGTTGATTTTTTGGCTACTGACCACGCACCGCATACAAAGGAAGAAAAGCTAAAAGGCCTGCCTGACGGAAGACAAGCCACTTCGGGAATGCCGCATTTGGACACTTACGGATTATTTGTTTGTTGGCTTATGAAGGAGCAACAATTTACGCCCGAGGACATTGCGCGGGTATGCAGTTTTAATCCGGGAAAATTTTTGAGTCAATTCCTGAACAATCAGTATGGCAAAATCGCGGAAGGATATGTCGGCTCTCTGACCATAATCGACCTTGGGCAAAGCACTACAGTCAAAGCAGAGAATTTAAAAACGAAATGCGGCTGGTCGCCGTTTGAGGGAGTGGCGTTTCCGGGGAAAGTCGTAAATACGATAATTAAGGGCAAAGGGTTAAAAGGGTAAAATGGGACGAATAGGACAAATGGGACTGATAAGACAGATTTAAAATAATACAACTATATGCAAGGCAAATTAATTTTAAAAGACGGCAAGGTTTGGGAAGGCGAAAGCTTCGGCGCTGGTAAATCTATCTTGGGTGAAGTTGTTTTTACTACGGGCATGGTTGGGTATGTGGAAAGTTTGACTGACCCTTCTTACAGGGGCCAGATTTTGGTAATGACTTACCCGCTTGTTGGCAATTATGGAATACCAGATAAGGCTGCGTGGGAGTCGGGAAAAATTCAGGTCTCTGGTCTTATTGTTTGCAATTATAATGACACTCCTTCGCATTTTTTAAGCAAGCGGACTTTGGCTAAGTGGCTTAGAGCCGAAAATATCCCGGCTTTGGAAATAAAAGACACGCGCGGCTTGACTTTGCATTTGCGATCCGATGGGTGTATTTTGGGGAAAATGATAATTAAGGGCGACACGGATTTTGAAGACCCCAATTTGCGCAATTTAGCAGCCGAAGTTAGCATTAAACATCCAAAAACAATCGGCAGGGGGAAAAAGACCGTGGTGGTTTTGGATTGTGGGGTTAAGCAGAATATTATTAGAGAATTAATTAAGCGCAATGTAAAAGTTATTCAGGCTCCGTGGGACTTTAACCCTTTTAAGGCGAAGATTAAATTTGACGGAATGCTGATTTCCAACGGGCCCGGGGATCCGAAAATGTGCAAAGAGACCATCGCAACAGTAAAATTGGCAATGCAAAAGCAAAAACCGATTTTAGGAATTTGTTTGGGTAACCAAATTTTAGCTTTGGCCGCGGGCGGCGATACGGCAAAAATGAAATTCGGGCACAGAGGCCAGAACCAGCCGGTATCACTCATTGGGACAAAGAGATGTTACCTTACCACCCAGAATCACGGTTTTGAAGTTAGTAAGGTACCGAAAGATTTTAAACCTTGGTTTGTTAATTTGAATGACGGCACGAATGAGGGAATTATTCACCAGAGTAAAAAGTTTATGTCAGTGCAGTTCCACCCCGAGTCTTGCCCGGGGCCGGTAGATACCGGGTGGGTGTTTGATGAGTTTATTGGAAAGTTAAAAGTGTAAAGGGAAAAGTGCAAAGTTAATATCACATGAAAAGATCATCATCAAAAATTAAAAAAGTTTTACTCCTTGGCAGTGGCGCTCTTAAAATTGGCGAGGCTGGGGAGTTTGACTATAGCGGCTCACAGGCCATTAAGGCGCTGAAGGAAGAAGGGGTGAAGGTTATTTTGATTAACCCTAATATTGCCACGATCCAGACTTCGGAAATGCTGGCCGATGAGATTTATTTTTTGCCGGTGACCGAATATTTTGTGGAAGCGGTTATTAAGAAAGAAAAACCGGACGGAATTTTGCTTTCCTTTGGCGGGCAGACGGCGCTTAATTGCGGACTCGCCTTAGAAAAAAAGGGGGTGTACAAAAAATACAGGGTGAAAGTCTTGGGCACCCCGACCAGCGCCATTACTTTGACTGAAGACCGGGAAAAGTTCGCCAAACATTTAATGAGCATAGACGTTCCAATTCCCAAAAGCGGCGCGGCCACTACTTTCGCCGATGCCGAAAAAATTGCTAAAAAAATTGGTTTTCCTTTAATGATTCGGGCGGCTTTTGCTCTTGGAGGGCAGAAGTCCGGAGTGGCTCACAGTAAAAAAGAATTAAAAGAATTGGTGGAAGGCGCGCTGGCAATTAGCCCTCAAGTGTTGGTGGAAAAATATTTGAAGCATTACAAAGAAGTGGAATATGAGGTGGTAAGGGACAAATACGGCAACTGCGTCACGGTTTGCAATATGGAAAATTTTGACCCGCTAGGTATTCATACCGGTGATTCTATAGTAGTGGCGCCCAGCCAGACTTTGAATAATTTTGAATATCACGCTTTGCGCCAGGCCAGCATTAAGATAGTTCAAAGTTTGGGAATTATTGGCGAATGCAATGTGCAGTTTGCTCTGAATCCCAGACCATCATCAAAAATAGGGATTGATTATCAGGTAATAGAAGTAAACGCCAGGCTGTCCCGCTCTTCCGCATTGGCTTCTAAGGCTACGGGTTACCCTTTGGCTTATGTGGCGGCAAAATTGGCTTTGGGCAAAAGCATGGCAAGTGTGCAGAATCAGGTGACGCGCTCAACACAGAGTTTTTTTGAGCCGGCTTTGGACTATGTGGTGGTTAAATTTCCGCGCTGGGATTTGGAAAAATTCAAGGGCGCGGAAGAGCAAATTGGCAGTGCTATGAAGTCCGTGGGCGAGGTCATGGCAATTGGCAGAAGTTTTGAAGAGGCTTTGCAAAAGGCCGTGCGCATGCAGTCGGGTAGTATTGAAAGCGTGACGGACAATGGCTTGCCAAAAGAAATGGCAAATTTGAAAAAATATTTGAAGATCCCAACACCAAAGCGGCTGTTTGTGATTGCCGAAAGTTTAAAGCGCGGAGTATCTGTAAACGAAATATATAAGCTCACCGGGGTTGACCCGTGGTTTTTGCATAGGATAAAAAATATAGTGGAAGAAGAGAGGATGTTCGTGAACCATCAAGATTTGAAAAAAGAGATCTTGCTTAAGTTGAAACTTTTAGGTTTTTCCGACAAGCAGATTGGCAAGCTTTGCGGCAAGACGGAGTTTGAAATTAGGAAAATTAGGAAATCTTTCAAAATCAAGCCATCTATATTTCAAATAGACACCTTGGCAGGTGAGGCGCCGGCAAAAACTAATTATTTGTATTTAACTTATTTTGGAGAGCACAATGATGTTAAGCCTTTGGGCAAAGAAGGGGTGTTGGTTTTAGGAAGCGGCCCTTACCACATTGGCAGCAGCGTGGAATTTGATTGGTCGTGCGTGAATACGGCGTTGGCTTTGCAAAAACATAAAAGAAAATCAATTATCATTAACTGCAACCCAGAGACGGTATCCACGGACTACGACATGTCGGACCGTTTGTATTTTGAAAATTTGTCTTTTGAAACTGTGTCGGATATTTATGAATTTGAAAATCCCGAAGGCGCGGTAATTTCCGTAGGCGGCCAGCGGCCGAATAATTTGGCTAAGAAACTTTCCAGGGAAGGCTTTAATCTCCTCGGCACGAGCGCGGAAAATATTGACCGCGCCGAGGACCGCGGAAAATTTTCCGCGCTTTTAGATAAGCTGAATATTGCCCAGCCCCTATGGGAAAGTTTTACGGGATTAAAAGACGCGGAGAAATTTTCCAGCCGCGTCGGATACCCGGTTTTGGTGCGCCCTTCTTACGTGTTGTCTGGAAGCGCCATGAGCGTTTGCTATAGCCGGGATCAACTGGAAGATTTCTTGGGCAAGGCCGCCGTTTTGGGGCAGGACCATCCCGTTACTATTTCCAAATATATAGAGAATGCCAAAGAATTGGAACTGGACGCGGTGGTGCAGAATGGAAAATTAATGATTTACGCCATTGCCGAACACGTAGAAAACGCGGGCGTGCATTCAGGCGACGCGACCATAGTTTACCCGACCCAGAGGGTTTATGCTTCGACCGAATATCAGCTGCGCCAAATTGCCAAAAAGATTGCTTTGGAGCTTAAAATTACCGGGCCTTTTAACATCCAGTTTTTAGTCAAAGACAACCAGCCCTTTGTGATTGAAGTTAACTTGCGCGCCAGCCGGACTTTTCCTTTGATTTCTAAGGCTTTGCGCACGAATTTTCCTTCTGTTGCGGTGGATAGTTTTTTTGGCAAGGCAAAAAAGTTTGAGTATGAGTATCCTCCGGCCGTGGTGGTAAAGTCGCCGCAGTTTTCTTTTGCACGGCTTAGCGGCGCGGATCCGGTTTTGCGGGTGGAGATGTCGTCCACGGGCGAAGTGGCCTGTTTTGGCAAAACCTATGACGAAGCTTTGCTAAAATCTATTATGTCAGCTAATAATTTTGACTTTAGCAAAAAGTGCGTTCTGCTCTCTTTGGGCGGGCAGGTAAATAAAGTAAAGTTTTTGGAAGCCGCCAAGGCTTTGGCGGAATTGGGCTATGAAATTTTTGCTACGGATACCACGGCGGAATTTTTAAGCAGCCAGGGGGTTTTGGCGAGCGTGGTGCGCAAAGCTTCCCAAGCGGCGCCGAATGTTTTGGACATTGTGGAAGGCAAGCAGGTAGCGTTTGTGGTAAACTTAAGCCAAGTAGAAACAAGGTTGGAGCAGGACAGATTTAAGCGCCACCTAACCGACGGTTTCCGCATAAGGCGAGCCACGGTGGACAACCAGATTCCTCTGTTTACCGACTTACACTTGGCGCGCGCATTTGTTAAAGCGCTTTCTAAGTATAAGCTAGAGGATTTGGAGATAAAATCTTATAGGGAATATATGAAGAGTTGAAAGTGCAAAGTATAAAGTTTAAAGTGAAAAATTATGCAGCACATTTTATCCGCAAAACAATTTTCTAAAGAGCAGTTGCTTGAGATTTTAAGCAGTGCTGGGGAAATGGAAAAGCAGGTGCTGGCTGGCAAGGTTGAAAAAATTTTACAAGACAAAGTGGTGGCCTGTATTTTTTTTGAGCCTTCTACCCGCACCCGGCTGTCTTTTGAAACTGCGGCTTTGCGACTCGGCGCCGGGGTGGTTTCTTCGGAAAACGCCACGCAGGATTTTTCGGTCTATAAAGGCGAAAGCTTAGAAGATACCACGCGGATGATTTGCGGTTATGTTGACTGCTTGGTTTTGCGGCACCCCGAAGCGGGAACGGCGGAGCGAGCGGCAAAAGTTGCCACTAAGCCAATTATTAATGCCGGCGATGGCGGGAATCAGCATCCTACCCAGGCGTTGCTTGATTTATACACTATAAAAAAGACTTTGGGCAGGTTGGATAATTTAAAAATTGCTTTTGGTTTTGACCCCAAGCATTCCAGGACGATTCGCAGCTTGGCTTTATTGCTTACGCATTTTGAAAACAATATTTTTACTTTTGTCTGTCCGCCGGCGCTGAATCCGTCGGACGATGTGCTGGAGGATTTGAAAAGCCGCGGCGCAAAATTTGAGATTATAGATAATTTAAATAATTTTGGGGACTACGATATTTTTTACGCCAACCGCCTGCAGCAGGAAAGATTCGAAGATAAGGCGGAATTTGAGAAATACCGCCGCGCTCTAGTTCTTACGGAAAAGCTCGTAGCCGGAACCAAAACCAAAATTCTAGACCCCCTCCCGCGCATAGACGAAATTGAAACAGCGGTCGACGCCCTGCCCAACGCCCTATACTTTGAACAAGCCAAAAATGGACTTTATGTGCGCATGGCTTTGCTGAAAGGGGTTTTGGAGGGATAGGTTTGGCCATCATCAAAAAACAAAGGAACACCTCAACTGCGGTTGAGATGTTCGTTTTATATAAGGACTACCTTTTATCCTAAGGGAAAAAGTGCTAAAATAAAGATAAATAAAGCTTAAAGTTATCCACATTGACAAGAGGTGAACGATAGTATACTATATAAAAAAGAAAATAATTAGACAAAAATATGCAGAAACAAAATACAAAAAATTTAACATTTATTGATTTTTGTGCTGGAATTGGCGGGGGACGTATCGGTCTCCAAAATCTTGGGTTAACTTGTCTCGGCTTTTCAGAAATAGATAAAAATGCTGAAAAAACATATAGGGAATTTTTTGGAAAGGAAGAAACCAATTATGGAGATCTGACTAAAATAAAGACAGAAAATCTGCCTGATTTTGATTTAATGATTGGCGGATTTCCTTGCCAGACTTTTTCGGTTATTGGTCAAAGAAAAGGAATGGATGACCGTCGAGGTCAAATTATATTTAGCTTAATAGATATAATGAAGGAAAAAAATTTAAAATATTTTATTTTGGAAAATGTTAAAGGCTTAGTCAGTCACGAGGGTGGAAAAACCCTAATTACGATTTTGGATGAATTAGATAAAGCGGGGTATAGGGTTTATCATAGGGTTTTAAATAGTTTGGACTATGGCGTTCCACAAATGCGAGAAAGAATTTACTTTATCGGCATTAGGAAGGATTTAGTTAGACAGAATAGTCATTTTGAATGGCCAAAACCTATTAAAACGCCAAGCATTAAAGATTATTTAATTGATGATAGTGAATTGGAATTTGATGAAAAAAAGAAAGCGTATGAAACATTTATTAAATTTTTAAATAACAAATATAACAAAGGATTATTTTCAACAGAGCGTTTGCTAAGACAAGAATATTTAGTTTTGGACACTCGCCAGTCAGATTTAAGGTTATACAATAATAAAGTTCCAACCTTGAGAACTGGTAGGCATGGTATTTTATATGTACGAGGTGGAAAATTTAGAAGATTGTCCGGTTTTGAATCTTTATTGTTGCAAGGTTTACCAAGAAGTTTAGCTGACAAGGTAAAAAACAAAATCGCTGATATTTACTTACTAAGTCAAGCAGGGAACGCAATGACGGCAAGGGTTATTCAGGCGTTGGGAGAAAATTTGTTGGAATATATAAATTCTCAAGCACCAGAATATCAAGAAGCTGAAAAAGGATCGCTGTGGGATGCTCGCAATTTACAAACTGTGTCCGCCGTTAGACAAATATAGAATATTAAAATTATAAAATGGATATATTAGATTTGGTTCAACTCGGCTCTAAAACCGCAAAAGGAGGCTTTAGAAATGAACGCGATGTAATGGATCATTTTAATAATTGGGAGAAAGATACATTAGCCCAAGAGTGGCTTGAAGCCATGAACTACAGTATTTCAGATATAGAATATGTTAGGGCAACGAAAGTGCGCGGACAATATAAAGCCGATATTCAAATTAGAATTAGAATTATAATAAAACTGAAATCCCAAGAAGATTTACAAAATTTACAAGTAAAACTCGTAAGCAATCCACAAGGTTTTAATCAAGTTGATAAAAGATGGGTTGACAAGTATGTTGAACTTTGGAATATTCCTGAAGATATAAAAAAAATTTTAAAATTGTTTACTGGCGAAACAAGTCCAACAAGAGAAGGGATAAAAGACAGTCGAAGAATGTTATTATCTGAAATGATTGAAGATGATCAAAATAAGATTGTTGACTTTTTTGAAAAGAATAAAATATTGATTACTTCCGATATTCTTAAAGGAAGAGGAGAATTTTCTGCTGATTGGGTTCTCGTTATCTTGAAAATAAAAGGGATGAGTAAGTGGATTTTGAAGTCTATCAATGAAGCGATGAACGTTTTTGGAAGCGGAGAAATCAAAATCACTAAAAGGGGGAGCTTAAGAATTGGTAAGATACTCATGCAAAGAAAAGGTGGCGATAATGGACGAAAAACATCGAAAATGCTTCAATTTAAGATAAACCCAGTCGAGTTATTTACAGCTTAGTTATGGCTGACACAGTTTCAAAAAAGAAACGGAGCGAAATAATGAGAGCTGTAAAAAGCAAGGATACTAAACTTGAAATTATTTTTAGAAAAAGTCTGCCGATAAAAGGTCTTAGATATATAAAAAACTCCGGCAAACATTTTGGCAAGCCGGATATTTTTTTCAAAAAACAAAAAATTGTTATTTTTATTGATTCGTGTTTTTGGCATGGTTGTAAAAAACATTGCCGGATTCCTTCAACCAACAAGAGCTATTGGGTACAAAAGATTAGGCGTAATAAAGAAAGAGACAAGCAAGTCAATAAATATTATAAAAAATTGGGTTGGAAATTATTTAGAATTTGGGAACATAATATACAAAAGCCCACTTCAAAACAGATCAAAAAATTGACTATAAAGCTTGTGAGTTTTATGATTTGATGAAGAGTAAGTTAGGATTATTGAAAAATATGAATGTTTATATTAAGTCAATTTCTGTAAATTTATTTAGCGGCATATTTAATTCCGTAATAAATTTTAATAATGGCCTCAATATTATTAGCGGAGTGAATGGCACTGGAAAAACAGAATTATTAAAATTGCTTAAAACAAACAATATTGTACTTAGCGATCCCCAGAAAAATAGCAGTAATGTAAGTATCTACCCAATAAGCCCAAAAAGAAATACAGAAAAACAATCAACTGATTCAATTCTCCAGGCAGTAAAGACGCAAGATAAGACCATACAGAAATTTATAGAGCAAATAAAAAGTTTAAATATAAAAGACAGCGGCTTTGAAAATTACCCTTCTTTCGGAGAATTATTTATTCAAGAATACGACTCTTTAATGCAAGATGGCAGCACTGGTTATGATAAGGCTATAGAATTAACTGCGCATAAATTTAACGAAGTTCTAGCACAAGTTTTCCCTGATTATAAAATAGAGGCTAGCTGGTTAATAGCTACTGGGAATACGAATGCCAAGCTTGATCTAAAAATAAAGAAATATAATTCTCAGCCAATAACTCATGATCAATTAAGTACCGGAGAGCGTGAAGTTTTGGCCTTGCTATTTTCCATATTTGTTACAAGGGATAAAGAAGATATTTACTTGATTGACGAACCCGAGATTCATTTAAATTGGGATTTAGAAAAAGGGCTGTTTGATTTTTTTGATTGGTTTTGTGAAAAGTTTGAAAAGCAGATAATTGTTGTTACGCATTCGAGAGTGATTTTCAAAGAAAAATTTTATAAAAAATCTCAATTTTTAGTTTGGGAAAATGGAAAGATAGTTAATTCTCTGCAAATTAAAGATGAACAAAAAGTTTCTATTGCCGGTGAGGTAGCTGAAATTGTTGGCACTGTTCAATTTGATGAAACAACCTTTTTTGTCGAAGACAAACAACATAAATTGTTTGTTGAAGAGTTGGCTAATATCCTAGGGAAAAAAGTTCAAGTCATTGTGTGCAATGGCAAGTCTAATGTTGTTTCAATGTATGAACTATTAAAAAGCTCAGATAAAGATAATGTTTATTTTTTGATTGATGGAGATAATCAAGGTAGTAATATCCTAGATGATAGATTTATAGTCTTAAGAAAATATTGTATAGAAAATTATTTATTAGATATACCGATTTTAGCAAAGACAGTTAAAAGTGCCGAAGAAGATTTGAGAATTAAGATAGTTGAATGCATAAATGAAATGAGCAGTAATCATCATAATTTAGTTTTTAAAAAATTAGCGGAAGTAGCTAATCCATTTCCTTTTGAAGTACTGGATACTTTGAGTGGGGATATTATATCAAGTAAACTTTGCTCCAAATATAACTTGGAAGCTAAACAGCTAGTTCGGGACTATATAAAAATAGTTCAATCTGAAAATAAATTGGATATTATTTTTGGAGAAATTACGATTAAATTGAAGACTTAAAGCATTAAAAATATTTTATTTTTGTCATTGTTTCCTTGGGAAGCAGGAACACCTCAACCGGCGGTTGAGGTGTTCGTTTGGCTTAGATATGGGGGATAATTAAACCTAACAAAGGTCATCTTCGTGCAGCACGAAGATGACCTTTGTTTTACTAGGAGATAGCGCTGTGGAAAGGTTGTGAATAAGGCGGATTAGCAGTTTCCGAAAAGCTCTTAAATAAGGGAGAAATATTTTTTGGTTTTAGGAGGGAGTTTGCTTGACATCTATCTTATAATAATTTATTATAGGTAGACACACTAATTGTTATTCGAGGTAGCCTATGACAAACCTGAATTTATTAGTAAATTACAAGCGGTTTATGTAAACGGCCAATTTAATTTGTGCCTTTATGTAGAACCGCACAGTTGCGGTTTTTTTGATGCCGCGGATCTTATCGCGGATCTGCTACGCGGATATAAACGCAGATCTAAAGAAGTTAATTGTAGCCAAATACTTACTGCTCACTCTTGTCTCGATTTATCGGGGCGGGGCTCCGCAGATCTCAGCCTTCCGTTATCAATAGGGAACTGTGCTAGCAGATCGCTGAGCAGTAGCTATTTGGAAGCAATGTTGAATGTAGTTCATCCATCGAGATCTACTACAGAACTGATACTCCCTGTTCCTTAACAATTGAATAGTGGATCACCAAAATTTCAACCTTTTTGAGTGATCCATGGGTATCTGTTATCTAAAAAATAACAGAATGTAAATTCATCAAATTAGAAGTAAGTAGAACATTGTTAAATT
>Ga0209726_10002490_pt1 | contig 27116 bp, 26 predicted proteins | sample Subgrocontami54m_FD_187453 | JGI IMG/M metagenome (GOLD analysis project Ga0209726, IMG submission 187453) | Subsurface groundwater microbial communities from S. Glens Falls, New York, USA - GMW46 contaminated, 5.4 m (SPAdes) (version 3) | ecosystem: Environmental > Aquatic > Deep subsurface >... | reverse complement strand
GCGAGCCAGGCGCTCTGGCGCACCTCCTCGCCGATCTCCGCGTAGCGCCCCGCGCCGTAGTGCTGCGAGGCGATGGGCGTGAGCGCGAGCAGCACGCCCATGAGCGCGATGAAGACGCTCAAGTAGATCGCCGCGCCCACGCCCACGCCGGCCAGGTCCACGGTCGAGTAGCGCCCGGCCATGATGGTGTCGATCACGCCATTGGCGACCACCGCGATCTGGCCGACGAAGACGGGCCAGCCGAGGCGAAAGATCTCCTGATAGGCGCGTTTAGGCAAGTGGGCGGGGAGGAAAGGCTCCGGCATCCGGGCCGCGCCGGATGTGCGGATATTCTAGCCGACGCGGGCCGCCGCCGCCTCTTTTAACCGGCGCGAAAAATGCGCACAATAGCCCGCCATTCACACCCAGGGAGCAATACGTCATGTCCGAACACGGCCACATCGACCCCTCCAACAAGAAGATCGCCCTGCTCATCTCGGTCCTTGCCGCGGTGCTCGCGCTTTCCGAGACCCTCGGCAAGAGCGCGCAGACGGCCTCGCTCGGGGCCAACATCGAGGCCGCCAACCTGTGGTCGTTCTTCCAGGCGAAGACCATCCGCATGACGACGCTGCGCACCGCGGCCGAGTCGCTGGAGGTCGAGCTGCCGCAGGTCTCGCGCGCCGAGACCCGGGAGGCGCTGGAGAAGCGCATCGCGGATTGGAAGAAGACCGCGGTCCGCTACGATACCGAGCCCGAGACGCAGGAAGGCCGCAAGGAACTGGCGGCGCGCGCCAAGATCGCCGAGGAGAAACGCGACCGCACCCTCGCCGCCTACCACCACTACGAGCTCGCCTCGGCCTCGCTGCAGATCGCGATCGTGCTCGCCTCGGCGGAGGTCATCACGGGCGTCGTACTGCTCGGCTGGCTCTCGGCCGGCCTGGGCGTGGTCGGGCTCGCGTTCTGCGCCATCGGGCTCGTCGCCCCGACGGCGGTGCACTTGTTCTGATACCCGACAAGTCGAATATCGACAGACCAAGCGAAGACTTTGGGGTTATTGATGTCTCGCTATTTTGGAAAGTTGCGAAGTTGCAACTTTCCAAAATAGCGAGATTTGGGATGGAACCCCTCGGCAAATTGCATGATTCCGACGATGCCGGCCTCGCGTTCTACGCCTTCACGCACTCGATCGTGCCCTCGGCGACGCGCTGCGCGCCGATCAGCTTGGAGTCGTAGCGTTCCTCGAACTCGACGATGCGCCAACTCGTGCACGACTGCAGGGCGGCGATCCGCTCGGCTTGCCGGCGGAACAGCAGCGGCGCCTCGCCGTCGCCGGAATCCGCGAAGCGGTTGCGCCTGAGGGTCACGCGGTAGCGGTTGGCCCCGAGCGAGGCGGTCTCGGTTTCCCAGACGCTGCGGCTGCTCGCCTCGTAGACCAGGCGCCCGACGCCCACGACCGAGAGCGCGTCGATCGGGTTGATGCCGTCCAGCATGGTCTCGACCCGCCCCTTGCCGCTCGCGCAGCCGGCCGCAAGGGGCAGGAGCGCGACAAGAAGAAATCTTCTCATGGCAAGGATCCTGTGGTCGTTGCGGATTTCCACACGCTGCCATTGGACCGCACTTGCGCCCGGCTCGGCCTGCGGATCTGCGCTGCCAAAACCGGCCAATTCAAACGACTGCACTACAGTTCGTAAGTTTCGCCTTCGCCCGCCATCGCCTTGTCGATGAGCTGGCGCGACAGCCGCGGGGCGAACTGCTCGATGAAGGCGTAGGCGAAGCCCCGCAGCAGCCTGCCGCGCAGCAGCCCGACCCGCGTCGTATTGCTGCGAAACAGGTGCGCGGCATCGAGCGCCCGCAGGTGGCTGTCGCGCTTCGCGTCGAAGGCCATCGAGGCGAGGATGCCCACCCCCATGCCCAGCTCGACGTAGGTCTTGATGACGTCGGCGTCGATCGCCGAGAGTACGATGTCGGGCTCCAGTCCCTTGGCGGCGAAGGCCGCGTCGATGTGGGTGCGCCCCGCGAACGCGGTGTCGTAGGTCACGATCGGGTACCTCGCCAGGTCCTCCAGCGTCACCCGCCCGGCGCCGGCGAGCGGGTGCTTGGCCGGCACCACGACGCAGTGGCTCCAGGAGTAGCAGGGCAGCGCGAGCAACTGCGGATAATTGTCGATCGCCTCGGTGGCGATCGCGATGTCGGCCTCGCCGGCGATCACCATATCGGCGAGCTGCGGCGGATTGCCCTGCTGCAGGCTCAGGTGCACCTTCGGATAGCGCTGCCGGAAGGCGGTCACGACCGCGGGCAGGGCATAGCGCGCCTGGGTGTGGGTGGTCGCCACCACCAGCCTCCCGGAATCCTGATCCTGGTACTCCCGCCCGACCAGCCTGAGGTTTTCCACCTCCATCAGGATGCGCTCGACCACCTTCACCACCGCCTCGCCCGGCTGGGTCAACGCGACCAGGCGCTTGCCGTGCCGCGCGAAGATTTCCACGCCCAGCTCGTCCTCCAACTCCCTCACCTGCCTGGATATTCCCGGCTGGGAGGTGTGGAGCCGGTTGGCCGCCTCGGTGAGATTGAGCCCTTGCCGGACGGCCTCGCGCACGTAGCGCAGTTGCTGAAGATTCATGGACCGAGTCCCTTATTACAAATTCGTCTAAAGATATTGGAATTTGGTCGTTTGTTGAATAAGGCAAGTCTATTAGCATCGGGCCCTGGCTGTAAAGGGAAGCATGGAATTCGACCTCATCACTGTCGGGCTGGGCCTCGCCGTGGGCGTGCTGGTAGGCATCACGGGCGTCGGCGGCGGCTCGCTCGTCACTCCCGTACTGACCCTGTTCGGCTTTTCGCCGGCGGTGGCGGTGGGCACCGACCTCGCCTTCGCCGCGATCACCAAGGGCGCGGGGACGCTGGTGCATCGCGCCCAGGGATCCGTGCAATGGCGCATCGTGGCGCTGCTCGCCGCGGGCAGCTGCCCGGCCGCGGCGATCACCGTCGGCGTACTCGCGGCCACGGGGGCTCATCACAAGAGCGGCTTGATCAGCGCGGTGCTCGCCGCAGCCCTGCTGCTCACCGCGGCGGTGCTGCTCGCCGACCGCGCGCGCATCGCCGCGATCACCGCGCGCTACGAGTCGCGCATCGCCGGCAAGCGGGCCGCGCTCACCGTCGCCTCGGGCGTCCTGCTCGGCGCGCTGGTGACGCTGTCCTCGATCGGCGCCGGCGCGCTCGGCGCGGCGATACTCGTTGCGCTGTATCCCCGCCTGCAGGCGGCGCGCGTCGCGGGCACCGACATCGCCCACGCGGTCCCGCTCACCGTCGTCGCCGGCCTCGGTCACCTGTGGCTCGGGACGGTCAACGGCGCGCTGCTCGCGAGCCTGCTCGTCGGCTCGGTGCCGGGCATCGTTCTCGGCAGCCTCGCCGCGAGCCGGCTGCCCGACAAGCTCGTGCGCAGGCTCCTCGCGGTCGTGCTGCTCGCCGTCGGCGCGCGCTACGCGCTGGTGTAGGTCCCTGGAGAGCGGAGGCAAACCATGTATCTCTACGACGAAATCGACCAGCGCATCGTCGACGAGCGCGTGGCGCAGTTCCGCGACCAGACGCGGCGCTTCCTCGCGGGAGCGCTCACCGAGGACGAGTTCCGGCCGCTGCGGCTGCAGAACGGCCTGTACATCCAGCGCTACGCGCCGATGCTGCGCGTGTCGATTCCCTACGGCCTGCTGTCCTCGGCGCAGTTGCGCAAGCTCGCGCACATCGCGCGCACCTACGACCGCGGCTACGGTCACTTCAGCACGCGCCAGAACCTGCAGTTCAACTGGCCGCGGCTGGAAGACGTCCCGGAGATCCTCGCCGAGCTCGCGCAGGTGCAGATGCACGCCATCCAGACCTCGGGCAACTGCGTGCGCAACATCACCACCGACCACTTCGCCGGCGTCGCGCGCGACGAGATCGTCGACGCCTTCGTCTGGTGCGAGATCATCCGCCAGTGGTCGGCGTTCAATCCGGAATTCGCCTACCTGCCGCGCAAGTTCAAGATCGCCGTCTCGGGCAGCCTCGAGGACCGCGCCGCGACGCTGGTGCACGACATCGGCCTGCACGCGGTGCGCGCAGCGAGCGGGTCGGACGCCGAAGCCGGCGTGGGCTTTCGCGTCGTCGTCGGCGGCGGACTCGGCCGCACGCCGATGATCGGCCACGTGGTGCGCGAATTCCTGCCGTGGCGGCATCTGCTCACCTATCTCGACGCCATCCTGCGCGTGTACAACCGCTACGGCCGGCGCGACAACAAGCACAAGGCGCGCATCAAGATACTGGTGAAGGCGCTCGGCCCCGAAGCGTTCACCGAGCAGGTCGAGGCGGAATGGGCGCAGTTGAAGGACGGTCCGGCGACGCTGGTTCCCGAGGAGATCGAGCGCATCGCCCGCCGCTTCACCCGTCCCGCCTACGTCCGCACCGATCGTGCAACGCTGCACTCGGTCGATGCGGGACTCCAGGCGCGTCCCGCCGAAGAGCCGGGATTTCCCGCCTGGTTCAGGCGCAACGTCCATGCGCACAAGGTACGCGGCTACGCGGCGGTGACCCTGTCGCTGAAGAAGACGGGCGTCCCGCCGGGGGACGTCACCGCGGAGCAGATGGACGCGATCGCCGGTCTCGCCGAGCGCTATTCCTTCGGCGAGCTGCGCGTCACCCACGAGCAGAACCTCGTGCTCGCCGACGTGCGCCAGGCCGAGCTGCACGCGCTGTGGCGCGAAGCGCGCGCCCTGGGCCTCGCGACCCCGAACGTGGGCCTGCTCACCAACATCATCTCCTGCCCCGGCGGGGACTTCTGCTCGCTCGCCAATGCCAAGTCGATCCCCGTGGCCGATGCGATCCAGCAGCGCTTCAGCGACCTGGACTACCTGTTCGACATCGGCGAGCTCGACTTGAACATCTCGGGCTGCATGAACTCCTGCGGCCACCACCACGTCGGCCACATCGGCATCCTCGGCGTCGACAAGCAGGGCGAGGAGTATTACCAGATCTCGATCGGCGGCTCGCAGGGCGGGCAGGCCGAGCTCGGGAAAGTCATCGGCCCGTCGTTCGCGCGCGACGAGGTGCCCGAGGTGATCGAGCGCCTCGTCGCCTGCTACCTGGCAAGGCGCGAGCACGAGGAAGAAAGATTCATCGACACGGTGCGGCGCATCGGCGTCGAACCCTTCAAGGAGAGCGTGTATGGCCCATCTGATCAAGAATCGTCGCGTCGTTCCCGACAACTGGCAGTTGCTTGACCGCGACGTCGAGCGGCTGCTTCGCACCGGCGAGGACGGCCTGCTGCCGGACTTCCCGGACGAAGCGAACCTGATCGTGCCCGTCTCGGTGTGGCGCATCCGGCGCGGGGACCTGCTCGAGCGCTCCGGCGGCACCGGCGTGTGGCTCGACAGCCACGAGGACCCCGCGTCCATCGCCGAGGACCTGCCGCTGCTGAAGGTCGTGGCGGTGAACTTCCCGAGCTTCGCCGACGGCCGCGGCTATTCGATCGCGCGGCTGCTGCGCGAGCGCTACGGCTGGCGCGGCGAGCTGCGCGCGATCGGCGACGTGCTGCGCGACCAGCTGTTCTACCTCTCGCGCTGCGGCTTCGACGCCTTCGCGCTGCGCGCCGACCGGGACCCGAACGAGGCCCTGCCGGCGTTCGAGGACTTCAGCGAGAGCTACCAGGCCACCGCCGATCGAGCGCCCCTGTTCAGGCGGCGGTTCGAGGACGCGGAAGAGCAGGCGGCATAGGCGGCGGACGCGATGAGCCCGGCACCCGAATTCCGCGTCGCCGAACTGCGGCGCACGCTCGAGCGCATCGCGGCCGAGCACGCGAGCACGGCCCTCGCCTCGAGCCTCTCGGCCGAGGACATGGTGCTCACCGACGCGATCCTGCGCCACGGTTGCGGCTTCGAGATCTTCACCCTGGACACGGGTCGGCTGCACGCCGACACGCTCGCCGTGCTCGAAGCGATCAGGGAGCGCTACGGCTACCCGGTGCGCGTCGTCCGGCCCGATCCGGCCGCGGTGGAAGCCTACGCGGCGCGCTTCGGCCGCGACGCCTTCTATTCCAGCGTCGAGATGCGCCAGCGCTGCTGCGGCATCCGCAAGGTGGAGCCGCTGCGCCGCGCGCTGGCGGGAAAGTCGGCCTGGATCACCGGCCAGCGCCGCGGGCAGTCGGCGACTCGCGACGATCTCGAAGTCGAGGAGTACGACCATGCGCATCGCCTGATGAAGTTCAATCCGCTCGCCGAATGGAGCGAAGCGGAAGTGTGGGCCTACATCCACGCCCTGGGCGTACCCTACAACGCGCTCTACGACCAGGGTTACCGCTCGATCGGCTGCGCGCCGTGCACCCGGCCGGTGACGCCGCTGGAGGACATGCGCGCGGGGCGCTGGTGGTGGGAGCACGCTGAATCGCGCGAGTGCGGCTTGCACGTGGGCCATGACGAACGCTTGGCGCAGACGATTCCGGAAGCGGCGCACGCATGAGCGCGGCGCTGGAAAGAGCGCGGCCCGCGCCGCGGACGTTGCCCGCGCGCAGCCATCTCGACTGGCTCGAATCGGAGGCGATCACCATCCTGCGCGAGGTTGCGGCCGAGGCTTCGAACCCGGCGCTGTTCTTCTCCGGGGGCAAGGACTCGATCGTGCTGCTGCGCCTGGCGGAGAAGGCCTTCCGCCCGGGCCGTTTCCCCTTCCCGCTGCTGCACATCGACACCGGTCACAACTTTCCCGAAGTGATCGCCTTCCGCGACCGGCGCGCGGCCGAGCTCGGCGAGCGCCTGCTGGTGCGCTCGGTGGAAGAGTCGATGCGCCGCGGCACGGTGCGGCTGCGCGGGGCGGGAGAAAGCCGCAACGCCGCCCAGTCGGTGACCCTGCTCGAAGCCATCGCCGAATTCGGCTTCGACGCCTGCATCGGCGGGGCACGGCGCGACGAGGAGAAGGCGCGCGCCAAGGAGCGCATCTTCTCCTTCCGCGACGAATGGGGCCAGTGGGACCCCAAGAACCAGCGCCCGGAGCTGTGGGGCCTGTACAACACGCGCGTTCACAAGGGCGAGCACATGCGCGTGTTCCCGATCAGCAACTGGACCGAGCTCGACGTGTGGCAGTACATCGGCCGCGAGCGGCTGCAGGTGCCCTCGCTGTACTACGCCCACCGGCGGCGCGTGGTGCGCAGGAACGGCCTGATCGTTCCCGTGACCGAACTGACCCCGGCGCGCGAGGGCGAGCGCGTCGAGGAACTGAGCGTGCGCTTCCGCACCGTGGGCGACGTGAGCTGCACCTGCCCCGTCGAATCGGGCGCATCCGGGGTGGAAGACATCATCGCCGAGACGGTGCGCACGACCGTGACCGAACGCGGCGCGACGCGCATGGACGACCAGACTTCCGACGCTTCCATGGAGCGGCGCAAGAAGGAAGGGTATTTCTGATGCATACGGCAGCTGCAACTTCGAGGATCGGTGCGCAACGAGTCACTCCCGCGAAAGCGGGAGTCCAGATCGATGCCAATTCTCTGGATTCCCGCTTGCGCGGGAATGACGAAGATGGGCACGCCCTCCCCGCGCCGGACCAAGGGGTGCTGCGCTTCATCACCGCGGGGAGCGTGGACGACGGCAAGAGCACGCTGATCGGGCGGCTGCTGCACGACAGCCGCGCGATCCTGGAAGACCAGCTCGCGGCGATGGCGCGCGCCTCGCACAAGCGCGGCCAGGAGGCGCTCGACCTCTCCCTGCTCACCGACGGCCTGGAGGCCGAGCGCGAGCAGGGCATCACCATCGATGTCGCCTATCGCTATTTCGCCACGCCGCGGCGCAAGTTCATCATCGCCGACTCCCCCGGCCACGAGCAGTACACGCGCAACATGGTGACCGCGGCCTCCACCGCGGGCGCCGCGGTGATCCTGGTCGACGCGCGCAAGGGCATCCTGCCGCAGACCAAGCGGCACCTGTACATTGCCAGCCTGCTCGGCATCCGCCATCTCGTAGTCGCGGTGAACAAAATGGACCTGGTCGGCTACGACCGGCGGGTTTTCGAGACCGTGCGGCGCGAGCTGATCGAATTCGCCGCGCCGCTCGCCGGCGCGGAGCTGCGATTCGTACCGATATCGGCGCTGCGCGGCGATCTCGTGGTGGAGCGCGGCGCAGGCATGGGCTGGTACGACGGCCCGACCCTGCTGGAAGCGCTGGAGTCCATACACGACACGGACCAAGCGGCGGCGCGGCCACTGCGCTTCCCGGTGCAGCTCGTGTCGCGGCCGGGGGCCGCGAACGAGGCGCGCGGCTACATGGGCAGGATCGAGTCCGGCGTGGTGTTCCCGGGCAGCGAGGTCAGGGTCCTGCCCTCGGGCCGCACCACGGTGGTGACCGAGATCGCGACTCTCGACGGGCCGCAGGCCGTCGCTGTTGCCGGCGACTCGGTCACCCTGGTGCTCAGGGACGAACTGGACCTCTCGCGCGGCGACATGCTCGCGGATCCCCTGCGGCCGCCGCGCGTCGCCAAGGCCGCCGAGGCGCTTCTGTGCTGGCTCAGCGCCGATCCGCCCACGGCCTCGGGCCGCTACCTGCTCAAGCACACCACGCGCACCGTCAAAGCTCGAATCGAGAGGATCGACTACCGCGTGGACATCCACACGCTCCGGCACGAGCCGGCCACCGGGGGCATCGCCATGAACGACATCGCGCACGTCGCGCTCTCGTTCAACCAGCCGCTCCTGTGCGACGCGTATCGCGAGAACCGGGCGACCGGTTCCTTCATCCTCATCGACGAGGCGACCCACCAGACGGTGGCCGCAGGGCTGATCGAATAGCCGCGCGCTCAGCGCGGCGGGAGGCAGGGATTCGCGAGCTTTTCCACCAGCTCGGCGAGCACGCCGCGGAACTGGCGCTGGTCGCAGCCCATCAGCACCGCGTCCTCGAGCGCGTCCTGGCAGAGCTGCCGGATCTCCTCGAGGTTCTCGCGCAGCACCTTCAGTTTCTCGACGCAGGCCACCACCTCGCCCGCGGGCGAACGCCATAACGGTTCGGAAATATTCAACATAAATCGGTATCGGACAAATGCTCGAATTATGAAGGGCTATTCGCGCCCGGCGAACGAACCGAAAGTGATTTCCTCATTCGCGCGGCGAATATAGGCCGGCGCCGAATCAGTCGCGGAATGCGAGAACGACCGCCCAGGCGGTGAAGACGATGAACGCGAGCAGCGTCCAGTGGGGAAGCGACAGCCCGAGCAGCGTGAAATCGACCACCCCGCACTCGCCCGAGCCACGAAGAATGCGCGCCACGCCCTCCAGCGGCCCGAACGTGCCCAGCAGGTACTCCAGCCCCGGGCCGCAGGCGGGCCGCTTGTCCGCGGGGATGTACTGCAGCCAGACGTGCCGCCCGGCGACGCCGGCGCCGGTCACGGACAGCGCGGCGATCAGCGCCCCGTAGATGCGCCCGCCGATCGCACCCGGGTGGTGCACCGCCGCCGCGAGGAAGGCGATACCGGTCGCGAACACCGCGACGCGCTGCATCATGCACAGCGGGCAGGGCTCGACGTTCTTCACGAGCTGCAGGTAATAGGCGGCGGCGATCAGCCCCGCGCAGGCGACGAACCCGAGCAGGTTGCCCGTGCGGCGGGAAACGTTCAGTGGCAGCGGTTGCGCCATCGCCGGAATCCGAAAAGGCGTAACGATACCGCATCGCGGCCGCGGCTGCGAGGCGTTGCCGTTTCCGTTCCGGGGGCAAAGATTGCCCGGTGGATGCCACTCTGCGTCTTGCGCTGGCGCCCGGAGGGAGAACCAGGATTAAAAAAGCGCGGCTGCGCGCAATCCGGAAGACGCTGCCTGCCCCGCGGCTGAAGGTTCGGATTCGGGGGAGAAGAGAGCTTCGCAGGGAGGACGGCTCACGGCCAGCTGCCGACAGGCGAGTATTTCCCCAACAGCGGTCATTCGACTACGCAATTGGTCGGCTGAGGCCACTCTGAGCCAGGAGTCGATTAACACGCACTTATGCCCGTTGCGTCCCCGCGCAGGAGCGGCGGCTGCGCCATCCAACGAGTGCGCAGGCGCAATATCGTTCGCTAACGCACATGACATATTTTCCACTAACGACGACAATTAGGGACTATTCTGAAAATAAGGAGTGTTCGTTATTGTGGTGCGTTTTCGGCTTTGACCATCTCAGTAATACGTCCATGACGTAAGGAGGCGGCCGCTATGCTGTCACCGAATACCCCAAAGCAAAACCATCTTCTCGCGGCTCTGCCTGCGGAAGATCTCACGCGTCTGCAGCCCGATCTGGAACTAGTACCAATGCCGCTGGGATGGGCGCTCTACGAGTCCGGCGGTCACATGAACTACCTATATTTCCCGACCACCAGCATAGTCTCGCTGCTCTACGTGATGGAAAACGGCGCCCCGGCGGAAATTGCGATCACCGGCAACTGTGGTTTGGTCGGCATATCCTTGTTTATGGGCGGCGAAACTACGCCGAGCCGGGCGGTGGTGCAAAGTGAAGGCAGCGGCTACCGACTCAACGCGAGTATTGCAAAAAGGGAATTCGCGCTGGGCAGCCATTTGCAGCATTTGGCTTTGCGTTTCACCCAGGCGCTGATCACGCAGATGGCGCAAACCGCAGTGTGCAACCGGCACCACTCGGTCGATAAGCAGTTGTGTCGCTGGCTGCTGTTGAGCCTCGACCGATTGCAGAGCGATGAACTGGTGATGACGCAGGAGTTGATCGCGAATATGCTGGGGGTTCGCCGCGAGGGCGTGACCGAGGCAGCTGGCAAATTGCAGGCGGACGGATTGATTCACTACAGCCGAGGTCACATCAAGGTACTGGATCGTGCAAAACTGGAAAGGCGCGTATGCGAGTGCTACGCAGTAGTAAAAAAAGAATACGACCGGTTGCTGCCATATGAAGTTCCCGGCCTGCCAAACACAACTACGCAGCCGTTACCTGCTCGCCGATGATGACCGCTGGCTACTGAACGGGAAAGGTCCGCTTCTCGAACCCTCTATTTCCGCTTTGGGTCGATTGTTGCCGGTCGATTCACGTCGAGAGCGTCCTACCCAGTCTGCTTTCGATCGCCTGGACCTTGCTCTCGAGTGCTGAATTTCGTCGCGCGACACGCATTTCTCGTCATGCTGAGCGGAGCGTAGGACCTGCTGCGGGAGTAGATCAGCGACCTGAAAAGCAGATTCCTCGTCGCTGCGCTCCTCGGAATGACAAAGTGGCGATCCGCCGGCGCGCCACTCGTTTTTCCGATGGCGGGCATAGGAAGTCTATATTGACCTTGCACACGCGCTGTTGCTATGGTGCGGGGCACGCCGGGCGCAGACCCGGCCGGGGAGGTTGCTCGCCATTTCCTACGATACTGTCTTCTGGCTGTCGCTCGCGCTGAAGCTCGCGCTGACCGCGGGGATCGTGGTCTCAGCCTCGGTGGTGGTCGAGCGCGCGGGGCCGCTGATCGGCGCGCTGGTGGTGACGCTGCCGGTGACGGTGTGGCCGGCCTACGTGTTCCTGTCGCTCGATCACGACGCGGGCTACGTCGCCGAGAGCGCGCTCGCCGGCCTCGCGGTCAACGCGGTGAGCGGGGTGTTCATGCTGGTGTACCTCGTGCTCGCGCAGTCGCGCGGTCTGGCCCTGAGCCTCGCCGCTGCCGTCGCCTGCTGGATCGCGCTCGCCTGGCTGGTGCGCTCGCAGCCGTGGAGCGCGCCGGGCGCCGCGCTGCTCAACCTGCTCCTGTACGGCGCCTGCCTGTGGGCGAGCCGCCGCTATCGCGAGGCGCGCGTGCCGCGCATGGGTCGGCAATGGTACGAATTGCCGCTCCGGACGGCGCTGGTGTGCGCGCTGATGGGGTCGGTGCTCGGGCTAAGCTACTGGGCCGGCCCCGCCGCGACCGGCATGCTCGCCGTGTATCCGATCTCCACCACTAGCACCATGCTCGTCCTGCACGCGAGGCTCGGCGGGCGCGCGAGCGCGGCGGTGGTCGCGAACGGCCTGTGGGGAATGCTCGGCATCGCGCTGGGCCTGTTCGCGCTGTCCCAGACGATCCTGCCGCTGGGCGCGCCCGTCGCACTCACTCTCGCGCTCGCCCTTCCGGTCGCCTGGAACCTGTCGGTATGGGTCGCGCGCCGCCGCGGCGTGCGCCGGCCCGGCTGAGGCGGCGCGCTCCGTCGCGTTCCTTGCTACCATCCGGCGCGTGCGCGCGTTGCTCGAAAAGCCGCTTCATCTCGGCGCGATCGTCGCGCTCGTGCTCGCCCTCGCCGAAATGTCGGGCCTGCACGCCCTCTCGGGCCCGGAGAACCGGCTGACCGACGCTCTGGTCCGCGTGCAATCGCGCGGCCTCGCGCCCGACCCGGACATCGTCATCGTCGACATCGACGAGTCGAGCCTCGCGCAGAGCGGCCGCAATCCAGAGGTGACGAGCCGCCTCGTGTCCCGCATGAAGGAAGTGATGCTGCGCGGCCTGGACAAGGACGACGAGCTCGAAGCCGACCGCAATCGGAACGGAAATGAGGAATCTTTAACGAACGACCTGCGCTAAGTGACTACCGTCACCAATTCGGCCGCACGGAGTGTGCAATACTTCATGCATGAACATCATTCGCGCCATGCTTCTCGTGTTGACCGTCGTCCTCGTTCCGGGCGGCTTGATCCTGCTCGCCCCGCTGGCTGTCAGGTGGCACCGGTGGTTCGTCGAGAACCGCAAGCGCGTGCGGCAGCCGGCCGCGCTGGAAGTGGCGCCGGAGAGCTGTCAGATCAGGGCCTGAATCGCCCCAAGTCCGCGGCCGGTCGCATCCCCGCTGCGCGGGGCCCTCTGCTCTCTGCTCATCCCGCGTAATACGCACGGCATTCGGCCTCGCGGCCGCGCACCACGCGTTTGCCGGTCAGGAAACCGTGCGTTTCCGTGACCACGGTGTGCTGCCTTTCCACGTGCTGCTCGTCGTAGAAGTAGATCACCACCCAGTCGCGCGTGCGGCCGAGCTCGTGCGCCCGCGCGGTGTTGGAGTACAGCGCCGTGAAATGCCATTCGCCGTGCGTCGCGTGCAGGACCGGCAGCCAGGACTCGCCTTCGGGGTTGAAGCGCTTGGGCGCGATGGTGGGCAGCTTGCCGCCCTCGGCCTTGTCGCGATATTCGCGATCGACGTCGAGCAGCGTCGTCACCGGCGGTTCGCCGGGCTTCCCCCCAGCGGCGGGGGAAGGTCTGCGCAATCGGCGGCGGTCGAGCAGGTCGGTGAGCACGGCGCGGATCGCCGCCGCGCGCCGCCGCCCGATGCCGGGCACCGATTCCAGGCGCCCGTCGTGCGCCGCCTGCTCGAGCGCCTCCAGCGTGTCGACGTGCAGCGTGTCGTGAATGCGCCGCGCGAGTTCGCGGCCGATGCCGGGGATGGTCTGGAACAGCGCCGCCGGATCGAGGCTGCCGCGCAGCCGCTCCAGTTGGTTCCAGCGCCCGGTGGTGAGCATCTCGGCAATCGCGTTGGCGAGGCCTTCGCCGATATTCGGCAGCGCGTCCAGCCCTTTGCGTCCCTCGCGGGCATGGATCGCTGCAACCGATTCTGGCCAGCGCGCGAGCGTGTCCGCGGCGCGCCGATAGGCCGAGACGCGAAACGGATTGGCGCCCTGCGCCGCAAGCAGGTCCGCGGCCTGCCGCAGCCACTCCGCGATCTGCTCGTTTTCGCCGGTCGAGGTCTCCACCGCCCCGAGTTTACCGCGCTCGCATCCGGTGGCAACGATAGAATGCGCAATCGCGCAAATTCGGAACCTGGACATCATGCGGATCGCGGTCATCGGGGCGACCGGCGTGCTCGGGGCGCACACCGTGCCGCGGCTGATCGAGCGCGGCCACGCCGTGCACGCGCTCGGAACACGGGCCGAGGCGCTACGGCGTCTGGAAGCGCTTGGCGCGCGCGGCTTCGTCGGCAGCATACTCGACCAGCGCTCGCTGCTCCCTGCGCTCTCGGGCTGCGATGCGGCGCTGCATCTGGCCACGGCGGTGCCGAGGCCGGGCGCGAAGCCCGATTGGACGCGCAACGACCTCATCCGCCGCGACGGCACCGCGTGCCTGATCGAGGCCTGCCGCGAGTCGCGGGTTGCGCGCTACGTGCAGCAAAGCATCGCGATGCTGAACGCCGATCCCGGGCGAGGCTGGAGCGATGAAGCCTCGCCGATCTTCACCCTGCCGGCCTGGCAGTCCGCCGTCGATATGGAAGCGATGGTGCGTGGCGCCGATCTCGACTGGCGCATCGTTCGGGGCGGCCTGTTCTACGGACCGGGCACCGGACGCGAAGCGATGTGGCGCGAGCTCGCGCGCAGGGGCGAACTGGCGATTCCCGGCGACGGAGGCGACTTCATGTCCCTGGTGCACGTCGCCGACATGGCCGAGGCGGTGGTGCTCGCCGCCGAGACGGGCAGCGGCCGGTTCGTCGTCGATGCCGTAGACGACGAACCGGTCACCTGCGCCGAGCTGTTTCGCCATATCGCGGCGGCCGAAGGCGCGCCCGAGCCCAGTCCCGGCGGGCCGGCCGCGATGCCCTCGTTCCGCGTGAGGAACGCGAATGCGAAGCGGCGCCTGGGCTGGGCCCCGTTATACCGCACGTACCGAAGCGGCCTGGCAGGATGAAAAGCCCCGTATGAAAAAGCGCTTCGCACGCCGGGAAGACCTCGGTCTCACCAAGGGCGAGTTCGCAACGCTCAGGCGCCTGTCCACGCCGCACAAGATCCAGGTGTTTCTCGATGCGTTCCCGCAGAATTTCGAGCCGGACGGGCAGACCTGTCTTTCGGTGCGCGAGGTGCTGCGACAGCGGCGCGCGCACTGCATCGAAGGCGCGATGCTCGCCGCGCTGGCGCTGTGGATCAAGGGCGAGCCGCCGCTGCTGCTCGACCTGAAGGCGTCGCGCGATTACGATCACGTGGTCGCGGTGTTTCGCCGCGGCGGTCACTGGGGCGCGATCTCGAAGACCAACCCGCCCGTGCTGCGCTATCGCGATCCGGTGTACCGCACGCTGCGAGAGCTGGCGATGTCCTACTTCCACGAATACGCGAACCGGCGCCACCAGAAGACGCTGCGCAGCTGGGCCGGGCCGTTCGATCTACGCTCGCTCGATCCGAAGCTCTGGGTGACGAACGAGAAGAGCTGCTGGGACGTCGGCTATCGGCTCGATGCACGGCGGCACTGGCCGCTGATCACCAGGAGGCAATCGAAGCTGCTGCGCCTGCGCGACCCGATCGAGCGCGAGGCGGGTGCGCTGCGCCAGCACAAGCCGCCGCGGCGCAGGCCGTCTACCAAAGCCCCGTAGGTTGGGCTGAGCGCCAGCGAAGCCCAACGTCGCTGCGCTTGATCGTTGGGCTTCCGCCTGCGGCTCGAGCCCAACCTACGTGCGTCCCGGCGTTACCAGAGTCCCTTGAGGCGGCCCCCGTCGAGATTCAGCGAAACGCCGGTGATGTAGCTCGCGCGCTCGGAGCACAGGAACACGATGGCATTGGCCAGTTCCTCGGGCCTGCCGAAGCGGTTGAGCGCGTTCTTGCGCGCGGCCAGGCGCCTTGCCTCCTCCTCGGTCTTGGCCTTCAGCTCGGCCTGCAGCCCCTGCGCGTTTCTCTCCCACAGGTTGGTCGCGACCCAGCCGGGGCACACGGCGTTGACGTGGATGCCCTCCTCTCCCCACTCGGTGGAGAGCGACTTGGTGAGGTTCAGGAGCGCGCTGTTGGTGATGCCGCTGCCGAACATGTAGGGATCGGGCTCCTTGCCCGCGCCGCCGATGATGTTGACGATGCGGCCCCAGCGGCGCTCCTTCATCAGGGGGTAGACGAGCCGGATGGCGCGCATGAAGCCGAAGAGTTTCGTTTCGAGCTGCTCCTTCAGGCCGGATTCGGTCATCACCGCGAAGCGCCCCGAGTACATCTGTCCGGCGTTGTTCACCAGGATGTCGACGGCGCCAAAGCGCCGTTTCGCGGTCTCGACCAGGCGCGCGACGTCCGCCTCCCGGGTCATGTCGGCGGCCAGCGCCTCGACCTCCCCGCCGGTCTCCTCGGCGAGCCTTTGCCTGGCCGCCTCCAGCTGATCGGCCTTGCGGGCGCAGATCGTGACCCGCACGCCTTCCTGCAGCAGGAGCTTCGCCGTCTCGAAGCCGATGCCGCGGGTGCCGCCGGTCACGATCGCAGACCTGCCTTTGATGCCGAGATCCATTGCCTCTCCCGAATTACGACTTGGTGAATTCGATCGCGCCCTGCGGCAGCAGGTAGAGCACGAGCGCCCGGCCCCCGCTCACCGTCGGGCTGTGCGCGGTGCCGGCTCCGTAGACGAGCCAGCCCGCGCCGCGGCCGTCGAACTTCGCAGCGGGCTCGAGCGGCATGATCAGGTCGATCTCGCCGTTGGGATGGCGGTGATGCGGACCCGCGACCCGGTCCATGTCGACCACGTCCACGCTGAAGCCCTGGGTTGCCGCGCCCGGCTTGATCACGCGGCCGAACTTGATGCCGCCCGCCTCGCGATTGCACATCCAGCCCGCCTGGACCGCCTTGCGGCAGGTGTCGAACACCGCGTTGAACGCGGGCCCGCCGGCCGGATATTCCGCGTTGAGGTCCGCGTCGAGCGCGGCATCGAGCGGCCGATTGCCGATGTACGCCGTGATCGGCGCGATGAGATCGCTGAATTGTTCGGGAGTCATCCTGGTCTCCTGTGCGTCGCGCGCTCAGTAGCGCAGCTCGGTGGCCTGCGCGGCGACGGCGTTGAGGCAGTCGACGTGGCCCTGGATCGCGGTCCTCCTGTGATAGAAGGCGAGGGCCCTCAAGCCCCCGAGCTCCTCGCCGCCGCCGGCGCGGCCGGGCCCCCCGTGCAGGCACTGCGGCATGACGTTGCCGTGCCCGGTGTGGCTCGATCCTACGGCGGCGTTCACCGCGAGCACGCGGCCGTGACTCTCGCCGAGCTCGAGCGCCGCGCGTGCGAGGAACTGCGTATCGGCGCTGAACACCGACGCCACCAGCGAGCCGTGCCCGAGCCGCGCGATGGCGAACGCCTGGTCCGCGTCGGCATAGGGCACCACCGTGGCGACGGGCCCGAACACTTCGACTTCGTGCACCGCGCGCGCGCCGAGCGCATCGCCGCAGGAGAGCAGCGTCGGCGGCACGAACGCGGCGAGCACCGGATCGGCGTCGACCGGCTTGAATCCCGCGCCGCCCTCGAACACGGCTTTCGCCTCGCGCTTGAGCGCGGCGATGCCTTCGATCGCGGCCTGCTGCTGCGCCCTGGATACGAGCGGCCCCATGCGCACGTCCTTGTTGCGCGGATTGCCGACGACGGTCTTCGCGAGCCTTGCGGCGATGGCCTCCTCGACCGCGGAGCGCTGGCCTGCCGGCGCAAGGACGCGGCGGATCGCGGTGCACTTCTGCCCGGCCTTGACGGTCATCTCGCGCACGACCTCGCGCACCAGCAGATCGAATTCGGCCGTGCCCGGGGCCGCCTCGGGTCCGAGGAGCGCGGCGTTCAGGCTGTCGGCCTCGACGTTCACCCGCGTGGAGCTGCGCAGCACCGCGGCGTGGCCCCGGATGCGCAGTGCCGTCCCGGCCGACCCGGTGAAGGAAACGACGTCGGCGCCCGTCACGTGGTCGAGCAGGTCGCCCGCGCTGCCGCAGACGATCGAGAGCGCACCCTCGGGGAGCACGCCCGACTTCACGACGTCCTCGACCATGCGCTGGGTCAACCACGCCGTCGCCGTGGCCGGCTTGGCGAGCACGGGGACACCGGAGAGCAGCGCGGGCGCCGCCTTCTCCCACAGGCCCCACGCGGGGAAATTGAAGGCGTTGATGAGGATCGCCACGCCGCGCAGGGGCTGCGCGATGTGCAGCGCCTGAAAGGCCTCGTCCTTGGCGAGGCGCACCAGCTCGCCGTCCTTCAGGTAGCGCGCGCCGCCCAGCGCGGCGCCGGCGCGGGCGTAGTACTTCAGCGTAAAAATCGCCCCGTCGATGTCGATCGAGGCGTCGGACTCGGGCGACCCGGAGTTCGCCAGCGCGATCTCGAAGTAGGCCGCGCGGTTCGCCGAGAGCACGTCGGCGATCTTGCCGAGCAGCGCGGCGCGCTCCGCATAGCCGAGCGAGCGCAGGGCGGTGCCGCCGGCACTGCGCCCGTGCGCGAGCGCCGCGGCGAAATCGATGCCGTCGGTCGTGGCGCGGGCGAGCTCGGTGCCCAGCACCGGATCGTGCAGCGCCACGCCGGGTCCGCGGCCTTCAACCCAAGCGCCGCTCACGTAATTCGGCAGCTTCATGCCGTGGTCCTCCTGGATTATGGATTTCAAGAGCAGAGGACGCGATTTTACGCGGTCGCGCCGGAATTGGCAGGCGGCGGCGCCTGCCGGGAATCACGGTCGAGCACTCACGCCGTGGCGCCGCCGCGGACCGGCCAGAAGCAGAACCCCAGGCCCGTCTTGGCATGATGGCAGGGAATATATTCGACGACCTTGCCCTGCCATTGACATGCCCCGGCAGCCGCGATCCAGGCGCGCAGCTCTCCGGTTCCTCCACGCAAGGTGTCCGAATCGAAGGTAAACAGGTGGGTCAGCTCGTGGCCGCGATTGGACTCGATTCGCTCCAGCACCCAGCGGTCGAGCGGTTCGTCGATCCAGCCCGCTCGAGGGCCTGCCGGGTCGTGCGACATCCCGCCGGAAGCGTAGATCGCGATCCGCTCCGGCCGATCGCGGAAAATGTCCGCGATCGCGACCCCCAGGTCCCAGCACCGCTTGGCGCTCGGCAGCGGCGGATAGTATTCGTTCACGAAGATCGGGATCACCGGAACGTCCAGACCGGGCGCAAGGCGCGGATAGGGGTGCACGAGCATGTGGGAAACGCCGCGCTCCGGCCGGGACCCCTGCGGCTTCAGGACGTCGCTCGCCGACGGATCGAAGCCGCGTTTGACCAGCCCCCGCAACAGGACCTGCGCCAGCTGCGAGTGCACCGGAATGCTGATCCGGGACCGTTCGGGGGGCTCCTTCATGTAACGCGGCGCCGCGGAGCCCCACACCTGGCTGCCGGTGAACACGCAAAAAGTCGGATTGTTGCTGCTGTCGAACATGTCGCGCTGGTCGTCGCCGATGACGATCAACGCGTCAGGCCTGTATTGCTCCAACTGCACGCGCAGCACCGCGAAGGCCCGATTGATGCGCTCGATGTAGGAGCGGATCACATCGAGCGTCTCGAGCTTTGCCGTGTGCGGCTGCGACTGCTTCGTGAACTCGGGGATCGTGTCGTAGGCGTCCTTCCAGGCTTCCGCGGGACAGAAGATCACCGGCGCGTGCGAGGACGCCAGGCCCAGGCCGATCATGTTGTCCGCACCCCCGTTCTTTCCCGCGCGCAACGCGCCGTCGTATTCATTTCAAGCTCATCTCCAGGCGGAGATGATCGCCGCGGTATATTCCAAGGCTGTAATAGATCAGCGTGCCAGCGCGATCGAATGCGGTGCGGTGCACGATCGCCACGGGCGAGTTGATCGCGACCTGTAGCAGCGCCGCTGTTTCAACGTCCGCGGCGCCTATCGTAAGCGTCTGGTGGGCATTGGCAATGTGCACGTCCTTGCTTTCCTTGATCACTCGCAGCATCGGCGTCGTGCGCAGCATTTTCTTCGGCAACCGCCGGAAGATCCCCGACTCGAGGTACACGTGGCCAAGCAAGTAAGGCACACCGTCGCGCCGATGCAAGCGGCGCAGATACTGATAGGCCGGCGCATACCGCAGCGGCGCATCGATGGGGTAGGGCAGGCGGTCTGCTTTCGAGGTCGCGAGCACCTCGATGGTGTCGCCCTGGTGCGCGCTCAGCAAAGACGCCCAGTCGGTTGCCAGCTGAACCGCGTACGGCACTTTCGGCCGGCGCGTGACGAACGTGCCCTTGGCGCGGAATCGCTGCAGCAGTCCCTCGGACTCCAGTTCGCCCAGCGCCTGCCGGATCGTCGCGCGCGCGACCCCCAGCGCGCCGACCAGCCGCTCAAGCGTGGGAATCCTCTGCCCGACCGCCCACTCCCCCGTCTCGATGCGACGCCGGAACAGCGCGCCGAGCTGAACGTAGCGGGCGATACCGGGTTGGCCAAAGTCGATACGAGCGTTCACATTGCGGCCCTAAGGGATAATAGTCTATACTTTTGTGTGTAGGTGAGCAACCGGGCCGGGCATTGCCCTTCCCTGCCATGCCGACAAGGGGTTTGCGCGTATGGAACGATCAAGCCGGTGTCCGGACGAATCGAGAACAACGGACGTCCTCGTGCTCGGAGCAGGGGGAGCGGGATGCGGGGCCGCGATTGCCGCGCGAGAGCGCGGCGCCAAGGTCCTTCTCCTCGACAAAGGCAAGCTGGAAAGCTCGGGCTGCCTGGGAGGAGGCAACGACCATTTCATGGCCGTTCTCAACAGCGGACCGGAGATGGATTCCACGGAAGCGCTGGTCAAGTACTACAACGCCCCGTCGGCAGGACTCACGCCGAAACTGATCGCGGAAGGTTGGGCGAAGGCGATGCCCGCCATTATCGAGATCCTGCTCGATATCGGCATTCGTTTCGTCACCAACGAGGATGGCTCGTGGTTGAGGACCGTGGGCTTCGGCCAGCCCGGGAACTGGTGGATCAATCTGGAGAACGGCGACACCTGCAAGAGGAGGCTGGCCAAGAAGATACGGAGCATGGGCGTGGAGGTCCTCGATCACATCATGGTGACGAAGCTGCTCGTGGGCGACGGGAGAATAGCCGGATGTGCGGGGTTCAACGTGCTCGACGGCACTTTCCACGTGCTGAGGGCGAAAGAGGTGGTGATCGCCCTTGGCAATGACGCGACTCGGGCGTGGACCAACTCCACGGGGAATCCCTACAACATCTGGCGCTACCCGTACAACACCGGCAGCCAGTTCGTCATGGCCTACGAGGCCGGGGCGAAGCTGCTGAACCTCGACCAACAACTTGCCACCTTGATCCCCAAGGGATTTGGCGCCCCGGGAATGAACGGCATCAACAGCATGGGCGGTCACGAGCTCAATGCGCTCGGCGAAAGATTCATGGGCAAGTACGATCCCATGTGGGAAAACGGGCTCAGGGTAAATCAGGTTGGCGGCACCTACCAGGAACTCGTCGACGGCAGGGGCCCCCCCTTCTATCTCGACATGAGGCACCTGGACAAGGAAGAAGTCCGCCACCTTCAGTACGTTCTGATGCCCGGGGACAAGGCGACCTATCTGGACTATTGCGAGCAGAAGGGCATCGAGTTCGCGGAAAATCCGCTGGAGGTGGAACTCTCGGAACTGTGTTTCAGCGGTCGCATCAGGACGGGCGACGACTTCCAAACGGACGTGCCCGGGCTCTATAACGGATGCGTTTTCGTCGGCTTCTCCGGCGCCATGTGCGGCGGATATTCGGCGGGCGCACGCGCCGCCGAGGCCGCGCTGCGAACCGCTGAACTCGCGCCGCTCGACGAGCGGCACGTATCGAAGGAAAGAGATCGCGTTTTCCGGCCGATTTGCCTGGACGAGGGCATGCGCTACGACGAGTTCGAGCGTGCTGTGCGCCAAGTCATGAACTACTACATGGGCTACCGGAGAAATCAGCAGGGGATGGAGCTCGCACTGGAGAAGCTCGCCTATCTCGAGACGTTTGCCGGGAACCTCAAGGCTCGGGACTGGCGTGATCTGATGAAGGCCGTCGAATCCGCGCAGCTTCTTCAGATGTGCCAGCTCGCGGTAAGGGCAAGCCTGGAAAGGAAGGAGAGCGGGCGGGCCGTCTATCGCCGGACGGATTACCCGGATCTGAATCCCGAACTCAACAAACCTCTCGCCACGTGGCGGGAGGACGGTCGACAAGTGTTTTCCTGGGGGTTGTAGCCATGCCGCCGAGATTCAGCTATGCATTGACTGAGCTGACCCTGTTCGCGAATCACCTGGAATTTCAGCGGAGAACTTCGCCGTGCGAGGCAGCCTGTGCAGCAGGTGTGCCGATCCAGAAGTTGAACGCGCTGGTCAAGCAGAATCGGATAGCGCAGGCGCTGCAGTTCCTGAGGTCCCGGAACCCCTTTTCGGCGGTCACCGGCCGGGTATGCAGCCATCCCTGCGAGACCGCGTGCAACCGGAATAACTTCGATGAGGGGCTGTCGATCCGCGCCCTGGAGCGGCACGCTTCCGATTGCGCCGATCTCACGACGCCAGGAAAGCAGGCGGCCACCGGAAAGAGGATTGCCATCATCGGATCCGGTCCCGCCGGAATGACCTGCGCCTATTTTTCCGTCTTGCTCGGCCACGCCGTGACGGTTTTCGAAGCCTCGTCCGTTCTCGGAGGAATGCCGAAGGCGGGCATCCCGGATTTCCGGCTCCCCAAGCACGTGCTGGATCGCGAGATCGGGCACATCCTTGCGCTGGGCGTAAACGCGAAGACGAACACCGCCGTAGGGACGGATGTGACGCTCGATGCCATTCTTGCCGAATACGACGCCTGCCTCATCGCCGCAGGCGCCTGGAAGGAGAGAACCCTGGACCTGCCCGGCGCGGAATCGGCGCTTTCGGGCCTGGCGTTTCTGAAACAGGCGAATCTCGGCCAGCGGAACAGTATCGGCAGGAAAGTGGTCATCATCGGAGGAGGTGGAGTCGCCTATGACTGCGCCTTCACCGCCAGGCGACTCGGAGCGACGGAGGTTCACATCATCTGCCTGGAAAAGGCGGGCGAGATGCGCGCCAGCGCCGAGGACATCCGGCAAGGCGAGGAAGAAGGGATTACCGTACATAACGGTGCCGCGGTCTCCCGCATCCTGGGCCGGCCGGCTGCGGGCGTGGAGATCGTGCAAATTTCCGGGTTTGATTTCGATGCCCACGGCAGACTCGCGATACAGGTCCGCTCGAATCGACGCGAGCGCCTGCAAGCGGATACCCTGATCGCGGCGGTAGGGGTGGAACCCGATATCGCCGCGATCGACATGCACCACCGGATCGGGCTCACCAGTCGAGGCACCATCGCAGTCGATCCGGACACGATGGCCACGTCACTGGAGCGTGTCTATGCCGCGGGAGACGTTGTGACGGGAGCCGGCACCGTCGCGCAGGCCGTGGGCGGCGGCCGCCTCGCCGCGATCGCGATCAACAACCATTTCCTCGGCCTCGCGCCCGGCCAAGGGCTTCGCATCGTCGTCGATGGCAAGGGCGAGCCCGGTTTGAGAACCTACCCGGGAACGACACAGCAGCACGTGGTGAAGTACGCAGAGATGATGAATCTCGATTTCTTCGAGAAGAACAATCGCCGTCAGACAGTCCGTTTGCCGGTCTCGTCGTCCGTGGCTTCCTTCGAGGAGTGCGACCGGGGCCTTGGCGAAGATGAGGCGTCCGCGGAGGCGGAACGCTGTTTTCATTGCGGGCAATGCCGGTTGTGCGGCAATTGCGTCCAGGATTGCCCGGGTTACGTCCTCGTCATGACGGATCAGGGACCCAAGGTCGCCTACCCCGAGGAGTGCTGGCACTGCGGAAATTGTCGCATCGGTTGCCCGAGCGCCGCCGTCGCCTACGAGTTTCCGGTATCGATGATGGTCTGAGCCGCTCTGGATTTCCGGTATCCGTCCGAGACGAACAAAGGGGAGGGAAGAAGATGATGAAAGGGAGCGTCGGTTTCGAGCGATTTCTTCAACTGGCCGTGGCTCTGGCGTGCTTCGCATGCCTCTCGATCGCGACCGGTCAGGAAGCCCCCAGAGGCGATGCGGCCTATCCGAATCGTCCGGTACGGCTCATCGTCGCATTTCCCCCCGGCGGGGGCGCCGACTTCACTGCGCGTGTCCTTGCGCAGAAGCTCTCGGAGTCGCTCGGCCAGCCGATGGTGGTGGAGAACCGTGCAGGGGCAAACGGCATCGTCGGCGCAAGTGCGGTCGCCAAGTCCGCGCCCGACGGCTACACGCTGCTCCTGATCGATCGAGGGGGGCTTGGTATCAACCCGAGCATCTACAAGTCGCTGCCCTACGACCCGACCAAGGATTTCGCTTACGTCGGCATCGCGACCTTGGGCCCGTATGTTCTGGTGATCAACCCCTCGCTGCCGGCCAAGACGTTCGAGGAGTTCGTGCAATTGGCGAAATCCAGGCCAAGCGCGATCAATTACGGGAGCATGGGCATCGGCAGCATGGTGCAGCTCAATGTCGAGGCGCTGAACGCCCGCATGGGGATGCGCCTGACGCACGTTCCGTACAAGGGCGGGGGCGCCGCGATCGCGGCGGTGGTCTCCAACGAGCTGGGAATGACGATCATCGCGGTGCCGGGCGCACTCGGCTTCATCCGCGACGGGCGTGCCCGCGCGCTCGCGATCGGTTCGGACAGGCGCTCTCCGCTGCTGCCCGACGTGCCGACGCTCGCCGAGGCGGGCGGAGGGAAGGACGTGCTCTTGCCCACCTACTTCGGCATCGCCGCGCCGGCGGGAACGCCGCAGCCGATCATCGCCAGGTTGAGCGCCGAAATCAAGCGCGCGCTCGCTCAGAGCGAGGTTGCGACACGCCTCAACAACGCAGGCCTCGAACCCGGAGAATGCTCGCCCGAGGAAATGCTGGATCTCGTCAAGCGGGACATCGTGCGCTTCTCCGCCCTGGTGAAGGCGGTCGGGATCAAGCCGGAGTAACCCGCTACGCGCGTACCGATCCGCCGCCGATGTCGATCGAGGCGTCGGACTGGGGCGACCCGGAGTTCGCCAGCGCCGACTCGAAGTAGGCCGCACGGTTCGCTGAGAACACGTCGGCGATCTGCTGCTACACTTCAAGACTCAGTCCGATCCGCACCGCTGATTCGACTCGTGGAGAAGCTCGATGGCGGCCGCATTCTGGTCCAACGCCCAGATCCTGGGACAACTCGAGTCCGGATACCAGTGGTCGGGCTCGGTCATCACTTATGCCTTTCCCACGTCCACCCCCGGAATCTACGGGGACGGGGAGCGGCAGGCCTTTCGACCCGTCAACGCCACGCAACAGAGCTACATCACCCTGGCTCTGCATCTCTGGGACGACCTGATCCCGCCAAGCTTCCAGCCAACGTCGAGCACTTCCTCGAACATCGAATTCGGCTATACGACGACCAGCATCGGGTACGCCCACGCCTATTACCCCAGCACCGGCAGCGTCTGGTTCAACCCTTCCTCCTACGACGCCAACAACAGCCTTACATCCCTGGTCGTAGGCAAGTACGGATTCCTCGCGGTGATGCATGAGATCGGCCATTCGCTCGGCCTCAACCACATGGGGAACTACGACGGGGAGGGAGCCTTCACTCCGTCCTCATACCAGGACTCCACGGTCTACTCGATCATGTCCTATTTCGGTCCCGTCGGGTCGCAACACTCGTCGGAAGTTGCGGGCGCGGACTGGACGGCGAGCAATGGCGTCACCTATTCCCCGCAAACGCCGATGCTCAACGACGTCATGGCGATTCAGGCCGTCTATGGCGCTTCGACCACCACGCGGCTGGGCGACACGGTCTACGGATTTGCCTGCAACATCACCGACTCCACTTCGAGCATCTACAACTTCGCCGTCAATACCAACCCGATCCTGACCCTGTTCGATTCCGGTGGCGTCGATACCCTCAACTTGAGCGGCTGGAGCACGCCCTCGTATATCTATCTGGAGTCGGGCGTCTATTCGTCATGCAACAGCATGACGAACAATATTGTGATCGCCTATGGCTGCCAAATCGAGAACGCCGTCGGCGGCAACGGCAATGACGTTCTGACGGGAAACGTCGCCGCCAATCGTCTCGAAGGCGGCATCGGCAACGATCAACTGGTCGGCGGCATGGGTGACGACATTCTGGTGGGGGGCGCCGGCGACGACCAAATCTACGGTGGCGACGGAACCGATACCGGGATATTTTCGGGTACGTACGCAAGCTATGCGATTTCCTACAACGCCGCCAACGGATCGTTCACGGTTTCCGGCACGGCAAGCGGAATCGACCTCGTGACGGGGGTCGAGTACTTTCAGTTCAGCGACGTCACAAGATCGGCTTCACAACTGTTTTCCGCCGACGTCACGGCGCCGCTGCTGTCGGGCGTGTCTCCGGCGGACAATGCCACAGGCGTCGCGACCGGCGCCAACCTAGTGCTCAATTTCGACGAAGCCGTCCAGGCCGGCTCGGGCAACATCGTCATCTACAACGCCAACGGCACCGTCGCCAGGACGATCGCGGTCACCGACACCTCCCAGGTGAGTTTCTCGGGCGCGAGCCTCACCATCAATCCGAGCGCCGATCTCGCGGCGGGCAGCGGGTACTACCTAAATATCGCCTCCGGCGTGGTCAAGGACCTCGCGGGAAACGGCTACGCGGGACTCTCGGGCACGGGCGCCTATAACTTCAGCACCGCAAGTGTCGACACGACGGCGCCGCTGCTCTCGAGCATGTCTCCGGCGGACAACGCCACGGGCGTCGCGCCCGGGGCCAACCTGGTGCTCAGCTTCAACGAATCCGTCCAGGCCGGCTCGGGCAACGTCGTCATCTACAACGCCAACGGCACCGTCGCCCGCACGATCGCGGTCACCGACACCTCCCAGGTGAGTTTCTCGGGCTCGAGCCTCACCATCAATCCGACTGCCGACCTGTCGGCGGGCAGCGGGTACTACGTCAACATCGCCTCCGGCGTCGTCAAGGACCTCGCGGGCAACAGCTACGCGGGGATCTCAGGCACGAGCGCCTACAACTTCAGCACCTCGAGCGGCGGCGACGATTATCCGTGGACGACCAGTACGACCGGCGTCGTCACGGTCAACGGATTGGCGGCGAGCGGCGTGATCGAGACGGCCGACGATGTCGACCTGTTCAAGGTCACGCTCACCGCGGGCGTTACTTATATCTTCAACCTCGCGCGCACCAGCGGCGGACTGTCGGACCCGTACCTGCAGCTCTACAACCCCGCCGTCGAATTGGTGGCTTTCGACGACGACAGTGGCGGCTCCAACAATTCCCGCATCACCTACACCGCAGCGTCGGGCGGGACCTACTACCTCGGGGCATTCGACTTCGGCACCGGAACCGGCGGCTACACGATCGCCGCCACTACCGTCACCGACGATTATCCCTGGTCGACCAGCACGACCGGCGTGGTCGCGGTGAACGGATCGGCGGCGAGCGGCGTGATCGAGACGGCCGACGATGCCGACCTGTTCAAGGTCACGCTCACCGCGGGCGTTACTAGAT
>Ga0209726_10002489_pt1 | contig 27123 bp, 29 predicted proteins | sample Subgrocontami54m_FD_187453 | JGI IMG/M metagenome (GOLD analysis project Ga0209726, IMG submission 187453) | Subsurface groundwater microbial communities from S. Glens Falls, New York, USA - GMW46 contaminated, 5.4 m (SPAdes) (version 3) | ecosystem: Environmental > Aquatic > Deep subsurface >... | reverse complement strand
TGCGCGACCCAGGCCAGCGCGATAGCGGCGATCAGGAACCATTCCAGGCGGGTCAGTTTCAACGGTAGTTTTTCAGCCGACGTCGTCGTAGGTCCGCACGCGGTAGCCGACCTTCAATTCCTCGGCGGCCACCCGGCGGCATTGCTCAACATCCACACCCGGCATCGCCACCACGGTGGCGACCACCTTGAGCCCCGCGTCGCGGCACTGCCGGATGAACTCCTTGATCGAATCGTAGGTCTCCAGCCCGTAGACCGGCCGGCAGATCTCCAGGTACTGCTGGGCGTTGGGGGTGTTCAAACTCACCGACACCTCGTCCACCACCCCTTTGAGCTCCGCGGCGATCGGCCGTTTGTGGATCAGGTTGCCGTGCCCGTTCGTGTTGAGACGGATCCAGCGGGCCCCTTTCTCTTTCAGCCGCCGCCCCACCTCCGTCAGCACCTTCAGCCGGATCGCCGGCTCGCCGTACCCGCAGAAGACGATCTCCTCGTACCCGGAAGGGTCCCCCGCGTCCGCCAAAACTTCTTCGGCCGACGGGTCGGCCGCCATCCGCAAGTGGTGCCCCTTCACGAAGGGAGAGGTCCCTTCCCCTTTCCAGAACTGTTCGTCGCTCAGCGAGCAGAAGACACAGCGGTCGGTGCAGGCGTTGGTGAGGTTCAGGTACAGCGAGTTGCGGATCCGGTAGGCGATCTTTCCCCGTTTCGGCGCGGGGCCGATGCCAAACAGATGATAGGCGTTGACCGACGTGACCCGCATCACATCTTCCGGCGTCAGGTCCTTCAGTTTCGCCCAGGTTTCCGCCAGCTCTTTCAGGTAGGACGGCTCGTTCCGCTGCCCGCGGCGGCCCTGCGGCGCCAGGAACGGGGCGTCGGTCTCCATCACCACCCGCTCCAGCGGCACCTCCTTCGCGACGGCCCGCAGGGGGCCGGCGTTGGAGAAAGTCAGGTTGCCGGCAAACGAAAGGGTAAGGCCCAGATCCATCGCCTCCCGCGCGGCGGCCAGATCCCCCGAGAAGCAGTGCATCAGGCCGCGGATCGGGGGCTTCAAGGTTTCCTTCAGGATGTCGAAGAGATCCCGGTAGGCGTAGCGGCAATGCAGGATGACCGGCTTGCCGAGCTCGTGCGCCAGCCGCAGCTGCTTTCGGAAGGCCTCCTTCTGGATGTCGCGCGGGCAGAGCTCCCGGAAATAATCCAGCCCGATCTCGCCGATCGCCGCCACCTTCTCCTCTGTGGCCAGCCGGGCGATCTCTTCCAGCCCTTCCGGCGTCAGCTCTTTGGAGTCGTGCGGGTGGATGCCGAGGGCGCCGTAGACCTGCGGGTATCTGTGGGCCGTCTCCACCACTTTCCGGTTGGAGGCCAGATCGGTGGCGGGGTCCAGCAGCGCCACGGCCCCCTGCTCCACCGCCCGCTTCACCACCTGCTCTCGGTCGGCGTCAAACTCCGCCCGGTGCAGGTGGCAATGGGTGTCGACCCATCCTTCCATCTTCACGCCGCTCTCTTCGCCGCCCGGACCCGCTCGATCACCGGAGGGATCCGTCGGAGGGCTTCCTCGATCTCCTCGGCGGTGGTGGCCCAACCCAGAGAGAAGCGGATCGAGCCGGCGATCCGCTCCGGGGAAAGACCCATCGCCGCCAGCACGTGCGACGGCTCCGTCGAGCCGGAGGCGCACGCCGACCCGGTCGAGACCGAGACGCCCGCCAGGTCCAGCGCCATCAGCAGCGTCTCCCCTTGGCATCCGGAAAAACTCATGTTCAGCGTCCCGGGCAGCCGCTGCTCCGGATGGCCGTTGAGCTCAAGACCGGGCAGTTTCTCCCGCAGCCCCTGCTCCAGCCGGTCCCTCAAAGTTTTCATCCGATCCATCCCGCCGCCGGCCTGTTCCGCCAACGCCGCTTCTGCGGCGGCCCCCAACGCCACGATGCCGGCGGTTCCTTCCGTGCCGGCCCGCAGTCCCTGCTCATGCGGCCCGCCCCGCTGCAGCGGTTCAAGTTTCACCCCCTGCCGCGCGTACAGAGCGCCCGCCCCTTTCAAGCCCCCCAGCTTGTGGCTGGAGATCGAGATGAGATCGGCCGGCAACCGGGAGGCGTTGAGCTCCAGTTTGCCGAACGACTGCACCGCATCGGTATGGAACAGGACCCCCTTGCCGCGGGCAATCCGCGCGGCTTCCTCGATAGGCTGGATCGTCCCCACCTCATTGTTGGCGTGCATCACGGAAACCAGGACGGTTTGAGGGGTGATCGCCCGCTCCAACGCAGCCAGGTCCACCACCCCGCGGGAATCCACCGGCAGCACCGAGAGACGGAACCCTTCCCGCGCGAGAGCCTCAGCCGGGTGCAGCACCGCGTGGTGCTCGACGGCGGAAACGATCACGTGGTCCCCTTTTCCGCGCAGCGCCCGGACGGCGCCGGATACCCCTAAGTTGTCCGCCTCGGTGCCGCCGGAGGTGAAGATCAGCCGGCCTTTCGGGTCCCCCAGCCCCCGCAGCAGCAGGCCGCGGACTTGCTCCACGGCCTTCCGGACCTGCCGGCCATGGGAGTGCAAACTGGAAGGATTGCCAAAAGCACCATCAAGGAAGGGTTGGACCGCGCGGCGCACCTCCGGACGGACCGGCTGGGTGGCGTTGCAATCCAGATAAATGGCTTTCATGGGTATAGTATACTACTACCGTGCCACTCGACTGGATCTCCCCCGGGATCAGCTTTCTCGTCGCCGCGGCAGCGCTGGCGTACGGCATTTTATCCTCACGGCAGGCCCGCAACCGGCTGGATGAGCTGGAACAGCTCAAGGGGCAGATGCTGGAATGGAACCGCCGGTTGGAGGGCAAGGTGACCGAGCGGACTACCGACCTGGGAGAAGCCCACCGCCGCCTGCAGAACACCTACCTGGAGACCGTCACTTCCCTCGTCGAAGCCCTCACCGCCAAGGACACTTACCTCTTCGGCCACTCGCACAGCGTGGCCACCTATGCCCGGGCAATCGGCGACGAGATGGGCTTCTCGCGGGACCGGCTGGACCGGCTCGTGCAGGGATGCGAGCTGCATGACGTGGGGAAGATCGCGGTGCCCGACACCATCCTGATGAAACCAGGCCCGCTCAACAAGGAAGAGTTCGAGATCGTGAAACAGCACCCGATCTGGGGCGCCCGGATCCTGGAGCCGCTCACCTTCATGAAGGACATCGGCGAGATGGTCCACCAGGAGCACGAACGATGGGACGGGACCGGCTATCCGCAGGGGTTAAAGGGGGAGCAGATCCGGCTGGAGGCGCGCGTCATCGCTGTGGCCGACGCGCTGGATGCGATGATCTCCGACCGGCCTTACCGACAGAGCATCGGGCTGGAGCGGGCCTCGCAGGAGCTGCGGCGCTGCGCCGGCACCCAGTTCGACACGGTCGCGGTGGACGCCTGCCTGCGGGCGATCCAGACCGGAAAAATCATCCCGCTTTCCCACGAGCAGATCCACTCCGCAATGCGCACCGGCTCTTCCCAGCGAATCTCCGCCTGACGCCTTAAATCCGGCTCCGGATCTTATCCAGCAGCTCCCGCGCCGGCTCCTTGAGCCCGATCCCGAACCGGATCTGCACGCTGCAGCGGCGTTCGCCATTGGGGAGCACATCCACCGCCACGTTCGCGCCGTCGGGGTATTCCCCGCGCAGCTGCGTGGCGCGCGTCTTCTTCACCTCTTCCCGCAGATCGATCTTTTCCGCCTTGAAGGTGGCCTTCACGGCCCGGACCACTTGGTCCCGCGGCGCCCGTTCCTCCGAGATAATCTTCCCTCCCTGCCAAGCCACCGCGCCGCCGGCGGCCGCAACCGCCAGGCACCCCGACGAGAAGACCGCCAATCCGATCAGCAGGACACCGCATGTGATTTTTTGCATCATGACGTTTTCTCCGTTCCTTTTATCCTTTCAGCCGCAGAGTAGAAAAGGATCTTCCGCTTCTTGCAAAAAATGAGGAGGCCGTAGACCGCCAGGAGGGCCGCTTCCAGCCGCAGGGTCCCGGGGAGCTTGCGCGAAACGCCCGCGTCCCCTTCCAGGTAAAAAGCACGCCAGAGCGGCAGAGCCGCCAGCATCAGGGTAATCCAGGTGATGGTGCTCAAGTCCTGCCGGAAAGGCTGCCTCCAACGGTACGGGTTCCGGCTCAAGGTGGCCCGAAGCCCCCGAAGATTAGGGAAGATCCGCGGCACCCGGGCGCTGTAGGCATCGTATTCCCGGCCGAATTCCTTCCGCAGGAACTCCTCCTCCGCGCAGGTGATGGCGTGGTAGACGAATATGAAAAAGGGCAGGATCGTGACATAGGCCAAAGGGGAATTGCTGGCCACGGTGAAGCCGGTCGCGATGAGGATGTTCCCGAGATACATCGGGTTGCGGCTGTGGGCGTAGATCCCGCCGGTGACGAGCCGGCTCGCGGCCGGCCGGCCGGCTTTCCCGCCCCGGTCGATGTAGTCGAAACCGATGGTGGTCAGCCGGATGAGCTCCCCCAGGAAAGCCAGCCCCGCCCCGCAGACGACGGCCAGCCGGTCCAACGAAGGCGAAGGGAACATCCGCGCGGGCCGGATCATCGCGATAAACAGCAGAAACAGCACGGGGAAGATCGCGTTGCGGAACTTGAAGAAGAGCCGGCCGGCGGCCAGCGTGAAGGCCTTCATTTCAACGCCAGCATCCCGCAGAAGTTGTACCACTTGAAGAAGACCTCGCAGGAGGAGAAGCCGTTGGACAACAGCAGCAGCTCGTTCTCCCTCACGTGGTAAGGGATGAGCACGTTCTCCAGCGCCTCCCGCTTCTGGCTGATCTCCATCCGGCTGTAACCGTTGCGCTCCTTGAAGGCATGGTAATGGTCGATGAACAGGCGGTTGAGCGTGGAGTTCCCGCTGAGGACCTTCTCAATGAGCAGCAGGCAGCCGCCCTTGCGCGTCCCATCGGCGATGTCGCGCACCAGCCGCTGCCGCTGGAGCGGCCGGACGAACTGGAGCGTCAGGTTCAGGATCACCACGGAGGCGTTCTCGACGGGGACCTCTTTGTTGAGATCGGCGCAGACCAGAGACACTTCATGGCGCATGCGGCGGCGCGCGAGCTTCTTGCGCGCCTGCGCGAGCATCTCCCGGGAGGAATCGATACCGACGAAGCGGGCCCCCTTCTTGACGAAGCGGTCCAGCATCAGGAAGGTGGTCCCGGTCGAGCAGCCGAGGTCATAGACGTGGGTCCCCGGCTCCGCGAAATCGGCGGCGATCTCCCCCATCATCCGCTGGATCTCCCCGTAGAAGGGGACAGACCGGTCCAGCATGTCGTCAAAGACGGCGGCCGTCTTGCGCCCGAAATTGAAATCCCCCACCCGCCTGCTTTTTTTCGAGAAGATTTTATCTTTGGCCATGTCGGTTTCGAACGCTCATTGTACCCCGGTAAACCCCCGCCCCTCTACCCCCGCTTGAAGGTGCTGTATTGCCCGGCCAGGGGGCGGACCCTCTCCTCGAGGTCGCTCAGCTCGCCGGCCGGCATGGCCTGGAAGCCGGCCACCGCCGCCGCGTTCTGTTCCACCTCCGCCGGCGTGGAACAGCCGATCAGGGCCGTGCTGACCCCCGGCTGGCTGAGGGCGTAGGTCATCGCTTCGGCCGGCGACAACCGGACCGGGTCCTCCAGCAGGGAGCCGTGGGCCATCACCTTCATCGCGATGACCCCCATCCCCTTCTCCGCCGCCGGCGGCAGGAACTCCTCGATAAAAGAGAGCCGGACCCGGTCGGCCGGGTTGATCGCCACCAGGGCCGTGTCGAACGGATATCGCCTGAGGGCCTCTAGCAGGACATCCGGAGCGGTGTGCCCGGTGATCCCGACGAACCGGATTTTTTTCTGGGCCTTGGCCTCCTCCACCGCCCGGATCGCCCCCTCCTTGGAGAAGATCTGATCCAACTCCGACATCTCCCGCAGGTCGTGCAGCTGCCAGAGGTCCAGGTGGTCGGTTTTTAGGCGGCGCAGGGAGTTTTCCAGCAATTTCAGGGAACCGTCGCGGCTGCGTTCGTGGGTCTTGGAAGCGAGGAAGATTTTCTGCCGGTCCCCCTGGAGGCCCTCCCCCAGGTAATCCTGGCTCTGCTGGTAAGCCGGCGCCGTGTCGAAATAATTGACCCCCAGCTCCAGCGCCCGGCGGATCACCGGAACCGCCTCTTTCATCCGACCCGTCGTGCGCAGGACCCCCTCTCCCCCCAGCGCGAAGAGGGTGACGGCATGGCCGGTCCGGCCCAGCGGGCGCGTGGGAAGGACGCCCGGCTCGGCCCATCCTGTTCCTTGCGGTGCTTTCATGAGGGCCAATCCCGCCAGGGCCTTCCCGGCCCAATTCAAAAACTCCCGCCTCGTCACTTTCATACCGTCCTCCCGGCCCCATTATATGCCCGCTATCGCGGTAGAATAGCAGCATGAGAAAAACCAAGATCGTCGCGACCGTGGGCCCCGCCTGTGAAAAACCGGCTGCCCTCGCGGCCCTGATCCTGGCCGGTGTGGATGTCCTGCGGATCAACGCCTCCCACACCACTCCCGCCCGGTTGGAGGAATGGATCCGGCTGATCCGGAGAGTTTCCCGCTCCCTCCGGAAAACCACCGGCATCCTTGTGGACCTTCAGGGACCTCGCGTCCGCACCGGCCTTCTCCAAGGCGGCTCCCTCTTTTTAAAAAAAGGGGGGACGGTTTGGATCGTGCCCGGCGCCAAGGCAGGAAGCGGTTCGATTATCGCAACTTCCTGCCGGGAGTTTCCCCGGATGATCCGGAAGGGGGACCCGGTCCTGCTGGACAACGGCCTGCTGAAGCTGAAGGTCCTTTCACTGGAGAAGACGGGCGTCCGCTGCCGGGTGATGCAAGGGGGGCTGCTCCGGGAAAACAAGGGGATCAACCTTCCTCATGCTCCCGCCACACTCCCCTCGTTGACGAAAAAAGACCTCGCCGACCTGGAGGTGGCGGTCCGGCACCCGGTGGATTACATCGCCCTCTCTTTCGTGCGCAACGCCGAGGACGTGCTGGCCTTGAAAGGCTGGCTGCGGCGGCGGCGCGCCCGGATCCCGGTCATCGCGAAGATTGAAAAACCTTCGGCGGTGCGGCAGATCCGCTCCGTCCTGGCCAAGGCCGACGCCATCATGGTGGCCCGGGGAGACCTGGGGATTGAAATGGGGGTGGAAAAGATCCCGGCCGTCCAGAAAGACCTGATTGAGGAAGCGCACCGAGCGGAGGTGCCGGTGATCACGGCCACCGAAATGCTGGAAACCATGATGGAGAAGCCCCGCCCCAGCCGCGCGGAGGTTTCCGACGTCGCCAACGCCGTCTTCGACGGGACCGACGCCGTCATGCTCTCCGGCGAAACGGCCGTCGGGAAATACCCGGTCCAGGCGGTCCGGACGATGTCGGGCATCCTGGAGGAGGCCGAGCGCCACATCCGGGAGTTTTCGGCCGGGGCGCCCCGCATGCCGGCCCGGAGGACCCCCTCTCCGGTCCACGCCATCACCGGCGCCGCGCTGAAAGCCGCGGAAAACCTCCGGGCCAAAGCAATCGTGGTCTTCACCCTCTCCGGGAAAACCGCCCTGCTGGTTTCCCTGCTGAAGCCGGCTTGCCCCATCCTCAGCATGACCTCCTCAGAGGCGGTGCGGACGCGGCTCACATTGCTGCGCGGCGTGATCCCCCTGCCGATGCGGCGCTCCGCCAGCACCGATGGGATGATCCGGCAGGCCAACCAAGTCATCCTCCAAACCGGACTGCTGAAACGGGGCGACCCGGTCGTCGTGGTTTCCGGAAAGCAGGCCCTGCCCGGCGCCCGCTACATGGCCAAGATCCACCTGCTCGGTGAGCGCCTGATCTCCCGCTGAAGGGAATCTATGGCATACTTGTATTGGCAGGAGGGACACAGGGAAGGCGGAAGGGCTCCTGCTAGAATGAGGTGATACGAAGATGGTGAACGGTAAGGTCTGAACGGGCGGGGACGCTCAGAAACTCCCGCCCGTTCATTTTTTAAACGCCCGCAGCGCGGACCGCCATGTAGTGGCAGATGCTTCCCCCCAGAACGAACAGGTGCCACACCGCGTGCGCGAAGCGCTTCCTCTTGAAGAAAAAGACCGGGACGCCGGCGCTGTAGAGCACACCCCCCGCGGCCAGCCAAAAAGGCCCGCCCGCCGGAAGCTTCTTCATCAAAGAGCCGGCAGCGGCCAGGATCAGCCAGCCCATCACCAGGTAGGACAAGCTCGAGAAGACTTGGAGCTTCTCCGCGGGAAACAGCAGCGTCACCGCGATGCCCGCCAACGCCAGCCCCCAGATCACGCCGAACAGACTCCAGCCGAACGGGCTCCTCAACGTGACCAGGGTGAACGGGGTGTACGTGCCCGCGATCAGCAGGTAAATGGCGGATTGGTCGACCATCTCGAACAGACGCTTGAGGCGCGGATGCCGGACCGCGTGATAGAGAGTGGAGGCCGCGTACAGCAGGATCAGCGTCGCCCCGTAAATGCTGAAGCTGACCACCTGCCAGGCGTTCCCGTGCAGGGCGACCGGCGTGACCAGGGCCGCGAGCCCCGCGACGCTTAAAAGCAGGCCCAGCCCGCAAATCAGCGTGTTGGCGGCTTCTTCGTCCTTCACTAGGAAAACCGGGCGCTGGCCACCCGGTCCAAACTCTCTTCCTTGTGCATACGCTCGTCCAACCCGATCCGCCGGAACAGGTCCGCCGTGGAAGCGAAACTACCGTACTCCGGCTCAAAATCGCTGACAAAGGGCTCCCGCTCCAGCCGAGGGTTCTCCGCCACGAACCCCATGTACTCGTGCTCGGCGTGGTCCTCGAAATCGGCGTTGAGGTGGTAGCTCCAAGCCGGCTTGGCGACGTACAGCAGCCAGCTCACGTGGTAGTAGAGGAAGGCCAGGATCTGCGGGACCACCCGGTGCAGGAAGAAATTCTCCCGGATCCTCTTCCCCTGAACCATCTCCTCCAGGATCAGCAGGTGCCACTGCTCATTGTCCTGCTGCCGGCGGGATTCCCGGACGAACTCGAAGATGCGCCGGGCGAAATGGGGCTTGCCGTAGGTGTGGGTCATCGCGATGTAGGCCACGTGCTCCCAGGCCTGGTAAGGGACGCGGGCGACCACCTCGAGCACCTTGAACTTCGAGAGGGTGCGGGAACGGCCGTAGAGGAGGTCCATCGTCACGAACAGCCCGCGGCCCAGGAGGCCGTACGGGCGCCGGGGGGAATCGAGGGTCTTTTTCTGCTCGGCCTTCAGGACCGCCGGATCGCGGGTTTCCATACCTTCATTATAAGCCGGTCAGCAGCGGCTGGAGGTAATCTCCACTTCCTTCAAACGGCCGGTCAGCCCCCGGACGATCTTCACCGCCCCTTTCGGGACGTCGAACTCCCTGGCCAGCGCCTCAATCACCGCGGCATTCGCCTTGCCGTCCTCGGCCGGGGCGCTCACCGCCACCCGCCAGCTCCCGTCCGGCATCCGCTCCACCCCGGGCCTCTTCGCCCGCGGCACCACCTTGATCTGTATTCTCAATTACTTCTTATCGGCGCAGCAGGCATCCCCGGCCTTGTACCCTTCAGCTCCAGGCGGGCAGGCCTTCTTCTTCATGGAGCAGCATCCCGCCAGCGCCAACCCAATCATCATCACCGCCATAATCTTCGTAACAATCTTCATCTTTTTCTCCTTTAGTTTTATTGCAGTCTTGGAAACAACGGGTTGCCTTTGAAGATCCCCTGGCCTGCGGGGATGTGATCCTTGAGGGCGGCGGGCAGGTGCTGGGCGCCGAGGTCGCTGGTGAAACCCAGCTGCTTCCAGGTGGATTCGGCGGTGCCGGGTAGGAAGGGCCAGAGCAGCAGGGCGATCACCCGGACCGTGTCGGCCAGCTGATAGAGGAAGGATTCCAGCTCCTGGCGTTTTCCTTCCTTCGCCAGGGTCCAGGGGGCCCGCTCTTCCACTAATTTGTTCGCGCGGGTGATCAGCTCCCAGAGGGATTTGAGGGCATCGCCCGGCGCTAGGTTGGATAGGCCGGACCAAACACCGGCTTCCGTCTGAACCGAGAGATCCACGAGGGCCGCGTCCGGCTTCCCCGGCGGGATCTTGCCGGCGGTGTGTTTCTCGATCATGGTCAGCGTTCTGTAAACCAGATTTCCCAGGTCGTTCGCCAGGTCGGAGTTGATCCGCTTGGTGAGGGCCTCCTCGGAGAAGACTCCGTCGTCGCCGAAGGGGACGTCCCGCAGCATGAAGTAACGGACGGCGTCCAGGCCGTAGGCCTCCACTACCGCTTGCGGGTCCACGATGTTCCCCTTCGACTTGGACATCTTCTCCCCTTTCACCAGCCACCAGCCATGGGCGAAGACCATCTTGGGCGGCTGCATCCCCAGCGCGTGCAGGATGATCGGCCAGTAGAGGCAGTGGTGCCGGATGATGTCCTTGCCGACGAGGTGCAGCGGGCCGCCGCTCTCTTCCCAGTAGTGATGAAACTTCTCGTTGTCCGGCCACTCCAAGGCGCTGATGTAGTTGAGTAGGGCGTCGAACCAGACGTAGGTGGTGTGGTTCGGGCTGAAGGGGACCGGGATCCCCCAGGGGACCCGCTCCTTCGGGCGGGTGACGCAGAGGGCCGGCAGCTCGTCGGTGAGCATCCCCAGCACCTCGTTGCGGCGGGACTCCGGCCGGATGAAATCCGGGTTCTTCTGGATGTACTCCTTGAGCCAAGCCCGGTGCTTCTCGAGCGGCAAGAAGTAATCCTCCTCCTCCACCTGGGAGACCGGCCGTTGGCATTGCGGGCAGGCCGGCTTGGCGGCTTCCACCTCATTCAGGCCGAAGCTGGTCTCGCAGGGGACGCAGTACCAGAATTTGTAGCTGCCCAGCTCCAGTTGGTCTTTAAGTTTCTCGAGGACTTTCTGGACGATCACCTGGTGGGCCGGGTCGCTGGTCCGGATGAATTTGTCGTAGGAGATGTTGAGCAGCTGCCAGAGGGAGCGGAAGGTGTCGGAGTTTTTGTCCACAAACTCCTTGGCGGAGATCCCCTGCCCCTGCGCCGCCTGCGAGATCTTCTCCCCGTGCTCGTCGGTGCCGGTGAGCAGGAAGACCCTCTCCCCCCGCTGGCGGTGGGCGCGGGCGAGGGTGTCGGCCACGACGGTGGTGTAGGCGTGGCCGATGTGCGGCTTCGCGTTGACGTAGTACAAAGGGGTCGTTAAATAAAACGGCTTAACCATTGAACAGGAGCACCGAGAGAGCGGTCTTGACGAGGGCGTTCTTGCGGACCGCGTCCTGCACGCGGTAGGCCCGGTCAATCTGGGTGAAGATCGCCTCCGCCGGGACGACGGCGGCGGCCCGCTTGAGCTGATCCAGCCGGTCCTGGTGGATCACCCAGTCCGGGTCCCCCTGCAGCTTCAGCACCAGCAGGTCGCGGCACCAGCCGGCGTACCACTCCACGTACTCCTCGATCTCCTCGCGGGAGGTTTTTGGCGGGAACGGGTTCTCCAGGTCTTTCCTCTTGCGGGCCTCCAGGATCAGGTCCAGCGCTGCGTTGCGTTTGGCCAGCCGGCCGGTCCGGTGGAACTGGAGGGCCATCCCCAGCCGGCCGCCGGAGGAGATCGCCAGCATCCGGGCGGCGGCCGGGTCCAGCCCCTCTTTCTGGAGGGCGGCGGCGGTCCGCTCGATCCCCTGCGGCGAGCAGCGGATCGTGTGGCAGCGGGAGAGGAGCGTCGCCGGCAGCCGGTGCTCCGCCGTCGAGATCAGAAAAAATAAGCTGCGGGCCGGCGGTTCCTCGATAATCTTCAGGCAGGCGTGGGTGGATACCTCATTGAGGCTCTCCGCCGGGTCCAGGATCACCGCTTTCCGTTTTCCGCCGTAGGGGGTGAGCATCATCCATTGCTCCATCGCACGGACCTGCTCGATGAGGATCTCCCCCTTCTCCGGGTCGGGCGTCACCACCAGCAGGTCATGCTCCTCGCAGCCGGCCGCGCGGGCGAACTCCGTCGCCAGCAGACGCTTGCCGATCCCCTCCGGTCCGGTGAACAGGTAGGAATGGGCCAGCCGGTCCCGCTCGATCTGCCCCTGGAGCAGGCGGGCCGCCGCGTCATGCCCGATCAGGTCAGCGAAGGACACTTTTGACCGCCTTTCTCACCGCTTCCCGCACCTCCGGCATCGGCCGGTCCGCCCGGATCAGCCGGATCCGTTTCTTGTTGGTTTTCGCCAAGTGGAGATATCCCCGCCGAACTTCTTCGTGGAACGACACCGATTTCGCCTCCATCCGGTTGGGCCGCCGCACGCGAGCCAACCCCTGCCGCGCCGGGAGATCCAACAGGATCGTCCGGTCCGGCTGCAGACCGCCGGTGGCGATCTTCCCCAGCTGCTCGACCAGCTTCCGGTCCATGCCGCCGGCGAACCCTTGGTAGACCCAGGTGGAATCCTGGAACCGGTCCAGGATCACCACCTTCCCCTGCTTGAGAGCCGGGCGGATCACCTCGTTGACGAGCACGGCCCGGCTGGCCTCGTAGAGCAAGAGTTCCACCGCCGCGTCCATCGAGCCGGGCTTGGAGTCCAAGAGGATCCGGCGCAGCTTGCCGCCGATCACCGTGCCGCCCGGCTCCCGCGTGTGGAGCACGCGGCGGCCCGTGGAGCGGAGCCATGCCGCCAGCAGCCGGCTGTGAGTGGATTTGCCGGAGCCCTCCGGCCCCTCGAAGGTGATGAAGACGCCTCGTCTCATCGCTCCCTCGCCGGCCCGGGGTCGGGGTTGGGTTCACAGGACGGCTCGTCCGCCCCACCGGGGCGGACGGCCTCTCTCTCGGCCTCGCTCTCGCCTGAATGGAAGCTCGCCGGCGAACCATGGCCGCTCGGCCTCCGAGACGCCTGTTCACCCACCCCCGCCCCCGGCCGGCTCAGTATGCGCCTTAGCCCCGCTCGGGGACGGGGTGAACGAGCGTTGACCGACGAGCCCGTGACCGGAATCTCAGGCGAGGAGGGAGTGCGAGTGAACCCCGGCCCTGAGTGGGGCGGAGGAGATACGGCGGTTCGGACCGGTTCGGCAGGCGGCGAAGTAATCATATCTTCCGCCTCACCACGGTTTTCCCGGTCGTGTCCTCGACAACGTAGCCCATCTCGCCGAGCTGTTTCCGGATCCGATCGGAGGCGGCGAAATCTTTCTTCCGCCGCGCTTCGTCCCGTTCGGCGATCAGTTTTTCCGCCGCGGGATCCGCCTTCTCCGCCGATTGAAAGAAGCCCAATACTTTCCCCAGCTCCTGCAATTGACCCGAGCCGCCCGGATGCCCGGCCAGCCCGTGCAAACAGGCCAGCGCTTCAGGCGTGTTCAAATCGTCGTTTATCGCCGCGGTAAAATTTTTCTCGGTCTCACCGATGTAAGAATCGGCCGAAGCTCCCGTCCCTCTTGCTGTCTCATGCGCGATGAATCCGGTCCATCGCTCGTAGGCGCGGGCCGCTTCGTCGAGGCGTTCCCAGGTGAAGTCCAGCGGGGAGCGATAATGGGCGCTTAAGAAGAACATCCGGAGCGCGTCGGCCGGATGCTTCTTGAGGGCATCTTCGATCGTCACGAAGTTGCCGAGCGACTTGGACATTTTCTGATTGTTCACGGTGAGGAGCCCGTTGTGCAGCCAGACTTGGGCGAACGGCTTGCCGGCCCCCAGCGCCTGCGCCAACTCATTCTCGTGGTGCGGGAAGACCAGGTCCTGCCCGCCGCCGTGGATGTCAAAGGTCTCCCCCAGCAGGTCTGTGGACATCGTGGTGCACTCGATGTGCCAGCCGGGCCGGCCCTCTCCCCAAGGGCTCGGCCAGCTCGGCTCCTCCGGCTTGGCCTTCTTCCAGAGGGCGAAATCCAGCGGGTCTTTCTTGCCCTGCCCGGCATCCACGTGGGCGTTCTCCATCATCTGGTCCGTCTTCTGGCGGGAGAGCTTGCCGTACTCGCCCAGCTTGCGCACGGAAAAGTAGACGCCGTCCCCTCCCTCGTAGGCCATGCCGCGCGTGATCAGCTCCTGGATAAAGGCGATCATCTTCGGGATAAACTCCGTCGCCTTCGGTTCCGATTCCGGTGGCAGGAGGCCCAGCCGGGCGAAATCGGCTTGGAACCGGCCGGTGTAGCGTTCAGCCACGGCCCGCGCGGCGGCTTTCAGGTCGGGGCCTCCTTCTTTGCGGGCACGGTCAATGATCTTGTCGTCCACGTCGGTGATGTTCCGGATGTGGCGGACCTTCAGGCCGCTCGCCTCCAGGAACCGCCGCAGCGTGTCAAAGACCACGGCGCCGCGGGCGTGGCCGATGTGGCAGTCATCGTAGACGGTGACGCCGCAGACGTACATCGTCACCTGAGGAGGTTTAAGGGGGCGAAACTCCTCTTTCCGGCCGGTGAGTGTGTTGGTGAAGCGGATGGGCATGAGTTACGGGAGCTTCTCCCCGTCCTGCCGAACCACCCGGCCCGGCACGCCGACCACCACCGAGTTGGCCGGGACCTCCCGGATCACGACGGCGTTGGCGCCGATCTGCGCGTTCTTGCCGATGGTGATGCTGCCGAGCACCTTGGCCCCCGCGCCGATCACCGCGCGGTCATGGACCGTCGGGTGGCGCTTCCCCTTCTCCTTGCCGGTGCCGCCTAGCGTCACCCCCTGGAACAGCGTGACGTTGTCGCCGATCTCGGCGGTCTCGCCGATGACGACCCCCATGCCGTGGTCAATGAAGAGCCCCCGGCCGATTTTGGCGCCCGGGTGGATCTCGATGCCGGTGGCCGCGCGGGCCAACTGCGAGATCATCCGGGCGAGGAATTTCGCGGCCGGAAACCCGGAACCATGAAGAGCGTGTGCCAAGCGATGGTATAAAATCGCGCAAACGCTGGGGTATAGGAAAAGGACTTCCCAAGCCGATCGCGCCGCGGGGTCCCGCTCCAAAGCCGCGCGAATCTCGTGCCGCATAAACCACCGCTGCAGAGAAAACAACCCGTAGAGAACGAGAATCCACGCGGAAATGATGCTCAAGGGTAGGAACGTCTTCATTCCTTCTCCAAAAGAACCACCACGTAGGCAGCCATCGCTTCCCCTTCTCCGATCGGCCCCAGCTTCTCCATCGTCTTGGCCTTCACGTTGATCCGGTCATCCTTCACACAGAGCATCCGCGCGATCGAGCGCTGGATCGCGATCCGGTGGGGACCCAGCTTCGGCTCCTCCGCCAAAATCACGGCATCCACGTTTTCCACGCGCAGGGATTTCCGACCGGCCAGCTCCGTCGCCTTCTCAAGGAAGATCTGGCTCGATGCCCCTTTCCACTTGGGGTCGTTGTCCGGGAAATAAGAGCCGATGTCCCCCGCTCCCACCGCCCCCAGCAGGGCATCGCAGAGGGCGTGCAGCAGCACGTCCCCATCGGAGTGGCCCAGCAACCCCTTGGTGGACGGGATCTTTACCCCGCCCAGCAAGAGGGAACGGCCTTCCACCAACCGGTGGATGTCAAACCCCATGCCGATTCTCATGATTTTTTCAGAAGGGCTTCCGCCACAATAAGATCTTCCGGTGTAGTCACTTTGATGTTCCGCTCGGAGCCGGGCACCAGCCGGACCCGCTTGCCCATCGCCTCCACCAGCGCGGCGTCGTCGGTGGCGACGAAGCCGTTTGCCCCGCGGTGGGCTCGCTCCAGGAGCTTGCGCTCGAAGACCTGCGGCGTCTGCACGGCCCAGAGCTTGCCCCGGTCGAGCGTCTTCTCGACCCAGACGCCCCGCGCCTGCTTGATGGTGGGCACCACCGGCACCGCGGCGATGGCCGCCTTCGCGCGCCGAGCCGCCTTGACGGTGGCTTCGATGAGGGCCGGCGTCACCAACGGGCGGGCGGCGTCATGCACGAGCACCCACTTCGTTCCGGGCGGCACCGCCCGCAGGCCGCAGCCCACGGAGGCCATCCGGGAATCCCCGCCCGGCACCACGGCCGACAGCTTGGCAATCCGCCCGTTCCGGGCCAGCCGCCGGGCGGCGTCCAGATCCCCCGGGTGCGCCACGATCACGATCTGCCGCACCGACGGCGCCTTCTGGAGCGCTTGGAGCACCCAGCCGAGCATCGGCCGGCCGGCCAGGCGGACGAAGGATTTATGTACCCGGCTCTTAAGCCGCTTCCCGGTTCCACCCGCAACCACAATCGCGGTGACCATCCGCTTCTTAACTTTTCACTCTTAACTTTTAACTCTTCACTGCCTTGCCGCCGGCCTCCAGGAGGGACGGTGCTGCTGCTCTTCCCCCTCCGGCTTGGCGAAGATCATCCGGCCGGCGGCCGTCTGCAGGACGCTGGTCACCATCACCTTCACGGTTTGGCCGATCAGGTTGCGGCCCTGCTCGACGACCACCATCGTGCCGTCGTCGAGGTAAGCCACCCCCTGGTTGTATTCCTTGCCTTCTTTGATGACCCGGGCCTCCATGATCTCGCCCGGCAGCACCACCGGCTTCAAGGCGTTGGCCAGCTCATTGATGTTGAGCACCTGAACCCCCTGCAGCTCGGCCACCTTGTTCAGGTTGAAGTCGTTCGTGAGGATCCGGCCCCCCATCAGCTTGGCCAGCCGCACCAGTTTGGCGTCCACCTCCCGCGTGTCGGCGAAATCCTCCTCAGTGATCCGGACATCAATGTTCGGGAGCTTCTGAATTCTCGCCAGCACGTCCAGGCCGCGGCGGCCCCGGTTGCGCTTGATCGGGTCCTGGCTGTCGGCGATCTGCTGCAGCTCTTTCAGCACGAAGCGGGGCACGATGAAGCGGCCCTCGACGAAGCGGGTGAGGCAGATGTCGGCGATGCGGCCGTCGATGACGACGCTGGTATCCAGGATGATCAGCTCTTCCCGCTGGTCCTGCCGCGTGAACTTTACATACGGGATGATGATGTTGAACTCATCGCGCCCCCGCAGCGCGATGGCCATGCCGAAGTAGCTGAAGATTACAACCAGCGCCGAGCGGATCGGCACGCCCAGCTCCGGCCCGACCGGCACCAGATCCAGCGTGCTCAGGATCAGCCGCGCCATGACGAGGCCGAACAGCAGGCCGAACACCGCCGCCGACAGGCCGCGCGTGGAGACTTTCTTGAGCGAGTACTCCATGCCGATCATCACGCCGGCCACCCCGCCTCCCACCAACCCGCCGGCCCACGGCCACAGGCCCGGGATCACCTGCCCAAGCTGGTACCCCACGATCACACTTAAAATCACGAAGAAGATACGGATGGACCAGAGTCCCATGGATGATGCCTCCTCTCATTTGCGTTTCTCTTTAGGACGGATGAATAATTTCCACGGATTGGCTTTCAGATCCTCGGTCAGGGCTTTCAGGTCCTTGTAGAGGTCGTCCTTGGTCAGCAGCTGCCCGACGGTCCCCTCGCCCCGGTTGATCTTGCCCATCACCTCGTTGGCCTGCGTCAGGAAGAGCGTCAACTGGGCCGTGGCCTCCTTCGAGTTGGCCAGCGTCTCCTTGAGCGCCTCCTGCGTCTGCGGGTCGCCGATGACCTGGTTGAGCGATCCCACGGCGCCCCGAAGCTCCTCCACCGTCTTGTAGCTGGTCTCCATCAGCCGCTCGGTGGAGACGGAATCCTTTCCGACCAGGATCTCGCCGGCGCTCAAGACCCGCTTGCCCGGCGTGCCGGGAACAATTTCGAGGTATTTTTCGCCGAGCAGGCCCAGCGTGTTGATGCTGGCCACCGCGTCCTCCTCCAGCACGGCGTCCCGGGAGAGCCGCACCCCCAGCTCCACCTGCACCTTCTGCGTGGCCTCGTCGCGGTAGACGCCGATGGTCCGCACCTCCCCCACCTTCACGCCGGCCACGCGCACGGGCGCCCCGCTGTCGATGCCGTTGACGAAGCTGAACCGCACCCGCAGCGGGTAGGTGTACTGCGCCTGCGACGTGTAGAAATCGCTGATCGAAAAAACCATGACCGCCAGCAGCACGAAAGCGATGAAGACGAACAGGCCGACCTTGATTTCCCGCGTGGGGACCGACATGCCTTTGCTACCCTCCTCCGTTTTCGGAAATCCCTAAGATGAACTGCCGGACCACCGGGTTGCTCGTGTCCTGAATCTCTTTGACGGCGCCCACCTGCAGGATCCGGCCCTCATGCAGCATCGCGATCCGGTCGGCGACCCGGTAGGCGCTCACCATGTCGTGCGTCACCACCACGCCGGTCACCTTGAGCCGGTCGTGCAGGCCCTTGATCAGCCGGTTGATGGCATCCGAGCCGATCGGGTCCACGCCGGTGGTCGGCTCATCGTACAAAATCACCCGCGGTTTGATCGCCAGCGCGCGGGCCAACCCCACCCGCTTGCGCATGCCGCCAGAGAGCTCGGCCGGCTTCAGGTGCTCAATGCCGGACAGGCCCACGTAGCCCAGGCACTCCTTGATCCGCTCCTGGATCGCGGGCTCCGCGAGCGCCGTGTGCTCGCGCAGCGGGAAAGCCACGTTCTCGCCCACCGTCAGCGAGTCGAACAGCGCGGCCCCCTGGAACAGCATGCCGAACTTCAGCCGGATCCGGCGCAGCGCCTCGCCGCCCGCGCGCGAAACCTCCTCGCCGTCCACGATCACTTGGCCCTCGTCCGGCCGCATCAGCCCGATGATGTGCTTGAGCAGCACCGATTTGCCGATGCCGGAGCGGCCGATGATCACCATCGTCTCGCCGTCGCGGATCGTCAGGTTCACGCCGCGCAGCACCGGGTGCTTGCCGAACTCCTTGTACAGGTTGATGAGCTCAATCACGGAAAAACGAAGTAGAACAATGCCGTGAAGAAACAATCCGCCGTGATAATCAGGATGAAGGAAATCACCACCGACAGCGTGGTGGAACGCCCCACCCCTTCGGCGCCGCCCTGCGTCTCGAAGCCCTCGTAGCAGGCGATACCGGCGATGATCGCGGCGAAGACCGCCGCCTTGAACAGCCCTGTCAGGACGTCCTTGATCCGCAGCGGGTCCCAGGTCATGTTCATGTACATGCTCGAGCCGATCCCCAGCTTGTAGACGCCCACCAGGTAGCCGCCCAAAATGCCGACCAGGTCGGCGTAGACCACCAGGACCGGCAGCATGATCAGCAGCGCCACCATGCGCGGCACCGCCAGGTAATTCACCGGGTCGGTGCCCAGGGTTTCGAGCGCGTCGATCTGCTCGGTCACCCGCATGGTGCCCAGCTCCGCCGTGATGGCAGCACCCACCCGCCCGGCGATCACGAGGGCCGTCAGCACCGGGCCCAGCTCCCGCGTCATCGAGAGGGCCACCAGCGAGCCGATGTAATTCTCGGCCGACATCTTCTGCAGCTGGTAGGCGCTCTGGAGTGCCAGCACCATGCCGGTGAACAGCGCCGTCAGGAAAACCAAGGGGAAGCTGGCCACCCCCACCTTGTTCATCTGGTCGGCGATGAGCATCCAGCGCCGGTCCCGCCACCGCCCCCACGGCAGCGTGAAGAAACCGAGGAACGTGCGGAATAGCAGCGTCATCGAGCCGCCGATGTAGGCGAAGAAGGACAGCGCCCCCTCCCCCAGCGGCTCCAACAGTTTTTCGCTGACCAGGTCCGCGGGCCGCATCAGAACTTCTTGCGGTGCTCGACCGCGATGACTTGCTCTTCCTTTTCGATCTTCACCTTGACGTTCTGCTCCGGGGTGACCGCTGTCTGAACGTTGACGCCCTCGCCGGAAGTCGGCCCGATGGCGATGCCGCCCAGATCCAAACTGCTCTCCATGCCGGGCACCGAAGAGAGCTTCACATGCCGGAAGAAATCGGGCTGCCCGATCCGCCGCGCGTCGAACATCCCCTCCATCCGCAATGCCGAGCCGCGCCGCAGCAGCTGGGAGTTCTCCAGCCGCAGGATCGGCCCCCGGCCCTGGAAGCGGATCGAGATCTGGTCGAAGTCCAGCCGGCCGAACCGCCCCTTGCCCGCGATCAGCTCCCCCTTGCTGGAGACCTGGCCCAGGAAACCGTTCACCTCCACATAACCCTTCATCGTGCCCGCGACCTTGGAGGAGGACTGGTTCGGGATCCAGTCCGCGATCCCGTCCAGCTCCAGGGCGGTGAGGTCCAGCCGCACCGCGGTGCGGTAAGGGAGCCGCAGGTCAACCTGCCCCTTCAGCGTCGCCTGCCGGCCCATCAGGCCGGCCTCAAAATCCAGCTGCCCGCGCCGGACCGTCCACTGGACCGAAAACTCCTTGGGGGGCGCCCCTTCCGGGTGCACCCAGAGCGTCGCCCGGGTAAACTCCCCGCCGGCCGGCATGATCTGAAACCGGAAACGCTCCATATCCGGGCCCAGCACGTTGAGTTCCCCGCGCCAGGAGGGCCGTCGGAAAACCAGGCCGCCGGTCGCGGTCCATCCTCCCTGGATCTGCATCCGAGGCAGGCCGATCGTCTCCCGCGTGATGTCCAGCTTCGCGATAAAATGGCGCCTGCCGATCGGGGCCGATTCGACCCAGCCGAAAACCACCGGCTCCAGCAGCGGCCCGGTGATCTCGGCCGATCCCTTGAGCATCGGGTGATCCAGCGTGAGCAGGCCGTCCACCTGAGCGTAGGTGCCCGGCCGGCCCCGCAGGAACACCTCCCCTTCGGCGTGCAGCGGAACGCCGCCCACCGAGAGGGTCAACCCCGTCAGCTTCACCGACCGGACGCTGGGGAATGCCCCGCCGAAGAGGCGCCCCGTCGCGACGGAAAGAATCGAGCCCTCCAGCTTGAGCCGGTCGATGCGCAGAGGGGCCCGCGCCGGGAGCAGGAAGGAAACGCCGTGCAGCGTGAGTCGCCGGGCGGAGAAGGTCAGCCGCTGCACGCGGACCGGGACCCCCAGGAAACGGCTGAGGCCCTCCTGGACTTTCCAGCGGGCCAGCTCGGCGCCGGCCGCGGCCGCGCAGACGGCAAGGATGAGGAATACGAGGAATAAACGGGAGATCCGCTTCATGCGCCCACTTGAGCTTACGAGCGAGGGCTAGCAGTAGCGGGGGTATCCACAAGACGGAACACCAGGCGGTCCTTCTCGGCGTCCCCCACGATGACGGAACCTTCCTTGAAGTGACCGGAGATGATCTCCTGCGCCAGGGAATCCTCCAGATACCGCGCGATGGTCCGCTTGAGGGGCCGGGCCCCGTACACCGGGTCAAAACCCTTCTCGATGAGGAACTCCTTCGCGGCCGGGGTGAGCTCAAGGCGCACGCCCTGCTCTTTCAGCCGGTTCTGGACCTCGGTGAGCTCGTATTCCACGATTTTCTGCAGGTCCTCGCGGCTGAGCGGACGGAAGACGATGATGTCGTCCACCCGGTTCAAGAACTCCGGCTTGAAGGCCTTCTTCACTTCCTCCAGCAGCTGGACCTTCATGTCCTGATAGGTGACGTCCTCCTTCGGCGCGCGAAATCCAAGAGAACCCTGCTTGCGCATCAGCTCGGCGCCGATGTTGGAGGTCATGATCAGCAGCGTGTTTTTGAAGTCGATCTTCCGGCCGAAGCTGTCGGTGAGCCGCCCCTCCTCCAGCACCTGCAGCAGCAGGTTGAAGACGTCGGGGTGGCCCTTCTCCAGCTCGTCCAGCAGCACCACCGAGTACGGGCGGCGGCGCACCTTCTCGGTGAGCTGGCCCCCCTCCTCGTAGCCGACGTAGCCGGGCGGAGCCCCCACCAGCCGGGAGACGTTGAACTTCTCCATGTACTCCGACATGTCCACCTGGATGATCGCGTCCTCGTCGCCGAACAGGAACTCGGCCAGCGCGCGGGCCAGCATCGTCTTGCCCACGCCGGTCGGGCCCATGAAGATGAAGGAGCCGATCGGCCGCTTCGGGTCCTTGAGCCCAGCGCGGGAGCGGCGGATCGCGTTGGAGATCGCCTGGATCGCCTCGTGCTGGCCGACCACCCGCTTGTGGAGCTCCTCCTCCATCCGCAGCAGCTTCTGGGTTTCCTTCTCCTCCAGGCGGACCACCGGGATGCCGGTCCACTTGGAGACGATGTGGGCGATGTCCTCGGCGGTGATCACCGGCTGGGTCTCGGACTTCGAGCGGGTCCATTCCCGCTTCATCCGCTCCAGCTCCGCCTTGGCCTCCCGCTCCTGGTCGCGGAGCGCCGCCGCCTTCTCGAAGTCCTGCCCCTTGACGGAGGCCTCCTTCTCGCGGCGAAGCAGCTCGATCCGCTCCTCCACCTGTTTGAGGTTGGGCGGCGCGGTCAGCACCGACAGCCGCGCGCGGGATCCGGACTCGTCAATGAGGTCCACCGCCTTGTCCGGCAGGAACCGGCCGGAGATGTACCGCTCCGACATCTTGACCGCCGCCTCGAGCGCGGCGTCGGAATATTTGACCTTGTGGTGGGCCTCGTACTTGTCCCGCAGCCCCTTGAGGATCTCGACCGCCTCGTCAATGCTGGGCGGCTCCACGACGATCGTCTGGAAGCGCCGCTCCAGCGCGGCGTCCTTCTCGATGTACTTGCGGTACTCGTCCAGCGTGGTGGCGCCGATGCACTGGATCTCGCCGCGCGCCAGCGCGGGCTTCAAGATGTTCGAGGCGTCAATCGCCCCCTCCGCGCCGCCGGCACCCACCAAGGTGTGCAGCTCGTCAATGAAGATGATCACGTTCTCCGAGCGCTTGATCTCGTCCATCACCGACTTGATCCGCTCCTCGAACTGCCCGCGGTACTTGGTGCCGGCCACCATCAGCGCCAAATCCAGGATAATGACCCGCTTGTCCTTGAGGATCTCCGGGATCTCGGCGTGGATGATCTGCTGCGCGAGCCCCTCGACGATGGCCGTCTTGCCGACGCCGGCCTCGCCCAGCAGCACCGGGTTGTTCTTCGTCCGCCGGGAGAGGATCTGGATCACCCGCTCGATCTCCCCTTTGCGGCCGATCACCGGGTCCAGCTTGTTCTCGCGGGCCAACTGCGTCAAATCCCGGCCGAAGGCGTCCAGCGCCGGGGTCTTGGTCTTGGCCGGCTGCGGGGTCCCGCCGCCCACCGAATAACCGGGCGCCGTCGAGCCCAGCAGCTCCATCACCTCCTGCCGCACCTTGCCCAGGTCCAGCCCGAGGTTCACCAGCACCTGCGCGGCGATCCCCTCCCCCTCACGGATCAAGCCCAGCAAAAGGTGTTCCGTCCCGATGTAGTTGTGGCCCAGATTGCGCGCCTCGTCCATCGCCAGCTCGATCACCTTCTTGGCCTTCGGGGTGAACGGGATGTCACCCGAGACAATCGTGGAGGGACCCAGCTGGACCAGCTTCTCCACCTCCAGGCGGATCTGGTCCGAGGAGAGGCCCAGGTTCTGCAGCACGGCGGCCGCCACCCCTTCCCCTTCCCGGATCAGCCCGAGCAGGATGTGCTCAGTGCCGATGTAATCGTGGTTGAACCTCTTGGCCTCTTCCTTGGCCAGGAGGATCACCTTGCGGGCCCGCTCTGTAAACCTGTTAAACATATTCATAAGGGCAGCTCTCCTTCCTCTATATGCTCAAGCAATTATCGCACAAAAGAGGTTTTTTTCAGAGGGATTCGCGGAGGAGGCGGGCGCGGCGGGAGTCCCGCTCGGAGGGGGTGAGGGGGCGGCCTTCCAGCTTTTGGAGGTGGGCCGGTTGGGTCTGGATGAAGAGGCGGTTGACCATTCCCCGCTCGACGCCGGAGATGAGGCCGAGGTCCACGCCGAGGCGGACCAGGGAAAGGAGGTTGACGGTTTCGCCAGAGGTGATGAGATGGGCGCTCTTGAGCGTGCCGTAGGCCCGCCAGATCCGGTCCTCCAGTGCGTCCCGGCTCTGGGCCAGCAGGGCCCGGCGGGCTGCTTCTTCCTGCTCCACCACTTGCCGGATCAGGCGCTGCAGGTTGTCTATGGTCTCCTCCTCGGAGATGCCGAGCGTCACCTGGTTGGAGAGTTGGAAGAAGTTGCCGGTCGCCTCGGTCCCTTCGCCGTAGAAACCGCGCACCGCCAGCCCCAGGCGGGTCACCGCGTGCAGAACCCGGCTGATCTGCTTGGTCATCACGAGGCACGGCAGGTGCAGCATGCAGGAGGCCCGCATGCCGGTGCCGACGTTGGTCGGGCAGGCGGTGAGGTAGCCCCAGTCCGGCAGGAAGGCGTAGCGGAGGGTTTTCTCCAGATCGTCGTTCACCTGCCCCAGCATCGCCCAGGCCTCGGGCAGGTTGAAGCCGGACTGCAGCACCTGCAGGCGCAGGTGGTCCTCCTCGTTGATCATGATCGAGATGATCTCCCGGTCGCTGATCACCACCGCCTTTTCATTGGAGCCGGACATCAGCTCCCGGCTGATCAGGTGCCGCTCCAGCAGCAGCATCCGGTCCGTCTCCGACATCCCTTTCATCTCGAGGATGAGGGAGCCCTTGAGGAACCGGGAGCCGTTCACCGCTTCGGCGGCGCGGATGCGGACCTGGGCCCGCTGCGGCTTGGCCGCCCAGTGCGGGAAGGGGACCCCTTCCAGGTTGCGGGCCAGCCGGATGCGGGTGGAAATCACGATGTCGGCGTGCTCGCCGGTTCCGCGCAGCCATTCCCCGACCTGTTGAACCAGATCGCTCAATTCCATGGCGGTCTCATTTCTGCCCACCTTGCTCTTTGTTTTTGCCTACACCCTTCACCCTCGACCCTGCACCCTTTTCCAGCGCCCGGATCTTGTCCCTGAGCTTGGCGGCATCCTCGAAGGATTCCATCTCGACCGCCTGCTTCAGTTGTTCCTTGAGCTTGGGGACGTCCGGTTTGAGTTCCGCCCCGCTCTTCACCGCGATGACCGGCGCCGGGGGAGGCACCCGCCCCTCGTGCTCGGCGGAGCCGTGGATTTTTTTGAGCAGGGGGGCCAGCACCTTGCGGAACGACTCGTAGCATGCTCCGCAGCCGAGCCGGCCGCTCTTCTTGAAATCTTCATAGGTGAGCCCGCACTGGGCGCAGTGGATCGCCTGCACCGCGGCGCCGTCCGGCAACTTGGTGCTCAAGTCGGCCAAGCCCGCCAGCAGCTCCGCCAGCCCGCCGGCGAACGGCTGCTCCACGGCCGCGGCCCCCTTCTCCCGGGCGCAGGTCTCGCAGAGATGGACCTCCCGCGTCTCGTCGTTGATCACCTCGGTGAGGTGGACGGTGGCTTCGTTTTTGGAGCAGAGGTCGCAGGTCATAAGCTAACCTTGTTCGGTACGACGTACCTCGGTACGTCGTACCGGTTTACGATCTTAATATCGGACTCCGTCGGTCGTGGTCGCTTTCCGGAAGGCCTTCATCAGCCGCAGCGTATGCTTGCCCGGCTTGCCCAAGCCGATCACCCGCCCGTCGATCTTCACGATCGGGGCGATCTCGGCGGCGGTGCCGGTCAGGAAACACTCCTCCGCGTTGTAAAGGTCGTGCCGCGTCATCATCTCCTCCCGGACCGGGCTCTTCGCCTTGCGGGCCAGGTCCATCACGGCGCCGCGCGTGATCCCCTTGAGCAGCCCGGCGTAGGGCGGCGGCGTGAGCAAGGCGCCTTCCTTGACGATGAAGATGTTGTCCCCGGTGCACTCGGCCACATAGCCGTGCGCGCTGAGCATCAGGGCCTCCTGCACGCCGGCGTTGGTCGCCTCGATCTTCGCCAGGATGTTGTTCAGGTAGTTCAGCGACTTGATCTGCGGGTTAAGCGCCTCCGGCAGGTTGCGCGGCGTCGGCACCGTGACGATCTCCATCCCCTCCCGGTAGACCCGCTCCGGGTAGAGGACGATCTTGTCGGTGATGATGAAGACCGTCGCCTTGTCGCATTTGCGCGGGTCCAGCCCCAGGTCGCCGGGGCCGCGCGTGACCACCAGCCGGACGTAGGCGTCGGTCAGCCGGTTCGCCTTGAGCGTGGCCACCACCGCCTCCACCATCTCCTTCTTCGTCATCGGGATCTTCAGCAGGATCGTGTGGGCCGATTCGTACAGCCGGTTCACGTGCTGCTTGAGCTTGAAGACCAGCGAGCCGTAGGAGCGGATTCCCTCGAACACGCCGTCGCCGTAGAGAAGCCCGTGGTCGTAGACCGAGATCTTCGCCTCGGAGGCGTTCACCAGTTTCCCGTTCAAATAGATTTTCAGGCCCATAGCTGTCCGTCCTTTAATGAGAAAAGTTTCCCCGCTACCCTTGTAATGGCCGGCTCGTGGGTCACCACCACCAGCGTCGTCCCCTGTTCCTTGTTCAGGTGCAGCAAGAGCTTCAGGATCCCCTCCCCCGTCGCCGAGTCCAGGTTGCCGGTCGGCTCATCGCAGAAAACCGCCCGCGGCTTATTCATCAGCGCCCGGGCGATCGCCACCCGCTGCTGCTCGCCGCCGGAGAGCTCCGCCGGCAAGTGGTCCGCCCGGCGGGCCAGCCCCACATGGTCGAGCAGCTCGCGGGCCCGCCCCTCCACATCCGCCTTGGAGCGGCCGATCCAAGCCGGCAGCATCACGTTCTCCAGCGCCGTCAGCTCAGGCACCAGGTGATAAAACTGGAAGACGAACCCGAACGCGCTGTTGCGCAGGAGACAGCATTCCCTCTCCGTCATCCCGGATAAGCTCTTCCCCTCAAAGAGGACCTCGCCGCCCGACGGGCGGTCCAGCCCGCCCAGCAGGTGCAGCAGCGTGGACTTGCCGGCCCCCGAGGGACCGACGATCACCGCCAGCTCCCCCGCGCGGATCTGCAAACTCACCCCCCGCAGGACCTCCAGCGTCTGGGCCCCCATCCGGTACCACTTCTTGAGCCCAACCCCCTCAATCATTCGTACCGCAGGGCCTTCGCCGGCTCCAGCCGCGCGGCCACCCACGACGGGTAGAGGCAGACCACCCAGCTGATCGCCAGCGCCGCGAAAACTACCGACAGGGCGTCCGCCATCTCCAGCTTCACCGGCAACCGGTCAATGTAGTAGATATCGGCCGGCAGCTTGATGAACTGGTACTTCTTCAGCAGCGCGCACAGCGAAAGCCCAATCCCGGTCCCCAGCGCGGTGCCGGCCAGCCCGATCAGCAGCCCGGCGATCGTGAAGACGCTGCGCACGCCGCCGTTCGTCGCCCCCACCGCTTTCAGGATGCCGATCTCCTTCGTCTTGCTGACCACCATCATCAGCAGCGTGGCGATGATGTTGAAGCAGGCCACCAGCACGATCAGCGTGAGGATGATGAACATCACCAGCTTCTCCAGCTTCAAGGCGGCGAAGAGGTTGCTGTTCATGTCCATCCAGCTGACCACATAGTAGGGATAGCCCAGCGACTGCCGCATCCTCTGCTGGATCTCCGGCGCACGGACCGGCTGGGCC
>Ga0209726_10002481_pt1 | contig 27188 bp, 23 predicted proteins | sample Subgrocontami54m_FD_187453 | JGI IMG/M metagenome (GOLD analysis project Ga0209726, IMG submission 187453) | Subsurface groundwater microbial communities from S. Glens Falls, New York, USA - GMW46 contaminated, 5.4 m (SPAdes) (version 3) | ecosystem: Environmental > Aquatic > Deep subsurface >... | reverse complement strand
GGCCCGCCGAGCCGCTTCCGGCAACCGGTATACCCCCGTCCGGGCTGCGGCGGCATCAGGGGAATTACGGATTCTGGCGAAAGTTAACGATTCCTAGCTGCTGCAAACGTAGTAGACTCTTGCCTACGAAGGAGACGGTTCAGAGGGAGGGAGTACCCATGTCCAATGGCACTTCGTACTGGGACAAGTTCACGTCCACTCGAGTATCCCGGCGCCGGGCGCTACAGATGGCGGCCCTGGGCGGCGCATCGGCCGGGGCCATAGCAGTCGTTGGCTGCAGCAGCGACGGCGATAAGGACAAGACGCCTACCGCCGGCAAGACGGCGGGCGCCACCACGGTCTCCGAAGGGACGCCGAAAGCCGGCGGCACCATACGCGGCACCGTCAGCCTGGTCCTGGGCAAGGACCCCATGACGGCGACGACGTTCCTGACGCACGCGCTGGCGTCGTACTCGTACAGCCGGCTGATGCGGTTCAAGACGCAGCTGGGCGAGCTGCCGCAGGACCAGTGGTACACGGCCGAGCCGGAGGTCGCGAAGAAGGTCGAGAACCCCGACCCGCTGACTTACATCTTCACCCTGCGCGACGATGTCAAGTTCCACAATCTGCCGCCGGTCAACGGCCGCAAGCTCGTCGCGTCCGATGTCGTCTACTCGTACGAACGCTACCGCGCCGTCTCGCCCAACAAGGCGAACCTCGACATGGTCGACAGCGTCACCGCATCCGCCGATGGCACGCAGGTGACGTTCAAGCTGAAGGAGCCCTTCGGCCTGTTCCTCAACCGCATCGCGTCGTTCCAGGATCTCTGGATCATGCCCAAGGAGTTCATCGAGGAGAAAGAGGGCGCAGCAAACGACCGCATGCTCGGCTCCGGACCGTTCATCTTCGAAAACTTCGAGGCGAGCAAGGTCATCTCCTGGAAGAAGAACCCGGACTACTTCGAAAAAGACGCCAGCGGCGCGGCGCTGCCGTATGTCGATGGCGTCAACCTGGCGATCATCACCGATCAGAACCAGGTGCTGTCGCAGTTCGCGGCGGGCGCGCTCGACACGATCTCGGTGCCGCCCAAGCTGCTGCAATCGGTGATCGACCAGTCCCCGAACGCGATCATCGACCGGTCGAAGCGCAACATCCTGAGCATGTTGATCTTCGAGCCGGAAAGCAACATCTCCGGCAAGAAGCCCTTCGGCGATGAGCGCGTGCGCCGCGCCATGTCCCACGCCATCGACCGCGAAGGCCTGCTCAAGCTGGTCACGAAGGAGGGCGGCGAGTGGCCGAACTCGCCGATCAACGCCGGCTTCGGCAAGGCGTGGTGGCTGGACCCGCAGGGCAGCGACATCGGCGAATCCGGACAGTACTACAAGTACGACGTCGCGGAAGCGAAGAAGCTCTTCGAAGCCGCCGGCGTCAGCAGCTTCGAATCGCCGATGCACTTCAGCAGCACCGTCTACACGACGATCGTGCCGTATTACGACATCGTCCGGCAGGCGCTGCCCGCGATGCTGAACGAGGCCGGCGTCACCGTGAAGGAAGTGCCGGAGGAGTACGGCAGCTACATCTCCACAACGTTCGCCGGCAAGTTCGATGGCTTCGCCTTCAGCCTGGAGTCGGTGTTCAGCGATATCGCCGCGTACTGGACCAACATGTTCTACCCGCGGGACGCCGGCGGCGGCCGCAACCACTCGAGCGTCAACGACGCCACGCTCCAGGCGAACATCAAGAAGATGCTGCAGGCGCAGACGGTCGAGGAGATCCGCAAGCAGAACTTCGAGCTGCAGAAGTACACGTCGTCGAAGATGTACTACGTGCCGGTGATCACGCCGGTGGAATACAACGCGCGCAACCCGAAGCTCAAGGGCGCCGTCAACACAACGGGGCCGACGACCTACGCGCTGGGCACCGAGAGCACGTTGAACGCATGGATCTCCGGCTAGGAGAGCAGCCGGCGAGACGCGACCCGGGCCAGCGGTCACGGTTCGCCGGACGGAACGAGATCATACGCCGGGGCGGCTGCGCTAACGGCCGCCCCGGCCAGGGACTATGCGCCAGTACATTCTCAAGCGCCTGATGCTCGCCGTGCCGACGCTGATCGGCGTGTCGCTGATCGTCTTCTTCATGGTGCGCCTCATCCCCGGCGGTGTCGTCGAGCAGATCGCCGGCGACAACCAGTTGACGGCGGACGTGCGAGCCCAGATAGAGAAGGATCTGGGCCTCGACCAACCCGCCTACAAGCAGTACTTCACCTGGATGGGCGGCGTTGCCCGCATCGACTTCGGCCACTCCCTGCGCGACCAGAGCTCGATCAATGCGCGCCTCAAGAAGACGCTTCCGACGACGCTGGAAATGGCTGCACTCGCGATCATCATCTCGCTGTGCATCGCGGTGCCGGTCGGGCTCATCTCGGCCGTACGGCAGGATTCGATCATCGACTACATCTCCCGCAGCGTCGCAATCGGTTTTCTTGCGATACCGTCGTTCTGGCTGGGGACGATGATCATCGTGTTCTCGTCGGTCTGGTTCAAACTGGCGACGCCGCTGCCGTCGGAGTACCGGCAGATCTGGGAGAACCCGTACGAGAACCTCAAGTTCATGCTCTTCCCGTTCGGGTACTTCATACCCGTGGGGCCCGCCGTCCTGCTGGGCGTCAGCCTCTCCGGCACCGTCATGCGCCTGATGCGCACGCAGATGCTCGAAGTGTTGCGCCAGGACTACGTCCGCACGGCGTGGGCGAAGGGCCTGCGCGAGCGCAACGTCGTCGTCCTGCACGCGATGCGAAACGCGCTAATCCCCGTCATCACGGTTGTCGGGCTACAGGTGCCCACCGTCGTCGGCGGCAGCGTGATCGTAGAGAGCATCTACAACGTTCCCGGCATGGGGCAATGGTTCTTTGCGGCGATCGGCTCGCGTGACTACACGGCCGTGCAGTCGATCACCTTGCTGACGGCCATGGCCGTCATCTTCTCGAACCTCGGCGTCGATATCACGTACGCCTATCTGGATCCCCGGATCAGGTACAAGTAATGGCCACCACCGTCGATACGCCCGTGCTCAGCCAGCCGGCAGCGATCGCGGATCGCCCTTCCGGCATCGCGACCCTGCCGCACGCGATCTGGCGCTTCTGCCGTCGCAAGCCGCTCGGCGCGTTCGGCGGCGTCATCGTCGTCATCATGCTGCTCGTCGCGATCTTCGTTGATGGTGCGTTGTTCGGCAGCAGCAGCCCGTGGCTCGCACCCGACAACTACAACCACCAGCACATCCGCAACGTCGACCAGGGGCCGTCGCTGGGCCATCCCATGGGCACCGACGAACTGGGGCGCGATATCTTCAGCCGCATCCTCTACGGCGCGCGCATTTCGGCCGTCATCGGCTTCAGCTCCGTCGCCATCGTCGTGCTCATCTCACTGACGCTCGGCACGCTCTCCGGCTACTTCAGCGGCTGGATCGATACCATCGTGCAGCGCGTGATCGATATCATCCTGTCCGTGCCGGCGCTGATCTTGCTGATCTTTGCGATCAGCGTCTTCGCCGGACGATCCGGGCCGTACGGGCGGATGTTCTGGATCATCGTCATCGTCGGCTTCGTGCTGTCCGCCGCGTCAGTGCGCGTGATCCGCGGCGCGGCGATCGCCACCGCGAACAACCAGTACGTCGATGCGGCGCGCGTGATCGGCGCGACGAATTTCCGCATCGTCTTCCGCCACATCGTGCCAAACGTCGTGCCGGTAGCCATCGTGCTGGCGACCGTCAACCTGGGCACCGCCATCCTCGCCGAGGCGGCGATCAGCTTCCTTGGCTACGGCATCCCCAACCCCTTCCCGTCGTGGGGCGCCATGCTCAACATCAGCGGCTCATCGCAGTTCCGCGCGCACCCGATGCAGGCGATCTGGCCGGGGCTGGCGATCGCGTTCGCCGTCTACGGCTTCAACATCCTGGGCGACGCCATGCGCGACGTCCTTGACCCGCGCATGCGCGGCGGGCGCTAAACAGCGGGCTCACGACGGACATTCACAGAAGAGCTACGGTCCCGCGCTGATCACGTCGACGGCGGGCGTCGGGCGGGGCTTCGCGGCCGACTCGCACGAAGGTGTGACCGCGCCCGCCGCAGCGACGTGCCACTTGTCGTGCTCCAGAACGTTGACGCGATAGTAGAGCTTCACGCCCGCCGGCAAGCCTTCGACGCTGTACGTGGTCTGCTTCGCGGCGATCGGCCCGTATGCCCGGAACGCGCCAGCGGGAAAGCCCGGCGCGATGCCGAGGTCCAGCCACGTCTCTTGCGCCTCGACTGCGGGCGACGGCCAGTCGAACGTCACCCTCACCGCGCTCGCCGCCACGTCGCCGCACGACTGCGAGATCACGGCAGTCGCGGCACGTGAACTCCCGCCCTTCATGTAGACTAAGATGCCGAGCACGACGATCGCGAGAAAGAAGAAGCGGCCGATCACAAGCAGACTCCGCATAAGTGTCGGCGCTGAGCCGATCGCGCGTGAGCGGCCGGGCGCCGCATCGGTGTCGCCGCGGGAGCGGCTAGGGAGAAGGCGTAGGGGAACGCCGCAGGTCCCGCAGCTACCCCAGCTCTGACAGGCTCGCGCGCAGCGACGCCAGCCGCGCCCGTATCGCTGCCAGCCGCTCTTCCTCCGCCGCGATGATCTTCTCCGGCGCCTTCGCGCGGAAGCCCTCGTTCGCGAGCTTCGCCTCGATGCGCCCGGCCTCCGCCTCGGCCTCCGCGATCTGCTTGTCGATGCGCGCGCGCTCGGCCGCGACGTCGAACAGCCCGGCGAGCGGCACGACGGCCGTCGCGCCTTCGAGCACCGCCTTCGCCACCTGGTCGCGCGGCGCATCCGCCACGTCGCCGACGATGTGCAGCGGCCGGACGCGCGCCAGCATCTCGATGTATGCGGAGCCCGCCTCCAGCACGCCGCGCCCGCCGTCGGCGGCGACGTATGCCTCGATGAACTTCCCCGGCTCCACCTTCTTCTCGGCGCGGATGTTGCGGATGGCGCGCACGACGTCGATCAGCAGCGCCATCTCCCGCTCGGCCGCCGCGTCGGTGTAGCCGCTCTCGCCGCGCGGGTACGCCGCGACGATCAGCGCCTCCTCTTCGACGCCCTCGATCTTCGCCGACAGCGCCTGCCAGATCTCCTCCGTCACGAACGGCATCACCGGGTGCAGCAGCCGCAGGCAGCGGTCGAGCACGTACGCCAGCACCGGCAGCGGCGATGGTCCCGCGGCGGCCGCATCGCGTGCGCCTTCGGCGCTCGTGCCGCGCACGCGCACCTTCGCGATCTCGATGTACCAGTCCGCGAACTCGCCCCAGACGAACTCGTACACCTGCCGCGCCGCCTCGCCCATCTCGAACTTCTTCATCTGCTCGTCGACGCTGCGCGCCAGCCCTTCGACGCGCGACATGATCCAGCGGTCTTCGAGCGGCGCTCCGCCGTCAGGCATCGATTCCGGCAGCCGCACCGGGCCCTCGCCGATCATCGAGATCACGAAGCGGGCGGCGTTCCACAGCTTGTTGGCGAAGTTGCGGCCGGCCTCGACGCGCTGCTCGGACAGCCGCAGGTCGTTGCCGGGACCGCTCGACGTGATCAGCGTGTAGCGCAGCGCGTCGGCGCCGAACTTCTCGACCATCTCCAGCGGGTCCACGCCCGTGCCGAGCGACTTGCTCATGCGCTGGCCGTGCTCGTTGCGCACCGTGCCGTGCAGGTAGACGACGGAGTACGGGATCTCGCCCGCGTCGTACAGGCCGAGCATGATCATCCGTGCCACCCACAGGAAGATGATGTCGTAGCCCGTCTCCATAACCGACGTCGGGTACCAGTACTTCAGCTCCGGCGTCTGCTCCGGCCAGCCGAGCGTGGAGAACGGCCAGAGGCCGGAGGAGAACCACGTGTCGAGCACGTCGGTCTCCTGCAGCAGGTGGCCTCCGCCCGTTGGCGAGCGGTCCGGCGTGTCCACCGACACGATCGGCGTCGCCTCCACGGCCGACCATGTGCCGTACTTCAGGATCGTCTCGTGCGACACGCCCTGCGCGCGCAGCTCGTTGTACGTGGCGACGCGCGGGTGCGCATCGGCGCCCGCCGCCGGGTCGCGCAGCGTGACGATGATCCGGTCGCCGTCCTCGTCCGCGCTGTACCAGACCGGGATGCGGTGCCCCCACCAGAGCTGGCGCGACACGCACCAGTCGCGGATGTTCTCCATCCAGTTCAGGTACACCCGCTCGAAGCGGTCCGGCACGAAGTGGATGCGGCCGTCGCGCACCGCATCGATCGCCGGCTGCGCGAGCGCGCGCTGATTGACGAACCACTGCCACGAGATGAGCGGCTCGACGACGGTGTGGCAGCGCTGGCAGACGCCAATCGTCATCTGGTGCGGCTCCGTCTTCACCAGGTAGCCAAGCTCCTCCAGGTCGCGCAGGATCACCTGCCGCGCCTCGTAGCGGTCCATGCCGGCGTAGGGCCCGCCCTCCAGGTTCAGCGTCGCGTCGAGGTTGATGGCGTTGATGATCGGCAGGCCGACGCGCTGCGAGATCTCGAAGTCGATGGGGTCGTGGCCGGGCGTCACCTTCAGCGCGCCGGTGCCGAACTCCATCTCCGTCGCCTCGTCGCCCACGACGGGGATCTCGCGCTGGATCACCGGCAGCAGCACCGTGCGCCCGATCTTGCCGGCGTAGCGGGGGTCCTTCGGGTTGACCGCCACCGCTACGTCGCCGACGAACGTCTCCGGCCGCGTCGTCGCCACCGTCATGTACTCGTCGCCCGTGTGCGGCCGTCCCTCCGAGTCGGTGCCATCGACGAGCGGGTAGCGGATGTACCACAGGTTGCCGAGTTGGTCCTCGTGCTCGACCTCCAGGTCGCTCAGCGCGGTGCGGCAGCGCGGGCACCAGTTGATCATCCGCTCGCCGCGGTAGATCAGCCCGTCGTCGAACATCTTCTTGAACGTCGTGCGCACCGCACTCTGCGGTCCGTCATCCAGCGTGAACACTTCGTGCGACCAGTCGGCCGACGCGCCGAGCCGCCGGTGCTGGTTGCCGATGATCGGGCGGTACTTGCCGACCCACTGCCAGACGCGCTTCTCGAACTCCTCGCGTCCCAGGTCGTGGCGGCTGACACCTTCCTTGGCGAGTTGCTTCTCGACGACGTTCTGCGTCGCGATGCCCGCGTGGTCGACGCCGGGGATCCACAGCGTCGGGTCGCCGAGCATGCGGTGCCAGCGGATGAGGATGTCTTCGACCGTGTCGGTGAGTGCGTGGCCGACGTGCAGCTCGCCCGTCACGTTCGGCGGCGGCATGATGATGCAGAACGGCTGCTTCGACTCGTCGATGCGCCCCTTGAAGTAGCCGCGCGTCTCCCAGAACTCGTACACGCGGTCCTCGGTCGCGCGCGGGTCGTAAGACTTCGCCATCTCCCGGGGCGTTGCGGATTCGGCCTGCTGCGTCATGTTCACCTCTCGCCGGAACGGGGCATGAAAATGCCCCGAACGCTCGTCGGGGCCCCTGCCGGTCTCTGCGCGCGCGTCAGCGTCCGGTCAGCGGGAACCCCGTACCGGTACTACTACACTGCCGCGGCCCAACGTCACAGCCATCGAGACATATGGTAGCGGATCGCGCCCGGCGCGCCATCGGGGGACGCCCGGCCCTTCGGCTTACCCCGCCGCGGCCTGAAAGCGCTCGGCGGCCGATGCGCTCCGCTCGCCGAGCGCTCCCACCACCGCGGCGGCCAGCGTCGCCGACGGGATCCCGGCCGCGCCCGCCCGGCCGAGCGCAATCTCCGTGACGGCGCCGTCGTGCATGGCCAGGATCGCACGCGCGGCCTCGCCGGCCAGCGCGGCGTCATCGCCGAGGACATCGGCTACGGCGGAGGCCAGCAGCCGCTTGAGGTCGCTGTAGGCGCGCTTCAGCCGCCGGTGCACCTCTCCGGCGCGGATGCCCTGCGACCAGAACTCCAACACGAGCGGCGGCCAGTTCGTGCCGCCGCCATATGACAGCAGCGCGGCAAGCATCGCGGGAAGCCGTTCGGCCGGCGCCTCCGCCGCGTCGTACGCCGTCCGCAGCAGGGCGGCGCGCTCGTCGGACCACATCCGCAGCAGTTCGAGGAGGATCTCCTCCTTCGTGGTGAAGTTGAAGTAGAACGCGCCCTTCGACAACCCGGCCGCCCGCGCGATGTCATCGACGGTCGCGTGCTCGTACCCCTCGAACGCAAATACGTTGAGAGCGGCCTCGATCAGCCGCGCGCGGGTGAGCGTGCGTTTCTCCGTCCGGTGCATCGTGCCCTCTCGACCCACCGTGGCGCGTCACGAGGCGCGGCCAGCGTGCCGCGCGACGGCGACGCTTCCGCGGACGCCATCGAGAGCCTGCGCGGCACGGGTCAAGAGAGTCAAGCGCAGGAGAGGTACATTCTGTACCAGTTTCCGGCGAATGCGACGGCAGATCCAGGCGTCACACGTGCGAGCGACGCCAAGGAAGTGCCGATCGGCCCCCATCACACCCCCTACCGGGGGGTTGACACTCCGGAAAGCAGCTTCATATAGTGCCCGTACTACCCCCTCCCCGGGGGGTCTGGGAGGCAAGATGCAGGACCACACCCGCGACGACGTGCTCAAGCGCCTCAACTTCATCGACGGCCACCTCGCGGGCATCCGCCGCATGATCGAGGCGGACAAGTACTGCGTCGACGTGCTCAAGCAGACGTACGCCGTGCGCCGCGCCATCGAGAAGATGGAGGCGATCATGCTCGCCGGCCACCTCCACACCTGCGTCGTCGAGGGCATCCGCGACGGCCGCGAGGACGCAGTGCTCGCCGAACTGAGCGAACTCTACGAAATGGCGGGGAGGTAGGAGCCAGGGACTAGGGATTAGGGGCTAGGGGCTAGGGGATGAGCTAACTCACTGTTAACTGTCAACTGTAAACCGTGAACTATCCAGAAAGGACCACCGACATGAGCAAGACACTGGTATTCGATGTGAAGGGCATGACGTGCGACAACTGCGTCCACCACGTCACCGAGGCCGTCAAGGGCGTGCCCGGCGTCACAGCGGCGCAGGTCACGCTCGCCACCAACTCCGCGAAGGTCGAGGGCGACTTCGACGCAAGCAAGATCATCGCGGCGATAGTGGAAGAGGGCTACGAAGCGGCGGTAGCAAGTTAGGGGAGAGTTCGTGGTTTGCAGTGGTGCGTAGTCCATCTTGGGCCGGCTACTAACTACAGACCACCAACTACAAACTCGTGAACACGACCACCCTCGATATCTCCGGCATGACGTGCGCTTCCTGCGTGCGGCGGGTCGAACGCGCGCTGAGCAAGGTTGAAGGCGTCGAAACGGCGAACGTCAACTTCGCGTCCGAGACGGCGCTCGTCACGGTCGACGCCGCCATCCCGCTAGAGCAGTTGATCGCGGCGGTCGAGAAGGCCGGCTACGCGGCCAAAGAATCGGCGCCGGATCGCGACCGCGGTGACGAGCGCGAGGAGCACGCGCGGCGCACGCTGATGCTCGTGCTCTTCGGCGCCGCGTTCGCCGTGCCGGCGGTGGTCCTGGCGATGGCGATGGATATCGCCGGGTTGCACATCGCGGACAGCCCGCGTCTGCACGGCTGGATCGTGATGGCGCTCACCACCCCGATCCAGGCCGTCCTCGGCTGGCGCTACTACAAGGGCAGCTACGCCTCGCTGCGGCACCTCAACCCCAACATGGACGTGCTGATCGCGCTCGGCACGACAACCGCGTTCGCGTTCAGCGTGTGGGTGGTCGTGTGGCAGCAGCCCTACATCATGTTCTTCGACGTATCGGCGGCCGTGCTCGTCTTCATCACCATGGGCAAGTACTTCGAGGAGCGGTCGAAGGGCGCGGCATCGTCAGCGATCCGCGCGCTGCTCGGCCTGTCGGCCAAGTCGGCGCGGATCATCCGCGACGGCGCGGAGGTCGAAGTGCCGATCGACCAGGTGCGCGTCGGCGACGTGTTTATCGTGCGGCCGGGCGAGAAGGTCGCGCTCGACGGCATCGTGCGCGACGGACACAGCACGCTCGACGAGGCGATGATCACCGGCGAGTCGATCCCGGTCGAAAAGCGCGTGGGCGACTACGTTATCGGCAGCACGGTCAACCAGAACGGCGTCATCCGTGTTGAAGCGACCGCCGTCGGCGAGGGCACGACGCTCGCCCGCATGGCGAAGATGGTGGAGGAGGCGCAGGGCTCCAAGGCGCCGATCCAGAAGCTCGTCGACCAGGTGGCGGCGGTGTTTGTGCCGGTCGTCATCGTCCTCGCGCTCGGCACGTTCCTGGCGTGGGGAATGCTCACCGAACCCGCGCACGTCTGGAGCGACAGCCAGTGGATCACCGGCATGCGCGCCGCCGTCGCGGTGCTCGTCATCGCCTGCCCGTGCGCGCTCGGCCTCGCGACGCCGACCGCCATCATGGTCGGCACCGGCATCGGTGCGGAGCGCGGCATCCTCATCAAGAATGCGGAGGTGCTCGAGCGCACGCGCACGCTTGGCGCGATCGTGCTGGACAAGACGGGCACGCTGACCGAGGGCCGCCCGCAGGTCACGCACGTTGTCCCGCTGGGCGTGATGCCGGAGCAGACGCTGCTCACGCTCGTCGCGGCGGCCGAACAGAACAGCGACCACCCGCTGAGCCGCGCCATCGTCGATGCGGCTGTGGACTCCGGCTACGCGCTGCCGCCGGCCACGGACTTCGAGTCCGTCACGGCGCGCGGCGTGGTCGCCGGCGTCGAAGGCCGCGTTATCATCGCCGGCAACCGGCGGCTGATCGACGAACGCGGCATCGAGATCGACGCCGCCGCCGGAGCCGAACTGGCGCGGCTCGAAGACGCCGGGCGCACCGTCATTCTCGCCGCGATCGACGGCCGGCTCGAAGGCGTCATCGGCATCGCGGACGAAGTGAAGAAGAACGCGCCGCGCGCCATCGAAGCGCTCCACCGGCTCGGCCTGCGTGTGATCATGATGACCGGCGACAACGAGCGGGCCGCGGCGAGCGTCGCCGGGGCCGTCGGCGTGCGCGAGTATCACGCAGCCGCGCGTCCGGAGGACAAGCTCGCGATGGTGCGCGCGCTCCAGGCCGAAGGCCTGTCGGTGGCGATGGTCGGCGACGGCGTCAACGACGCGCCGGCGCTCGCGCAGGCCGACATCGGCATCGCTATGAGCACGGGCACCGACGTCGCGATCGAAGCGGGCGACATCACCCTGCTGCACGGCGACATCTCGAAGGTCGCGGAAGCGATCGCGCTGAGCCGCGGCACGCTGACGACGATCAAGCAGAACCTGGTTTGGGCGTTCGGCTACAACGTCATTGCCATCCCGATCGCCGCGCTCGGGCTCCTCAACCCGATCATCGCCGGCGCGGCCATGGCGTTCAGTTCTGTCTCCGTCATGACCAACAGCCTGCGCCTGCGTTCGAAGGCCAAGCACATCGCCGAGGCGAGCGGCAACACGTTCGACGAGCGCAACGCCCGCTCGTTCTGGGCGGCGAATGCCGCACCCGCGCTCGCCATGGTGGCCGCCGTGGTGATCCTCGTCGTGCCGCTGGTCATCTTCACCGGCATCGACCGCGGCTGGTTCGAAACCGCGGAAGCGATCGGCGAGCGCGACGTGCGCGTCGAGTTGACCAACTTCAAGATCGGCGTCTCGCGCGACACCATCAGCGCCGGCGACGTGAATCTGCTCGTCGAGCACGCCGGCGCCCACGGTCACACGGGCGGCGTCGGCATGAACCACGACCTCGTCGTCCTGCGCCTCAACGACGACGGCACCTCGGAGATGATCGCCCGCACCGGCATGCTGATGATCGGCGACACGGAGACCCTGCAGGTGACCCTGCAACCCGGCCGCTACCGCTTCCTGTGCGACGTCGTCGAAGACTACGAAGGCCACCAGATCGTCCACAGCGTCGAAGGCATGCAGCGCGACTTCACGGTCAACTGAGCGCGCCGTCCCGCTCGGGTGCGGCTATCCCAAACTCCTTCCTATTGCTCTCCACGGTCTGTTCCGCCGCGGATCGCGCCGTGCTAACATGGCCCAGATCCCAAACATATGTTCACACACCTGCATCTCCACACCGAGTTCAGCCTGCTCGACGGCCTCAGCCGCATTCCTGACGTGATGGACCGGGTGGCGGCGATCGGCCAGCAGTCCGTCGCCATGACGGACCACGGCGCGCTCTACGGCACGGTCGATTTCTACAAGGAAGCCAAGGCGCGCGGCATTAAGCCGATCATCGGGATCGAGGCGTATATCGCGCCGGATTCGCGCCTCAAGAAGTCCGAGTCGCGCTCCAACAACTACTTCCACCTGACGCTGCTGGCGAAGGACATGGAGGGCTACCGCAACCTCATCCAGCTCTCCACCAAGTCGCACCTGGAGGGCTTCTACTACAAGCCGCGCATGGACAAGGAGCTGCTCGCCGCGCACGGCAAAGGCATCATCGCGCTCAGCGGCTGCCCCTCCGGCGAGATGCATCGCCTGCTCGCTCAGGATCGATACGACGAGGCGAAGGAGCTTTGCGCGTTCTTCAAGGATGTGTTCGACGACTTCTACCTGGAGGTCATGCGGCACAACGAACCGGACATCAACGCCGAGTGCGACAAGGTGCTGCGCGGGCTCATCACGCTGTCACGTGAAACAGGCATCCCGCTCGTCGCGACGAACGACTCGCACTACACGGCGCGGGAAGACTCGACGATCCACGACGTGCTGCTGTGCATTGGAACCAACTCCACGGTCGATGACCCGAAGCGGCAGCTCAAGATGAACGACGACTCCTACTACGTGAAGTCGGAAGCGGAGATGCTCGAGCTGTTTCACGACCTGCCCGAGGCCGTCACCAACACGCAGCTTGTCGCCGATCAGTGCAACCTCGATCTCGAGTTCGGCCGCCTGCACCTGCCCGAGCCCGAGATCCCAGCCGGCGTCACCGCGCACAAGCACCTCACGAACCTCGCGCGCGCAGGGCTCAAACAGCGCTATCCCTCCGCGACCGATGGCGTGCGCTCACGTCTCCAGTACGAGCTCGATGTCGTCGCGAAGACCGGCTACACCAGCTACTTCCTCGTCGTCCACGACATCGCCGAGTTCTGCAAGCGCGCCGGCATCATGCTCGGCGTGAGGGGCTCGGCCGCGGCCAGCATCATCCTCTACACGCTCGGCGTCACGTTCATCGACCCGCTGGCGTCGAACCTCGTCTTCGAACGCTTCCTGCACGACGACCGCAAGGACCCGCCCGACGTCGACTTCGACATTCCGGACGACCGGCGCGATGAGGTGATCCGCTACGTCGCCGAAAAGTACGGGTACGATCGCGTCGCGCAGATCATCACGTTCGGCACCATGGGCGCGAAGGCGGCGATCCGCGACACCGGACGCGCGCTCGGCATGAGCTACGGCGACGTCGACCGCGTGGCGCGGCTCGTGCCCAATGCGCTGCACATGACGCTGGAGAAGGCGCTCGCCGAGAGCACTGAGCTCGCGAGCGCGTACGAGGTCGACCCGCAGGTCAGCCGCCTCGTCGATACCGCGCGGCGGCTCGAAGGCGTCGCACGGCACGCAAGCACACACGCTGCCGGCGTCGTCATCTCGCGCGACCCGCTGGCGGATTTCGTGCCGCTCCAGCGCCCGACGCGCGGCGACGAATCGTCGATCCCGACGACGCAGTTCGCGATGGCGCAGGTCGCCGAGATCGGCCTGCTGAAGATGGACTTCCTCGGCCTTGCGAACCTGACGATCCTCGGCCGCGCGATCGACATCATCGAGCGCACGCACGGCGTGAAGATCGATCTCACGCAACTACCCGACGGCGACGCGAAGACGTTCGAGATGCTCGGCCGGGGCGACACCTTCGGCGTGTTCCAGCTGGAGTCGCCGGGCATGCGCCGCTCGATCCAGGAGCTGCTGCCGGAGAGCATCGCCGAGCTGATGGCGCTGGTCGCGCTCTATCGCCCCGGGCCGATGCAGCACATCGGCACGTACTGTCGCTCGAAGCACGACCGCTCGCTGGTCAAGTACCCGCATGCCGACCTGGCGGAGATCCTCGACGAGACGTACGGCGTGATCACGTACCAGGACCAGGTGCTCTTCGTCCTCCAGAAATTCGCCGGCTACTCGCTGAAAGACGCAGACGCGATCCGCAAGGCCATGTCGAAGAAGATCGCCGCGCTGATGCAGGCCGAGGGCGAGAAGTTCATCGCCGCCGCCGTGAAGAACGGCTACACCGAGCAGGAAGCGCGCGCTGTCTTCGACCTCATCGAGCCGTTCGCCGGCTATGCCTTCAACAAGGCGCACTCCGCCTGCTACGGCACCATCGCCTACCAGACGGCGTACCTGAAGGCGAACTACCCGCACGAATACATGACCGCCGTGCTCTCCAGCGCCGGCACGCACGAGCGCATCGCCGAAGCCGTCGCCGAGTGCGTGCGCATCGGCATCCGCGTGCTCCCGCCCGACGTCAACCGCAGCGGCGCCAGCTTCGAGCTGCAGGAGTCCGGCGGTGACCCGGCGATCGTCTACGGCCTCGCCACGGTGAAGAACGTCGGTGCCGGCGCCGCCGATGGTATCATCGCCGCGCGCGAGGAAGGCGGCCCGTTCGAGAGCGTCGAAGACTTCACGAAGCGCGTCGACCTCAAGGCGCTCAACAAGCGCGCGCTCGAATCGCTGGTGAAGTCCGGCGGTCTCGATGCGCTCGGCTCGCGCGGAACGCTGCTCGCCAACCTCGATCGCATCGTCTCGCTGGCGCAGCGCGAGGCGAAGCTCAAGGAGACGGGCCAGTCGACGATGTTCGACATGTTCGGCGACAACGTCGCCACGCCGCTGCCCTCGCTGGAACTCGACGAGGTCGAAGTGTCGAAGGCGGAGATGCTTTCGTGGGAGAAGGAATTGCTCGGGGTTTACATCTCCGAGCACCCGTTCACGAGCGCCGCCGTCACCATCGCGAAGCACACCTCGGCGCTCGTGAGCGAGGTCACGGCCGAAATGGACGGCCGCGACGTCGTGATCGCGGGCATGGTCAACACGATCCGCTCGCTGGCGACGAAGGCCGGCAAGATGTTCATCGCCGTCACCGTCGAAGACCTTTCGGGCAGCACCGAGGTCACGGTGTGGTCCGACGTCTACGAGCCGACGCGCGAGCTGTGGTCGGCAGGAAACATCCTGCTGATGCTGGTGCGCGTGCGCGAGCGCGGCGACCGGCTACAGGCATCCGTGCAGCAGGTGTCGCTGGTGCAGGCCGCCGACGGCTCCGTGAGCCACGAGCGCTTCCAGGTCCCCGGCTGGCTCACCGAGGCCGTCCGCTCGACCGCCGGCGTCTCCGTCGCCGCAGTCCGCCACGAGAACGGGAGCGCCGCGGATACGGGCAACGGGCAGCGCGAGAACGGGACCTCAACGGCCCCCGACGACGCACCCACAACCCCCGGCATCGAGCCACAGCCCAGCGCGCCGGCGCCGCGGAACGGCGCGCCGAAGGCGACGCTTCGCTTCTTCCTGCACGAATCAGCGGACGCGGACGCCGACCGCGCGCGCCTCGACGCGCTGATCGCGCTGATCTCGTCCCACCCTGGCGAGGATGCGGTGCGCCTGTTCATCCACGCCCACGACGGCGACCGCATCGAACTGACGATGCCGGAAGCGCGCGCGTGCGAGGAGCTGCGGACCGCCGGTATCGAATTGCTCGGCACAAACGGGGGTGCGGAGCCGCTCAGCGCGTCCCAGCGCACGCACGGCGTAGAGCCGCTCGAGGTGTAGCGCACCACCAACTACGAACTACGAACTACCGACTCGTCCGCTACGCCCCACTCCCGCGCGCGACGATGCGCCGCAGCACGCCGCCGAAGCCGACGTCGGTCGCGCCGCCCGTCGCGATGTCGCGCGACTCGAACGAGCGCAGCGCCGCGGCAACAAACAGCAGCGCGATGCCGAGCAGCGCTCCGATGTGCCACCACACCAGACCTTCGACAAGCGACAGGCCCGCGCCGTAGTAGTAGAACGGCGTCGCGTATTTCAGGCCGTCCAGCGACTGCACCGCGTTCGCGACAAGGTTCATGAAGTAGAACGCCGTCGCCAGCCCGATCACCACCCCCGACGCCAGCCCGCGGCTCGGCGCCACCGCCCCCAGCCAGAGCGAGATGGCGAAGAACAGCAGCGTGATCGGCAGCATGTTCGCCGAGGCGATCGCGACGTCCGTCCACGACGTGTCCATGTCGACGAACGGCATCGCGATCGCGAAGCCAACACAGCCCATCGCGACGATCACGGCGCTGCCGAGGCAGACGGCGACCGTCTTCTCGATCACCATCAGCCGGCGCGAGACCGGCTGCGCGAGTAGCAGGTCGATTGTGCCGCTGCTCTCCTCGCCCGCGATCGCGCCCGTGCCCTGGATCACCGCGTAGACGATGAGCAGGATCGGGATCCAGCTAAAATACTCCGCGCTGAGGAATCCGGCCGACGTCGCGATGCTCAGCTCACCGAGGAAGGCCTGCAGCGCCGGCGGCAATTCGAAGTTCTGCAGCGGGTCGCGGTACGCGGGCCAGATGAACACGTCGAGGATCGCCATGACGGCGAGCGCCAGCCCGAAGCCGAGCACCTGCCACTTCTGGTCGCGCAGCGACTTCCGCAACACGCTAAGCCGAGGCATGCAAGCGACCCTCCTCTTCACCGCCGGCGTTGGAGTGATCGGAGTAGTAGGCCAGGAAGACATCCTCCAGGCTCGGCTGCTCCGTCCGCAGGTCGACGACCGGATATCGTGCGATCGCCTTGATCACGGCGTCGATGCCGTCGCGCGCCTGCAGGTGCACCATGTTGCCGTCGCGCCGCAGCTCCCGCACGCCCGGCAGCGCGAAGAGCTGGGCCGGCGGCTCGTGCGCGAACGTCACCTCCACCACGTGCACCGAACGCGCCTTGAGCCGCGCGATGTCTTCCACCGCGACGATCTTCCCCTCGCGGATGATCGCGACCGACTGGCTCAGCCGCTCGACCTCCGGCAGCACGTGCGATGAGAAGAAGACCGTGCGGCCATCGCGCACCGCGTCTTCGAGCAGGCGCGCCACCTCTTCCTGCACCAGCGGGTCGAGGCCGCTCGTCGGCTCGTCGAGGACCAGCACGTCCGGCCGGTGCATCAGCGCCTGCACCAAACCGAGCTTCTGCTTGTTGCCCTTCGACAGCGCGCGCACCGGGTGCATCGCGTCGAGCGCGAGCCGGTCGAGCAGTTCGCGGCGATAGCGCGGGTCGCGCTTCTCCGGCCGGAAGGAATCGATCAGGTCCAGGAACTCGTCGCCGCGCATGCTCTCGTACATACGCAGTTCGCCGGGCAGGTAGCCGACGCGCCGGCGCACGTCCATCGACTGGCGCTGGCAATCGAAGCCGAGGACGGCAGCGGTCCCGGCGGTCGGGCGGATGAGGTCGAGCAGCAGGCGGATGGTCGTGGTCTTGCCGGCGCCGTTGGGGCCGAGGAAGCCGAAGATGCGCCCCGGCTCGATCGCCAGGTCGATGCCGCGGAGGGCGTGGGTGCGGCCGTAGTCCTTGACGACGGACCGCAGCTCGATCGCCGGGACGGTCACCGAATCGCCTCCATCGCTCCCACTATATGCGATGGCGCCAGATGGGATGGCGCGCCGCGCTTGTGACACTCACGCGGCGCACATATACTGAGGCGCGCTCCGAATGGGGGCGTTGTCTCTTTCCAAGGAGGGCGCGTGCCGAAGCGCACCTATCAGCCAAAAGTGATCCCGCGCCGGCGGCGCCACGGCTTCCTGCACCGCATGGCCACCGCGGCCGGACGGAACGTTATCCGCGCGCGCCGCGCCCGGGGCCGCAAGCGCCTGGTTGTCGTCTAGGAGCGCCCGGCGGAGAGGCGGCCGTCTCGGCGACCGCCCGCAATGCGCAGAGAACAACGATTACGGCGCCGGAAGGACTTCGCCGCCGCGTATCGCCAGGGTCACGTCCAGGGCAACCAGCTCCTCGTCCTTCGCGTACGTCCTAACGGGAGCGGCGTGACCCGATTCGGGTTCGTAGCCGGCAAGGTCGTCGGCGGCGCAGTCGTGCGAAACCGCGTCAAGCGGCGGCTGCGCGAGGCCGCAAGAAGCATCGAAACCAGACCGGGCCTCGATATCGTGATCGGGGCGCGAAAGTCCTCGGCAACGGCGGACTACCGGCAGCTGCGGCAGGCGTTGACCTCGCTGATGAAGCGAACAGACGTTCTGGCAGCGCCCCCGGCCGAAGCTGCAGGACAGGAGAACGCGTGAAGAGGCTCGCCCTCGCCGCCATTCGCTTCTACCAGCGACGCGTCTCGACGGGCGCGCCGCCCGCCTGCCGCTTCCAGCCGACCTGCTCCCACTACGCCTACGAGGCGATCGACTCCTTCGGCTTCATCCGCGGCGCGATCATGGCGATCTGGCGCGTCCTGCGCTGCAACCCGCTCAACGACGGCGGCCTGGACCCGGTGCCGGAGCGCCGCCCACATCGCCACAGGCACTCACGAGCGTGAGTGTTTCACGTGAAACAATGAAGGCACCCGCCATCCCACGCCGCATCCTCGCCCTTGGCGCGCTCGCGCTCGGCGCGGCAGCGCTGCTGGCCGCCGGCTGCTCGGCGCCGCCGTCGCCGCAGGGGTGGGCCGGCGCGCGGCCGGTCAAGGCCGAAGGCCAGGGCGTGGTGCTCGTCGCCCACAAGGCGAAGCTCTACGCGCTCCCCGGCCAGACGGCCGACGACCTTTCGAGCAACGCGCTCTGGCAGTTCCCGCCGAAGGACAAGAACGCCTTCCCCGTCAGCGAGCAGACGGCCGAGACGCTCTCGGCTGGCATCGATGGCCTCGACGGCGTGGCCGACGCCGAAAAGACGCGGCTCAAGAAGATGGTCACCGAACTCAACGTGTCAGGCGCGACCGCCGGCACGCTCAAGGACGCACTGAAGAACAGCGGCGCCTCCGACGACCAGCGCAAGCAACTGGCCGCCGCGATCGACACCACGCTCAAGTTCGAGAAGGACTCGCTGGGCCGCTTGCAGGCGTTCTACGGCGACATCGGCATCTCTACCGACAACCAGACTGCGTTCCTCACCTCGTTCCGCGGCATGGTCTTCGCGATCGACATCGCCAGCGGGCAGACGCGCTGGATTCGCGACGCCGGCGCCGGCGTCGTCGGCGGCTTCGCGGTCGAAGGCGACACGCTCTACTTCGGCACGAAGGGCAAGCGCGTCTACGCTGTCGATGCGAAGACCGGCGACCGCACCTGGCAGTTCGAGACGAAGGGCGAGGTCTGGGCCACGCCCGTGATCGACGGAGACACGATCTACGTCACGTCGCTCGATGGCTCGCTCTACGCGCTCGACAAGTCCGGCAAGCAGAAGTGGGCCTTCAGCGATGCGGGCTCCGGCATCGCCGCGCGCCCGGCCGTATCGGGTGATGCCGTCTACGTCGGCTCGTTCGATAACAAGCTCTACTCCGTCAACAAGGCCGACGGCACGATGAACTGGTCGCTCAAGGCGGGCAACTGGTTCTGGGCGACGCCGCTCGTCCGCGACGGCATCGTTTACGCCGCCAGCCTCGATGGTAAGGTGTACGCCGTGGATGCGGGCACGGGCGCGTCGCGCTGGGAGCGCCCGTTCGACACCGGTGCCGAGGTCCGTTCCGGGCCTGCCGTGTCGGGCGGCGGGCTGATCGTGGCGGCGCGCAACGGCAACGTATTCAAGCTCGACCTCGCGACCGGGCAGGCCGATGCCGGCAGCCCGGTGACGGCGGGCACGAAGATCCTTGCGGACCTTTCGACTGACGGCGCCGACACCGTCTACGTCGTGCCGAAAAGCGCGACGCTGTACGTCATCGACGCCAGCAGCCAGCTTGCGGTGGGCTACATCCCGCTGCCGCAGTAAGAGGAACGAAGCCTAAATGGACTGGCTGATCTACCTGTTCGACCTCCTGCTCGTCGTCCCCATGACGAACGTGCTGGTGGCGCTCGCCCGCGTATTCGGGGGCAACTACGGCGTCGCGATCATCGTCTTCACCCTCGGCATGCGGCTGCTCACCTGGCCGCTCACTGCCAGCCAGTACAAGGCCAGCCGCTCCATGCAGGCCATCCAGCCGCAGCTGCAGGAGCTTCAGAAGAAGTACAAGGGCAAGGACCCCAAGAAGCTCCAGTCCGAGACCATGGCGCTCTACCGAGAGGCCGGCGTCAACCCGCTCGGATGCCTGTTGCCGATGGTCGTGCAGATGCCGATCTGGATCGCGCTCTACCAGGTGATCCGCCTGTCGCTGGGCGATGCGCCCGAGAGCCTCGTGACGCTCTCGCAGAACCTCTACCCGATCCCCTTCGTCCACACGGCCGTGCCGCTCAACAACCACATGCTGTACTGGAACCTGGGGCAGCCGGACACGTCGTACATACTGCCGTTCCTCGTCGCCGCTTCGATGTACGTGCAGCAGAAGCTGATCACGCCCACGCCGACCGCGGCCACGACGCAGGCAAGCCAGCAGCAGCAACAAACCCAGCAGATGATGACCTGGATGATGCCGTTGATGTTCGGCTTCATGAGCCTGAACGTCCCCGCCGGGCTGGCACTATACTGGTTCATGTCGAACCTTTCAGGTGTCGTCCTGCAGTACTTCTACATGGGCCGGAAGATCGACTGGAAGAACATGCTGACGCTGAGCCCGGCGCCCGCTCCGGCGGCGAAGGGGCCGTCGCAGCAGCGGCTGGCGGAGCCGAAGAAGAGCAAACCGGAGGCGCGCCAGGCCATCGCAGAGGCCGAGGGCGAGCCAGAGACTGGCGACCAGCCTACGGGTAGCGCGGGCACGCCAGATGCGCGAAGGAAACGACATGGGCGACGTCGAGGCAAGCGGTAAGACGGTCGAAGAAGCCATCGAGAAGGCGCTTGAAGAACTCGGCGTCGGCCGGGACGAGGTCGACGTCGAGGTCGTCAACGAGGCCAAGGGCGGCATCTTGGGCGTCGGCGGCGCGCAGGCGCTCGTCCGCGTGCGTCTGCTCGGCGATGCCGCCGAGAAGGAAGCCGGCGGCGAGGCTGAGGGCGAGTTCATCGAAGACGAGGCCGAGGCCGCAGCGCAGATGCTCGACCGCCTCCTCGAACTCATGGGCATCCAGGCCGACGTCTCGATTCGCGACCCCGAAACCCCCGGCGACGGGCTCGGCATGGCCAAGGCGGTGCTTGATGTCGAGGGCGACGACCTCGGCATCCTCATCGGCCGCCGCGGCGAGACGCTGGCGTCCCTCCAGTACCTGCTGAACCTGATGATCAGCCGGCAGATCGGCCAGCACATGTCCTTCACCGTCGACGTCGAAGGCTACCGCCGGCGGCGAGAGAAGCAGCTCAACACGCTCGCGTTCCGCATGGCGGACCAGGTCAAGCGCACGCGCCGCCCCGTCACGCTGGAACCGATGCCGCCGAACGAGCGGCGCATCGTGCACCTCGCGCTGGCGGAGGATCGCGAAGTCGAAACATCCAGCATCGGCGAAGGCGAAACGCGCAAGGTCTCGATCACCCCGCGCCGGTGATTCCCGGCCAGAGATCCATGACCGCACCTGATTTCGTCGTCGTTGGTCACGCCGTGCGCGACGTCGTGCCCGGCGGCTGGCGGCTCGGCGGCACCGTCACGTTCGCCGCCGTCCAGGCGCACCGCCTCGGCATGCGCGTGGGCGTCGTGACGCGCGCCGCCCGCGACGTCGACCTCGCCGCGGAGTTGCCGTTTGCCGAGGTCGTGCAAGCGCCGTCGTCGCAGACAACCAGCTTCGAGAACCTCTACCACGAGGGCCACCGCCACCAGTACATCCGCGCGCACGCCGGACGCATCGAGCGCGGCGACGTGCCCGATGCCTGGCGCTCGGCGGCGATCGCCTTGCTCGGTCCGGTGTTCGGCGAGCTCGAGCCGGGCTTCGGCACCGTCTTCGAAGACGCGTCGCTGGTCGGCGTGTCGGCGCAGGGCTGGCTGCGCTCGCAGGATCGCGAGGGCCGCGTACACCACACGCCGTGGAACGGGCCGCCCTTCTGGACTGGCGCCGACGTGCTCTTCGTCTCCGACGAGGACCTCGCCGGCGGGCGTGACGAGATGGCAGCGTGGACTGCCGGCGTCCCCATCGTCGCGATGACGGAATCGTGGAAGGGTGCGCGTGTGTTTGCCGACGGCGCGTGGCGCCGTATGGATGCCTTTCCCGAGACGGAGGTGGATCCGACGGGTGCCGGCGACACCTTCGCGACCGGTTTCCTGATACGATTGCGCGAGACCGGCAGCGTCGACGAAGCCGCGCGTTTCGGCGCGGCCGCCGCGAGCCTTTCGGTCGGAGGTGTCGCCACCGCGGCGATGCCAACGCGTGGCGAGGTGGAGGCACGGTTGCGCCAGTACCCGGAGATCGCCCTCTCGTGAGCACGGTGATCGCGCTCGCCAACCAGAAGGGCGGCGTCGGCAAGACGACGACCGCGATCAACCTCGGCGCCGCGCTCGCCCGGCTCGGCAAGAGCGTGCTCATCTTCGACTTCGACCCGCAGGCCAACTCCAGCGCCGGCCTCGGCGTGCGCACCGAAGGCCCGAGCACGTACGATGTCGTGGTAGGCCGCTCGCATGCGCGTGAGACCGTGTCGCCGACATCCGTCGAAGGGCTGATGATCGTGCCCGCCACCCCCGCGCTCGCCGGCGCGGAGGTCGAGCTGGTGCCGATGATGGCGCGCGAGTTCCGCCTGAAGCGCGCGCTCGAAGACATGCGCCACACCTACGATTACGTGCTCATCGACTGCCCGCCGTCGCTCGGCCTACTCACCGTCAACGCGCTCACCGCCGCCGACGAAGTGATCGTTCCCGTGCAGTGCGAGTACCTGGCGCTGGAAGGGCTCAGCCAGCTTACGGCGACGCTCGACCTGGTGCGTCGTAACCTCAACTCGCAGCTCAGGCTGCGCGGCCTGCTGCTGACGATGTTCGACGTGCGCACGAATCTCTCGCAGCAGGTGGCTGATGAGGTGCGCGCGCACTTCGCCAACACGTTCAAGACTGTGATCCCGCGCAGCGTGCGGCTCAGCGAAGCGCCGAGCCACGGCCTGCCGATCTCGCAATACGATCCGTCATCTCGCGCGAGCCGCGCATACGAAGAGCTCGCACAGGAAGTGATCGCCGGAACCCGCACGGAGGTGCCCGCATGACGTCATCCCCACGACCAGCGCTCGGCCGCGGACTCTCGTCGTTGATCCCGAAGACCAGCGCGGGCGCCGGCGTCGAGACAGTGGACATCGACCTGATCGTGCCCAACCCGCACCAGCCGCGCCTGCGCTTCGATCCGGAGACCTTGCAGGAACTGGCGGACAGCATCGGCGAGCACGGCGTGCTGCAGCCGGTAATCGTCACGCAGGTGCGCTCCGACCTGGGGCCGACGACCTACCAGCTCATCGCGGGCGAGCGGCGCGTGCAGGCCGCGCGCATGGCCGGCATCGCCCGCATGCCGGTCGTGGTGAAAGAGGCCGCGGGCACGGAGCTGCTCGAGATCGCGCTGGTCGAGAACCTGCAGCGGCAAGACCTCAACGCGCTGGAAGAAGCGGCGGCGTTCCGGCGACTGGCCGATGAGTTCGAGATGACGCAGGAGCAGATCGCGAAGCGCGTCGGGCGCAGCCGCACCGCCGTCGCGAACACGCTGCGCCTGCTGACGCTCGAAGATGACATTCGCGCCAGCCTCGCTTCCGGCCAGATCACGGAGGGCCACGCGCGCGCGCTGCTCGGCATCGACGATTCGCAGGTCCGCCTCGACGCCTGGCGGCGCATCGTCGCAGACGCGCTGACCGTGCGGCAGGCCGAAGAGATCGCGCGCGCGCTGAAGGCGACATCGGCACCGGCCACGAAGGCGGCTGTGACCACGCGGCGCATCGACCCGCACGTGCGCGCGATCGAGGATGACCTGCGGCACGCGCTTGGATCGCCGGTGTCCGTCACGCGAGGACGGCGCGGCGGTCGCATCGTCATTCGCTTCCACAGCGACGACGAACTCGAAGGCATCATCGAGCGGATCCGGGGAGCTAGAAGTTAGACGTTGGAGGTTAGAGGTTCGGCCGTTGGCAGGGTGCTGAAGAAGTAACTCCTGTTGCGCCGCGGCCTTCTCACGCCGCGCGATGCGCCTTCAACGCTGCCCCTTTAACCTCAGGCGCAAAGCGGAAGAAGCGTCTGTTACTGTGGCGCGGGCTCTTCAGCCCGCGCCGTGCGTATTGAGGGTCCGTCGTTGGTAGCGCCGCGTAGCGCGCCTACGGTTCGAAGCTGAACGGCGGGTATTCGTCGCGCATCAGCAGCGCATAGGACTCCACGCGGATCGACCAGCGCATCACGCCGACGCCGAACTTGTACAACCCCTCGGGATAGGCGCCGGTGAAGAGGATCGCGAACCACGCGATGAATGTGGTAATCGCCCAGGCGAGCGTCAGGAAGAACAGCACAATGGCGTGCGGGATGACGTAGAAGATCCGCAGCCCCACAGACCACTTGTTCCGCCGCGTCTCCGGATATGCCACCACGTACGTAACCGGGTACGGCGCCTCGCCGAACGGCGGATACTCATCGCGGAACAGCGCCGTGTACGCGACGGCTTTCGTGCGCCAGCGCATGTACATCCGCGTTAGGTCCCACAGTCCGCGCGGATGGTTGCCGGTGAACAGGATCGCGAACCACGCGATGATCGCCACGACCGACGCGACGAGGCCGAGCACGCCTTCGCCGCTTAGTCCGCTGCCGATGTTCCAGCCCTGGTCGTTGCCGCGCGAGAACATCCATGACCCGCCGCCCAGCGCGAGGCCGGGCGTGCCTACGATCAGCAGGTGCGGGATCGCCAGGATGATGCGGAACGCGACGGTCAGCCGGTTGCGGCCTGTCAGCTGCGGCTCAACATCGAACTCCACCGGATACGAGGGGGCCGGTTCGGCGGGAAGCGTGGTCTCGTTCATGTCATTAGCATGCGCCGAAGGGCCGCCATCTCACAAGGGCCGGGTGGACATCTTCGCCACCGCAAGCACGCCGGCGCCGCGCTCCACGCGTCCGATGACAGCGCCGGGCAGCCTGTCGGCGTGCAGGCTTGCGACGAGCGCATCGGCGTCTGAGGGCGGCAGCGCGATGAGCAGGCCGCCCGACGTCTGCGGGTCGAACAGCAGGTGCTCCGATGCCTCGGCGACGCCCGGCGCGATCTCGACGTGCCCCGCGAGGCCCTCGCGGTTGCGGACGGCGCCTCCGGGGATGTTGCCCTCGAGCGCGTAGGCCAGGGCGCCCGGCAGCGCGGGCACACGCGACGCCTCGATCACGAAACGCAGGCCGGCGGCGTCCGCCATCTCGCGCGCGTGTCCGAGTAAGCCGAACCCCGTGACGTCGGTCATGGCGTGCGCGTGCGCCGCCCGCGCCAAGTGCGATGCATGCCGGTTGAGCGCGAGCATGCTCTCAACCGCGGCCGCGGCGTAACCCGCCTCGTCGCGACCCGCGCGCGCGGCCGTCAGCACGATGCCGGTGCCGAGCGGCTTCGTCAGCACGAGCGCGTCGCCCGCCTGCGCGCCGCCCTTTGTCAGCACGTCGCGCGGGTTGATGATCCCGGTGACGGCGAGGCCGTACTTCGGTTCAGCGTCGTAGATCGTGTGGCCGCCGGCGATGACGCCGCCCGCCTCCGCCACCTTCTCGGCGCCGCCCAGGAAGATGCGCGCCAGGATCTCCGGATCGAGATCCTCCGGGAAGCCGGCGATGTTCAGCGCCATCAGCACTTCGCCGCCCATGGCGTAGACATCACTCATGGCGTTCGCGGCGGCGATGGCGCCGAATTGGTACGGGTCATCGACGACAGGCGGAAAGAAATCCACCGTCTGGATGATCGCGAGATCATCAGTCAGGCGATACACGGCAGCATCGTCCGGCCCCTCGAGCCCGACCAGCAGGTCGGGGAACCGCGCCGAGTCGAACGTCTGCAAGATGGGGCGCAGCACCTGCGCCAGCGTGGCCATGCCCGCTTTACCGGCTCAACCGGCGCAGGATGCCAGGCTGGTCAGTCGCACTTCCTCGCGTGTCATCGGAGTCATCACCCCCTTTCCTCCGCGCTCTCAGGCGCACCAACAGTATCACGTGAAACAAACCAGGAACCCAGACCAGGGCGCCGTTGCTGTATGCTGCCTGCCGTTTGCTGTCGTTCCCGCCCTGGTGTCTGCTGGTGTCTGTTGCCGGTGCCGGCCGCTCTGGCTGGCGACGGCGCTCGGCTGACCATGCGCTCGCATATTCCGCGGTTCCTAAGGGGTCTTCCCGCTTGACAGCGGGGACGCCGAAGATCAGAATCGAGCGAAACGTACGGCACTGAGTGAAGGAGCAGCAGAGTGCAGGACTCCAGCAGCGTGGCGGTGACGCCCGAGACAGTATCAGCAGACTTTGTGACGCGGCTCATCGCGTCGCTCATCGACGGCGCGATTGTCGGCATCGTGCCCGGCATCGTGGTCTTCATGGCCATGGCGATCTTCGCCCCGCTCGGCATCCTGTTCTGGCTCGCGTGGATGGCGGGGTCGATTGGCTACAACTACTACTTCTGGACGACGACCGGCCAGACGCCGGGGAAGAAGATCATGGGGTTGAAGGTGGTCCGGGCGGAGGACGGCGCGCTCCTCGACCAGCAAACCGCGATCATGCGTTACGTCGGCTATTTCGTCTCCTCGCTGGTGCTCTACATTGGCTTCCTGGCGATTCTCTGGGACCCGCAGCACGACGGCTGGCACGACAAGATCGCCAAGACGAAGGTGATCAAGATCGCCCCCAACTTCATGGATTCGCAGTCCGCCTGAGGACGCCGCATTCGCTGACAAAGAGGAAGAGGGCTGCCGTCAACGGCAGCCCTCTTCGGCACTCAACGGTGCGGTGAACCCGGCGGCTAGACCGCCAGTTCGCTCGCCACGAGCTCGCGGTGGTAGTCGGCGTCGCCCCACGCCAGCTCGGCAGCCTTCTGCCTGCGGAAGTAGAGCTGGACCTTGTAGTCCTTCGTGAAGCCGATACCGCCGTGGATCTGCTGGCCGTGCGCGACCACGCGGCGGGTCGCATCGCTGCACCAGGCCTTCGCCATGTGCATGTTGATGTCGGCGTCCGCCTCGTCCTGGTCCACCGACCACGCGGCGCGGTACATGATGAACCGCGCGCCGTCGACGTCGGTCACCATGTCGGCGGCCTTGTGCTGGATCGCCTGGAACGAGCCGATCGGCCGGCCGAAC
>Ga0209726_10002479_pt1 | contig 27234 bp, 20 predicted proteins | sample Subgrocontami54m_FD_187453 | JGI IMG/M metagenome (GOLD analysis project Ga0209726, IMG submission 187453) | Subsurface groundwater microbial communities from S. Glens Falls, New York, USA - GMW46 contaminated, 5.4 m (SPAdes) (version 3) | ecosystem: Environmental > Aquatic > Deep subsurface >... | reverse complement strand
CTTCCGATCTAAGGCGTTCAAGGCGCAGTGCACGCCGGACATTTATCTTTTTGATAAAAAGCACGCCCTGGTCTATCATGGACGCATCGACGACAACTGGCAGGATGAAAGCAAGGTCACCCGGGAAGAGCTGAAGGAGGCCTTGAACAATCTGGCCACGGGCCAGCCGATCGCGTCGACACAAAGGCCGAGCATGGGCTGTTCGATCAAATGGCGTAATAGCTAAAAAGATAAGGGGTCTATTTTTAAAAACCCCTTGTTTTTTTGAGTTTAATATGAGACACTATCTCATATGATCATTCATGAGCAAAAGAAATATGAAGATTATCTTAATAATAGCGGCCTGCAGTTCACCCGCGGGCGCCGAGTTGTTTTTAATGAGGTCATGCACGCCCATGGACATTTCGCACCGGAAGAGCTTGTAAAACAGTGTCGGCATAAAGGACGAAAGATCTCCCGGGCGACCATCTATCGCATTCTTAAGGAACTTCTGGAGGCGAAGATTGTCCGCGAGACCGCCTTTGGCGAAAAACATCATCACTTCGAGCATCTTTATGATGAAAAACGCCACCATCACGCGCGCTGCATCCGCTGCCACGCGCTCATCGAATTTCCGGATCGGCACGAAGAAAAATTGTATAAATCCGTTTTGGAGAGGATCGGCTTTTCAGTCATCGGTCACGAAATGCATTTTTACGGGATATGCCAGGCCTGCGGCAAGGCCTAGATCGTTTTCAGAAAGGAATAAGATCTTTTATGACGTCAGGGTGGCGAAGAGAACCTAAAATGCCAAGTTTGCCGGAGGTATTTTCCTCCATCCATGTGCCAGTGAACGCCCGTTTCTGGCGCAAGTTATTGGCTTTTGCCGGACCCGGACTGATGGTCGCCGTCGGGTATATGGACCCGGGCAACTGGGCGACCGACCTGGCCGGAGGCGCCAGATTCGGCTATACGCTGCTGTCCGTTATCCTCATTTCCAATTTGATGGCGATCCTGCTGCAGCATTTGTCGCTGAAGCTCGGTATTGTCACCGGCCGCGATCTCGCTCAAGCCTGCCGGGACCATTATTCCCGGCCGGTCTCGCTTTTTTTGTGGGTCCTCTGCGAGATCGCCATTGCCGCCTGCGATTTGGCCGAGGTCATCGGTTCGGCGATCGCGCTTAATCTTTTATTCGGCATTCCGCTCGTTGCCGGGATCCTGATCACAGCCTGTGACGTTATGATCATTCTGTTCTTGCAGCACAAGGGATTCCGCATTCTTGAATGTATTGTGGCGAGCCTGATCCTTATTATCGGTGGATGTTTTGCCTACGAGATGCTGGTATCCCATCCTTCGATGGCGGGCATTATGAAGGGTTTGATCCCCAGTCCGCAGGTTGTCGTTAATCCGCAAATGCTTTACATCGCCATTGGAATTCTGGGCGCCACGGTCATGCCGCACAATCTGTATCTGCACTCGAGCATCGTCCAGACGCGCGCGTTTGAGCGTAATGATCAGGGCAAGGCCATGGCGGTTCGTTTTGCCACCATCGACTCGACCGCGGCGTTATTGTGCGCGTTTTTTATCAATGCCGCGATTCTGATCTTGAGCGCCGCCGCCTTCCACGGGACGCCACATGAGAGCGTGGCGGACATCGGTGATGCGTATAATCTTCTTTCGCCGGTCCTTGGCGTGCCGTTTGCCAGCCTTTTGTTCGCCATCGCGCTTTTGGCCTCGGGCCAAAATTCCACCTTGACCGGCACGCTCGCGGGGCAGATCGTGATGGAAGGATTTTTAGAGATACGGTTGCGGCCGTGGCTGCGCCGGATCATCACGCGTCTGGTCGCCATCGTGCCCGCGGTCATTGTCGCGGCGATGTTCGGCGAAAAGGGAGTGGGGGAACTGTTGATCTTGAGCCAGGTCATCTTGTCGCTGCAATTAAGCTTCGCGGTCGTGCCGCTGGTTTTGTTCACCAGCGACAAGAAAAAAATGGGTCGCTTTGTGAACGCTTTTTGGTTAAAATGTCTGGCAGTAAGTGTGACCCTGATCATCATTGTCTTGAACTTATACTTGTTGTGGCAAACGTTCAAGGAAAGGGTATTGTAGCGCTATGTTCAAACAAATCTTAGTTCCCCTGGAAAATTCCCCCACGGATAAAGTCATCCTGGATCATATCCGTCCGTTGGCCAAATTGACCAAAGCGAATCTTATTCTAGTGCACGTGGCGGACGGCTTCGCGGCCCGGTTACAGGACCAGTTGAATCTGGCGGATTCCGAAGAGATCAAAAAAGACCGTAACTATCTGGAATCCTGCCGCAACGCGCTTGTGGACGAGGGTTTTGAGGTCAAGACCCATCTGGTGCGCGGCGAAACGACCGACCAGATCCTCGTCATCGCAGAAAAAGAGCAATGCGACCTGATCGCCATGTCTACCCACGGGCATCGGTTCATCAAAGATTTTCTTCTGGGAAGTGTCGCCGAAAGTATCCGCCACCGCACCTCTATTCCCGTCCTGATGATCCGCGCGCCACAATAAGCGGAACAATAGTTTCCTTGATTTTACTTCATTTTAAGTTTATGCTAATAGACATGACTGACGACAAACAGCAATCTCAAAAAACAGCGGCGCCTTTGGTGCGCCTGACCGACGCTGCCGTGGCCAAATTGAAGTCCATGATGGTCAAAGAGGGCAAAGAAGGTTATGGCCTGCGCATTGGTGTTGTGGCCGGCGGCTGCGCGGGGATGTCCTACGACCTGCGGTTCCAGAAGGCTCCTTATGACAATGACATCATTTTCACGCAGGGCGATCTGCAGATCTTCGTTAATCCGGAAAGCGCGCCTTTTTTAAAGAGCGTTGAGATCAACTACGTCGATACGCTCAAAGAAAGTGGCTTTCAGTATAAAAATCCCAACGCCTCCGGCAGTTGCGGATGCGGGACTTCCTTTTCATGAAAAATGATGTAAAGCCAAGCAGCACCGATTTGAGTTACCCGCCGTTCGAAGGTTCCCAAAAGGTTTATAAAGCAGGGAAATTGTTTGCTGATGTGTGCGTGCCGTTTCGCGTTGTGACAACGACCGATGGCGAGTCTGTTGAAATTTACGATACTTCCGGCCCGTACACGGACAAGGATGTCGCAATTGATATCACGCGAGGACTTGCCGCGTTGCGAGCCGGTTGGATCTGCGGGCGTGGTGATGTGGCAGAGCTTCCCGAATCAACATCTTTTTATCGTCGACAGCTGGAAAAAGATCCGCGTGTCCAGGAGATTCGATTTCCCATTTTACGCAAACCCGTTCGCGCCAAAGTGGGGCGTAACGTCACGCAAATGCATTACGCGCGCATGGGTAAGATCACGCCCGAAATGGAGTTTATCGCGATCCGCGAACGTTGCGCGCCGGAATTTGTCCGCGAGGAGATCGCGCGCGGGCGCGCCATAATCCCTTCGAACATCAATCATCCCGAAAATGAGCCCATGATCATCGGGCGCAATTTTTTGGTCAAGATCAACGCCAACATCGGTAATTCCGCCATCAGCTCCTCGATCGCTGAAGAAGTCGAGAAGATGACCTGGGCCATTCGCTGGGGCGGGGACACGGTGATGGACCTTTCCACGGGCAAAAATATCCACGAAACGCGCGAATGGATCATCCGTAACTCTCCGGTTCCCATCGGCACGGTTCCCATTTATCAGGCCCTGGAAAAAGTGGGAGGCAAGGCCGAAGAATTGACGTGGGAAATTTATCGGGATACTTTGATCGAGCAGGCCGAGCAGGGGGTCGATTACTTTACTATTCACGCCGGGGTTTTGTTGCGTTATGTTCCCCTGACCGCCAAGCGTATGACGGGGATCGTCTCGCGCGGTGGGTCGATCCTGGCCAAGTGGTGCCTGGCGCATCATAAGGAGAATTTTCTCTACACCCATTTTGAAGAGATCTGTGAAATTATGAAGCAATATGACGTGTCATTCTCGCTGGGTGATGGTTTGCGCCCCGGGAGCATCGCTGATGCCAACGACGCCGCGCAGTTCGGCGAGCTGGAAACCCTCGGGGAGTTGACCAAGGTCGCCTGGCGCCACGATGTGCAGACGATGATCGAAGGCCCGGGGCACGTTCCGATGCATTTGATCAAAGAGAACATGACCAAGCAGCTCGAGATCTGCCACGAAGCACCGTTCTATACGCTAGGGCCTTTGACGACGGACATTGCTCCCGGATATGATCACATCACTTCCGCCATTGGCGCGGCCATGATCGGCTGGTTCGGCACCGCGATGCTCTGTTACGTCACGCCCAAAGAACATTTAGGCCTTCCTAATAAAGACGACGTCAAACAGGGGATCATCGCTTACAAGATCGCCGCGCACGCGGCGGATCTGGCTAAGGGGCATCCACGCGCGCGGGAGTGGGACGACGCGCTCTCTAAGGCGCGCTTTGAATTTCGCTGGCGCGACCAGTTCCGCTTGAGCCTTGACCCGGAAACCGCCGAAAGTTATCACGACCAAACCTTGCCCGCCGAAGGCGCCAAGCTCGCTCATTTTTGTTCGATGTGCGGCCCGCAATTCTGTTCGATGAAGATCACGCAGGACATCCGTGACTACGCCCGGCAAAAAGGCCTTGATGCCGAAATCGCCGTTGCGCAGGGGATGCAGGAGAAGGCCAAAGAATTCGTCGATAAAGGCGCGCAGGTTTACACGCCGGCCCCGTAATAAATATGAAACACCTCGCCTGTTCGATCCTTGCCTTCACGTTTTTGTTCGGCGTCCCGGCCGTCAGTCACGCCGGGCAGAAAAGTACCTCGACTGGCGTTTATCGTCAGACACCCCTTAACGATATAACCGATACTCTGGCCACCATCGGCAAATCTGACCAGGAAAAAGCCGCTATCAAAAAACAGCGGCACATGGCCCGCACCAACGCGCGGCTTAAGAAGCTCAAGGAAGAACGTCATCGACAAATCATCCAGCGCTGACCGGCTAACGATGAAACGATATTCGATCCTTATCCTAGCGGCTGTTTTATTTTTTTATATCCCAACGGCAAGTTGGGCGGAAATAAATCAGGAAATCAATCGCCAGACGCCTTTTAATAACTTTACCGATTCCTTGGCCACCATCGGCAAATCCCCGAAACAGAAGACCACCATCAAGAACAAACGCCGCCTGGCCCGTTCCCAAGCCCGTCTGAAAAAAATTCGCGAAGCCCACATCAAGCGCTCCGCACAGCGCTGACAGAGATATTAGGATATTTATCGTTAAAACAGAAAAGTTGGAGTTTTAAGCAGTAACGAGGGAGGGTTGGGAAAAGATGGCGGTGTGTTCGGCAATGAAGGATTCAAGGCGTTCTTTAAATTCCTGCAGTTGCGCGAGGGTGCGTGCGCGGTATTCTTCGGTTTCCTCGATCATCTTGGGGAACAATTCGTAGTAGTATTCCATTCCTTCCATGAGGTTCTTTTTGAATTCGTTGAGGTACTCGATCTGCTTTTGGGTCGGTGCCGGCGCGATCTTTTTGACTTCCTTTTTGAAGTATTCGATGTTGAGCTGTAATTCCTTGATGAACATGTTCGGTCGTGTCACGCCTTCCAGAAGATTTAACCTTCCATAGATGTGGTCGAGCATTTCCTTTAAGGAAACAATCTTGGAAAAATACGCGATGTTCGGTCCCGGGCAGATGGCGGTGAAGCGCTTGGGCTCGATCCCATGCTTTGCAGTGACATGGTGGGTGATCAGAGGCGGTTCAGCCAGGTCGTTACAGATACAGGATTTGCGCATAATCTGCGCCGCGCGCTGTTTGAACGCCGATGGCTCGAGCGCAACGGTCTTGAGCTGGTCGAGTTTTAATTTTTGATACTGTCGCGAGGCGGTGCAAATGGGTATTTCGGTGAATTCCCGGTTGGAAACAAGATATCCTTTCGGACAGGCGCTTCCCGGGCGGCCGAGGTCGATCTTGCGGCGCTTTTCCAGTTCGCTGGGGCTTTCTTTCAAATTATGGAACGGCACACCCAAAGGTGATACTTCGCTTAACTCGATATCATTTTCCGTGGCCGCGCAGAGCTTTTTCAAGGTCACCTCGTCCACGTTGGTCGCCTCGGGGCACAGCAAGAAAGGTGTCGCCCAGCCGGTCCCATCGACTTGGAAAAATTTTAAGAGGAACGAGTTTTCTTTCGCCGTGCCGATGCCGCCTTGGGTGGTAATCCGGGTGTAGGGCGCTTCCGCGAATGGTTTCAAATTTTTTGCGTGCAAAGCCTCGTTGCAGATATTGAGGATCGTGGCCACAAGCTCGTCTTTTTTCTTTTTAAATTCCTCGAGAATGGGCCCCATGAGATACCCATCGGAGACAAACGCGTGTCCACCGCAGTTAAGGCCGGATTCGATCCGGTATTCGGAAACCCACAAACCCTTTTTGGCAAGGAAGCAACCTTGGACAAATGAGGAGCGATAATCGCTGACCTTAAGGATGATCCGCTTTTTCATCACGCCTTTGGCATCAACGTAGAAATCCTTGAATTTTTCGATGTAAGTGTACAGCCGGCGGTTGATCCCGGCGGAGAAGACGATGGCCGAACTTAGTTTGCTTTGGGCGTAGCCGCGCAAGGCCGCCAGCGCGTCCGAATACTCGGAAGGAAGCTCTTTTTTATCCGGGCCGTAATTCATTTTGTCGATCTTGGTCATGATGTTGACGTCGATGCTGCCGACTTTCATTTGTCCCCGCAGATTTTCCTGCAATTCGTTTTTACGGGCCGGATCCGTTTCGGCGAGCATGGCATTGTACTGGGCTTTAAGCGGGGAATCCTCCGCGAGGAGTTCGAAATATTTGGTGATCTCACTGCCTGGTTCGAAGGAGGATGATCTCACTTTTGCAAATTCGTCTTGTACGATGTCATCAACGAGGTTAAGATAGGCGGTAATGCGACGTGCCCGGTAATCCTCGTCTTCTTTGGTAATAGGGACGTACTCTTTCCCGCGCAGTTCGCTGTGGTATTTACGCATGTCTTCGACGAGGCAATCGTCCACTATGGAGATGACCGAAGAGATGCCGTATTTGGCGACCTTGATGGGGGTATCGATGGAGAAGCCCGTACCCATGACCGGAATGTGAAGCGAATGGATATTTCCCGGTTTACAATCCGCATTAATTGTGTTATTGTTCATGGGTATTAGAATACACTATTTATCGCTAAATAGCAAAGAATATAATGGAAATGAACCAGGCCTTCTATAACCAGCTCGCCGGGCAAAGTATCGCCAATGAGACCCTTTCGCGCTCAACCGCGCTGGAGATCCTCATCTCGGAAAACGTCGAATTGCTTCCTTTGTTGAACGCCGCCTTTGCGGTGCGCAAGAAATACCGCGGAAAAGAGGTTTCCATCCATATCATCAATAACGCCCAGAACGGCTATTGCCCGGAAAACTGCCGCTATTGCGCGCAGGCAAAAACCTCCGATTCCGATATTGAAGAGTACCCCCTAAAGTCCGATGCCGAGATCCTGGCCGAGGCCCAGAACGCCTATGAAAAGGGCGCTTTCCGTTATTGCATGGTTTTTGCCGGGCGCGGGCCGTCGGCCACGCGCGTGGCGCACATCGCGCGGTTGATCCGCGAGATCAAAGCGAAATATCCGCCGCTGCAGGTTTGCGTTTCCTCCGGGCTTTTGGACGAAGGTAAGGCGAAGATCCTCAAAGAGGCTGGATTGGATCGCTTGAACCACAATTTGAACACTTCACAGCGGAATTACCCCAACATTTGTACCACACACACCTACGCGGACCGGCTCAACACGCTGGCCGCGGCCCGCCGGGCGGACATCCAGCTTTGTTCGGGGATGATCGCGGGAATGGGAGAGACCCCCCAGGATATTCTGGAGGTCGTTTATGCCTTGCGGGAATTGCAGGTCGAATCGATCCCCGTCAATTTTTATATTCCGATCGAAGGTAACGCGCTCGGGCCGGCGATCGATCTGTCGCCGGAATATTGCCTGCGGATCTTGTGTCTGTTCCGTTTTTTAAACCCGAAATCCGAGCTGCGTGTGGCTGCCGGACGGGAATTGCATTTGCGCGGCATGCAGGTGATGGCGCTGTATCCGGCCAATTCGTTGTTTTTAGACGGGTATCTTAATACCAAAGGCGACGACCGCCGGCGCACGCTGCAGATGATCAAGGACGCCGGCTTTACGATTAACTCCGAGCATCGGCTCGAGGAATTGCTGGGAAAGGAAGGAAACACCCTCGAGGTATCTTCTGATGGAGCCGCGGGGCATGTCCCCATGAAAAAGCTGCAGGATTTGCGTATCTTCATGCCTTCCCCGATGTCTTGATGACAAAAGCGAATTTTAATATTGATATTCATAGCGAAAGTGCTATAGTAATCGAAATATTTGAAGCTTCTGCAGTATGCAGGACAAAGGATTTCCGCAGTGCAAAGCAAGACCGTTAATAATGTAAGAGTCGGCCGATTCGAGCTCTTGATGGACGCCGGGTTCGGCGCCCAGAAAGCGGGGGACATTTTGATCCGTGCCTTCGCGCGCATGGGCAAGTATGTCTTTATCGAGCCGACGATTCCCGCTGAAATTTCTCCTCCGCCGCGGACCCGTCCGGCGCTCTCGGGTGTCATCATCCGTGTGGCCGAATTCGACCTGGAAAATATTGGGAACAATACCGACGTAATTCTTGCTTCTCACGAGATCGTGCTCGACCGTCGCCTGGATGATGAAGAACACAACCCCAACTGCCGCGTGCTCCTCGATATGTGCGACAAGGACCTGCCAACAGCGATCTACGATAAGGTACTTAAACGCGTCAAGGATTCAGGATTGCAGATCTTTCCTTTTGAAGTTGTTCCCGAAGCCCAGGTCCTCATCAAATCTTTGGCCGGCAAGGCGCGAAACATGTATTACATCGGGATGCTCGCCTGCATTTACAACGCCCCCGAGGAATTCGTCATCAACGAGATCAAGCTGACCTTTGGAACAAAGTTAAAGGAAGATGTTTTCAAAAAGAATATCGATCTGTTCCATTTTGGCTATCAGTACGCCAAGGACAATGTTCCGTTTGGCTACGAGATCAAAAACGCCTCCGGTAAAAATGGCCACGAGAAGATCCTCATCGACGGCAATTCAGCCTTGAGCATGGGGATCATCGAGTCCGGCATCAAGCTGGTGAGCGGCTATCCGATCACCCCGGCTTCATCGATCCTGCATACTTTGGCGAAAGTGTTCCCTTCTTTCGGCGGCACGGTGCACCAGGCGGAAGATGAGATCTCCGCCATCGGCACCGCGATCGGTTCTTATTACGGCGGTGTGCCGGCCTTGACCTGCACTTCCGGCCCCGGGCTTTCCTTAAAACAAGAATTTATCGGTTACGCTACCGCGGCGGAAATTCCCATCATCATCATCGATGTCCAGCGCTCCGGCCCATCGACGGGGATGCCCACCAAGACCGAGCAGTCCGATCTTTTATCCGTCATTTATGGCAGCCACGGCGACAGCGCCAAAATAGTTTTTGCCGTGCACGATATCATCGATTGTTTTTACGCGCCGATCCTGGCCCGGTATCTCGCCGAGAAACTACGCCTTCCGGTTTTCATCATGAGCGATTTCCAGATGGCCAACAGCTATAAAGTGCTCGACAAGCCGCAGATCTGTGAAATGGAGGACAGCAATAAGATCCCGGATTTTGTTTTGGAACATTTTGGATTGGAACGGCTGCCGGAACATATCGAAATGGTGCGCACCCAACAGGCCGCCCCGGGCACGCCGGGGAAAATGCGCCGGATCACGGGGTTAAACACGGACGAGACGGGAACCGTCAATTATTTTTCCAAGGCGAGCCAGCGGTCGCACGCGGTGCGTAATGAAAAGGTGCATTGCGTCCAGCGCGCACTCAAAAAACCGGAGCTTTTCGGCGGGCGAGAAGAAGGAGATATCCTCATTGTCGGCTGGGGCAGCGCCAAGGGCGCGGTGGAAGAAGCCGTATCGTACTGTCAGAACGCGGGATTGGCCGTCGGTGGGATGTGCCTGCGCTTCGTCAATCCTTTACCGCCAATGCTCAAAGACATTTTTTCCAGATTCAAAAAAGTTGTGACCGTGGAGCTGGCTTACGGGGACCCGCAGAAGCATCCGCCTTTGGCAATGATCCTGCGCGCCGAGACGCTCGCCGATGTGCAAGCGATCATCTCGCGCGTGACCGGCCGGCCGATCACCCCGCGGTCCATTGAGACAAAAATCAAGGAGTTGTTTCATGCCGGAGTTGCATGAAAAGGCCCCCGCCGGGGCGCCGTTAACGGTCAAGGACCTCAACACCGAGAATCCGCGCTGGTGCGTGGGTTGCGGCGATTTCGGTGTGCTGATGGGTTTCAAGCGTTTTTTGGTGGAAGAGCAGCTTCTCCCTCATGAAACGGTCAACGTTTCAGGGATCGGTTGCTCGGGGCGCGTGCCGTTCTATGTCAATACCTACGGCGTGCACGCCATCCACGGCCGGCCGATCACGATCGCCTTGGGTGTCGCGCTCGCCCGCCCGGAGCTTAAAGTTTTTATCCATGCCGGCGACGGCGACGCGTTAAGTATCGGCGGCAACCATCTCATTCACGGCATCCACAAGAATTTTAATTGCGTTTTTATCCTCTACGATAACCAACTTTATGCCTTGACCAAAAGTCAGTCCTCACCGACGACACGTAAGGGCCACCCGACCAACACCCAGCCGAAAGGGACCGAACTCGAGCCTATCGCCCCGATCCGCTTCGCGTTAGGGATGGGTGCCTCGTTCGTCGCCGCGACCGCCGACTGGCTGCCGGACCATATGGTCAATACACTCAAAGTCGCCTATGCGCACAAAGGGTTTTCCTTCGTCCATGTCCTGCAGCGCTGTCCGCATTTCGATCCCGAAAATTTCGACAACAAATCTTCCGCGTGGTTTTCGTTCTTGACGCATGAGAAGGGCGTCCCCCCGGACAAACGTCTCGCCGGCAAAACGGAAACGATCCAGCACGACCCGTCTGACCATGAAGCGGCCTTCAAATTTGCCAACAGTTCCCACACCTATTTTGGATTATTTTACCGCAATCCCGACAAGCCCTGCTACGATGACATGATGCGTCAGAGGATCGTCAACGCCAAGCCGTTGCCGCGGTCGGGAATTTTAGACAGTTATAAAATCTAGCTAAGGTCACAAAGTCACAATGTCACCACGTCACCGGTGACCTTGTGACTGGTGACTTGGTGACCGCACATGGAAAATCTTGTCATTATTGGTTCCGGCCCTGCCGCGCACACGGCCGCCATTTACGCGGGCCGCGCGAAGCTCGATCCTTTGGTCTATGAAGGATTGCTCGCCGGCGGTGTCGCCGCCGGGGGGCAGCTGACCACCACGACGGAAGTCGAAAATTATCCAGGATATAAAAGCATCAGCGGGCCGGAATTGATGGTCAAGATGCGCGAGCAGGCGATCCATTGCGGCGCGCGCATTGAAACATTAACGGTCGATAAAGCCGAATTGAAGAAACGTCCGTTCAGAGTTTTCGCCGGCGCCAAATCCGTGGAAACAAGATCGGTCATTATCGCCACCGGCGCCACTGCCAAGCGGATGGGAATACCGGGCGAAGAGAAGCTCTGGCAAAAAGGCATTTCCGCCTGCGCGGTCTGCGACGGGGCGTTGCCCATTTTCCGCAATAAAGTTTTGGTCGTCATCGGTGGCGGCGACACCGCGGCCGAAGAAGCGCTGTTCCTGACGAAGTACGCCAGCAAGGTGATCATGCTGGTGCGCCGCGACGCGCTGCGCGCGTCGAAAGCGATGCAGGAGCGGGTCTTGTCCAATAAAAAGATCGAGATCCAATGGAACACCAGCGCCCTGGCAGCGGCCGGCGACAAAAAGCTCGAGGCCGTCAAGGTAAAAAATAGCAAAGCCAACAAGGAATCCACCATCGAGGCCGGCGGATTGTTCTACGCCATCGGCCATCTTCCCAATACGGCCTTTTTAAACGGCCAGATCCAGCTCGATGAAACCGGGTACGTTAAAACCGTCCCCGGCACCACCCAAACCAGCGTTGAAGGTGTTTTTGCCTGCGGTGATGTGCAGGATAAGATCTACCGCCAGGCGGTCACCGCGGCCGGTTCTGGGTGTATGGCCGCCCTTGATGTCGAGCGTTATCTCTCCGAACAGAAAATATAGTTCTCCTCGAATCCTATCTTTATATATTTCAGATAGTTGTATTTTTATCCTAAGCAGGCTCCCGCCTTGACATCAGTGAAAAATATGTTATCCTTTGACTATTCTTTTAAAAGAAAGCGCTTGCCCCCAAAATGAATAACTCTACTTATAGATCCCGTCATACATTATTTCACCGTATTCTTTCTGCTTTTATTGCGTTTAATTTTACGTTCAGTTTGATTTTGCCACCCGGCTACGCGCAGTTGATCCCGCAGACATTATTGAACTTACCCGCGCCGGGAACAATGGTCACGACCAGCGCGGCGTTCACGCCGACGTTGATCAAAGGCCTCACCATCCATCCCGAAAATCCGCTTGAATTTGATTTCATTGTTGAAAAAGGACAGAACCCGCTTGAGGGGGAGGAATTTAACAAAGAATCCATGAAGCTGGTCAAATATTTTCTCGCTTCGCTGACCGTGCCCGAAGACCAGATGTGGGTCAACCTTTCGCCGTACGAAAAGAACCGCACGATATCGGACAAATTGGGCGAAACGGAAATGGGCCGCGACATGCTCGCCCAGGATTATATCCTCAAACAATTGATGGCCTCTTTGCTGTATCCCGAAAATGAATTGGGGGAGAGGTTCTGGGACCGGGTCTACACGAAGGCGCGGGAGCAATACGGCACCACCGAGATCCCGATGGATACCTTCAACAAGGTCTGGATCGTTCCCGACAAAGCGGTCGTTTATGAGCACGAGGGAAGTGTTTATGTCATTGAGAGTCATTTGAAGGTCATGCTGGAAGAAGATTACGAGGTGATGAATTTTAACGCAGGGAACGCAGATCTGCGTTCCGTACCGGGACAAAACGGAGTTTCCACCGAAATCATCCGCGAGATTATCATCCCCGAGATCGAAAAAGAGGTCAATGAGGGGGAAAATTTTGCCAATTTGCGGCAGATCTATAACTCCATGATCCTCGCGACGTGGTACAAGAAGAATCTCCGGGAAAGTCTGCTGGGACGGGTTTACGTGGATAAAAGCAAGACCAGAGGCGTTGACCTTAAAGACCCACAGGTCAATCAGAAAATTTATGCGCAGTACCTCGAGGCGTTCAAGAAGGGTGTCTACAATTATATCAAGGAAGACGTTGACCCGGCCACAAAAGAAGTCATTCCCAGAAAATATTTCTCCGGCGGCGCGGTTGGTTGGAAGGAATCCAATTTAACCACGCTTTACAGTTTGCCCGTGGCGCAGCAAAGAGCGATCATCAACACCTTCAAGAATATCGGCGACACCCCGGGCAAAAGGTTTGAAAAATTAAAGATCAAATTATACGAGATCGCCGCAAAGAATCAGATCGCAGAAGAAACAATGACCGAGATCGTCAAGGGCATTGAGGATCTTTCGGACAATGGGGCACAGGAGTTTTTTGCCGCCTCCTTTCCATCGGCGGCCAACGTTTGGACCAAGCCGCTGGACCCGCAAGCCGTCATGGATAAAAAGGTGGAGTTGACATTAAGGGCCATAGCGTTAACGGAGGATCCCGATCTGGGCGCGGAAGATATACAGCTTGCACAGAAATTATTTCGTGATGTCGATGGGTTTTCCGGTTTGCTGCATGGATTATTGCCTAGCCGCGCTCTTAAGAAGAATCCTTATTCCGAAGATTATGTGCAGCAGAAGTTGCGTGAAGCTGCCGTGCAGTTCGCCGCATCAGAGAAGGCAATTGAGACTTTGGAAAGACAAGTCGCTTCCTCGCCGGTGGCTAAAGTTTTGCTCGTTGATGATTACAGCAATTTACTTAGCGCTCGCAAGAAACAATTAGAGAGAAACGGCTATATTGTGACAACGGCAAAGGATGGAGTAGAAGCTTTTGAAGCCTTTCAAGATGATTCATTTGATTTAGTGCTGACTGATTACGAAATGCCTAACTTGGACGGCCCCGGTTTGATATCAAAGATTCGCGAGTATGAAAAAATAAATTCCAAACAATCTATTCCCGTTCTCATGGTTTCGGCTGATATTAGCGAAGAAAAAATATTAAAAGCCGGGAACTTAAAAGTTCCTTTATATTCGAAAATAAAGGGAAAAGGCGAATTGCGTAATATTGCAACAACGGTAGAAGAGACATTAAAACAAGAGCCCTTGATTAAAGAATTAAAAGAATTGATGAAAGGATATAATCCGAACTGGAAAGTTTATGCCGGATTCTTAGATGTTTTTGTTGCAGCTATCGGAACGAAGCTGGATACAATCCCTGGCGGAACTGAGGATATGTTAAAAATCCTTCGGGAGCTTATAAAACGGCCTGTTTATGATATCCGTCTGATGAGTTATGGAGACTTATTAATGGCAATAACCCACGCGGTGGAAAGGGACACACGGGGACCTTCAAGCTTTAAGAAGCTGGCTGAACTTTTGTTGACTCGGCTAGAAACAGCAGATAATGATTTTAGAGAAGAATTTCTGAATTTCGTTTTCGGGCATGAACAGTCGGCAAGCATGACGAGTATCATTGATGAGGCGAATCGGGCTGAATCCTCCTCGCCGATGATCGATTGGGTTGATTTTCGCGGATTCATCCATGACAAATTGAAACCAGAGAATTACACGCCTTTGGTTCGTGATTCTATTGCCCTATTGGCAGAATCATTCAGTCGTCAGCAATATCCTTCGTGGGACAATTTTCGATTTACGTTGAATTTATTCCAAGATACACTGCGGACGATGGAGGGGGCTCTTCCCACGAAGTATCAAGACATATTTACCGAGGCCACGGAAATAAGTAAACACGAAGGGCCGTTTGGGAAAGAACAGCACGATAATGTTGTCGCTATGTTAGGGGCGTTGTCACAATCACGCGGGCAGAAAGAGATAGGTCTTGCGCAACTAAGGGAGATCCAGCAGCTTTTCGTGAAGCTGGCGCGGGAATATTACGCGCAGCAAACCGCGCCGCTTCCCGCGATCGCCGGGGGCAGCGTGCCCGAAACACCCGCCTCCTCGCCGATCTTGACCCCGGCACAATATGCTGACAGGGTTGCCAGGAAGCTTAATGTCCCCTTCGACCGTGTTGCGTTGTCGATAAAATCCCTCCTTTGGGGAAGCTTGGAAAAGATCCAGGATGATCTGCGCGAGTTTACCGCGCAGACCGGTGTCGATTCGGAAGAATTGGGTACGATGGTCAGGGAAGGGCTGGAAAGGTTCGGCACGCAGTTTACCGGCAATGAGCTCCTCGCGAAAATACAAGATTTTCTGGCCACCGAACGGATCCGTTCCGATTTTATTTCGGCTGATGGGATCGTTGAGGAAATAAATCTTAGCATGTTCCGGATCATGGATAGCGAGGAAGGACATCATGCTATCGCCGCGGCATTGGTATCCCAATTTCAATTTGACGAAAAATATGTTACGCGCGCGCTTGCCAATGTCCGATCTTTCAGTCTCCCTGCCTCCTCGCCGGTGACGCGTCAGGACTTATTAAGCAGCATAAAAACGATAGAAAAATTAGCTATTTACAAAGAGAAGATGATGAGTGCCGAAGAAGCGATTCGGGGATATTTTTTGAGCTTAGTGGATAAAGCTCGCACGGTAGGACATGGGGGATTGAAACCTTTGAGTTGGCAAGCTGATGATATGCTGAAGGATGCCGGTCCTGTGGCCGCGGCGCTATTACGAGATGGTCAAGTAGGTGGGTTGTCTGTGGATGATAAAAAGCTGATCCGTAAAACCGTGGCGGCGTTTATTTCAACCTCAAGGGCATATCTAAAAACTCCCGCGGGGCAGAAGACCGCCTCCTCACCGATGGAAGGAAGCATCGAGGCAATGGCTCGGGAAACTCAGGTATTTTTGACAACGACGCGATGGGATGCGCGTCTGATGGTGTATGTTGATTGGATAGAACGCCCATTCAGCACTAGTAAGGAGCTATGGCCTACACCGCTGTCAGTCTCGATGGATGGAAATGTCTTGGTGGTAGAGAACGCGGGAAAAAGCACAACCGGCAAACCGATCCTAAAAAGAAAGGTCTCCCCCCAGGACCCGATCCAGATGCTTAGCCAATTTAAGGAAGCCGTGACCGGCACAAAGCACACCAGTTCCATGCGTTACTATGTATTAAGCGCCGATGCGATCAGGCTTCTTGATGAAAAGATCGCTGAATTGACGCGAAAGATCTATTCGGATCCCTCCGTGATAACGATGGAAGGGGCGCGGGAGGTATTATTAACGGCGATAGAGGATTTGTGGAAGTTGCTGGAGAGCTATAAGGAAAAAACGCTGAACCCCCTTCGGGGCGAGCTTGAATTTAGAGACGCCTATCTGAATTTGCTCAATCCCCTCGCGCCAACTCTAAGAGAGTACCAATTTACGGCAAACCTGGAAGGAGCGGATGCCGGGCTGGAATATTTGGATCGATCAGCGAGGGACATTTTACTGCCTGCCGCAAAAACATTATTGGATCATTTTAATATTCTTCAGAAGGTCGGTGGTTTGAAGCCGGGGGAGAAAAATAAAATTCTTCAAGACATAACGATGTTTGCCAAGAACGCGCAGACATTTCGCGACATTCTGGCCAAACGTTCCGTCTTTTCGCCGATGGAATTTCGCTACACGATTCGAGAGGGCTATGTTTATGCACTTAGATTTGATCCCACTGGGAAATATGAGAAAGGTACAGTGCTTAATGAATTTTATGATCAGCAAGGGAAATCAAGCGAGAAAGTCCTTGTGAAATCCGATCCAGAAGATCCGAGCATAAAAGGCAAAACTGAAACACGAGTTTATCATCCCAATGGCAAGCTTATGCGCATTCAGTACGCGCAGGGCAACATCATACCGAAAGTTAAAAAGGAATACCGGGAGACTATTTTAGATAATCTGGAAGGAGCTATAGCTGATTTTTATGGTCCGCCTTCAGGGGGAATCGGAGAATCAACGTCACTTAAACGGCTCGGTATCAAACCCGCTGAAGACATAGCATTCAAGCTGATGCTTGTCACGACATTTGCTCCGGAGGGTAACGTCCCAGAACACTGGAAGCTTTCGCAGGAAGAGTTAAGCAGCATGACGGCGATCAAAGATGTTGTTGATACTGTGCTCAAGAAGAAAGAAATGGACATGTCTTCCTCACCGATGACAGAATATCAAATCATAAATAAGGGGCTGAGCGCGATGGTGGCAACGTTGCCTGATGAGAAAGATAAAAAACTTGAAATTGTTTATCCTAAGATCCTGGATGGGAAAGTCAGGGCAATGCAAGTCGCAAAAATCTCGGTTGCGGATCAGCCTCAAGTACTAAGTTATAAGATTAAAACGGCCGCGGGAACAGATATTCTTTATCCGGATTATATCTATTTGTTTGATGAAAAGGGTAATATGTATGAACGTAGTACTCGTCCCTATTATCCAAAGGATAGAGAAAACTACTTGTTTAGCATCGAAAATCGCAACGGAGACCTTATTATCTGGAATATCAACTCGGAAGCTCCGCTGCCGTATCGTGTCGCCTCCTCGCCAATGAAAGTGTCTCTGGGCCCGGCTGACGGTGATGGTAGCGACGGCAGTTTAAAGGCGTTTACTAAAAAACAATTGGAAGATCAGATTTTGTATCGCCCGGAAGATCGTAACGCCATTATGGCGTTTGTGGGGGTAATAGACGATCAGGATTTCAATGAACGATTCCAGATCGAGGATCTATATGTTATCTTAAGGTATATTCTCCATGATCTTTCACCAGAAGCGTATTACGATCAGGAAGAATTAAGAGAAGCCGTAAGAGAAGCCCTGCCCGCCGGCGTTACTCCAAAACATGAGCAAGTCGTTGAAGTCCTATTTGAAAACTTTTTGGCTCATCAGGTGGACCACGCGGAGATGCTCGGTAATTTTGTAAATATTATGGAAGCTTATTTAAAGAATCCATCCTCCTCACCGGTGACGGCTGAAAAAGCTGGAAGCGAATTTGTGGAACAAATAGATAAAGTTCGCCCGTACTTCGGCCCTGGCAGCTTACCGGGCATACCGCGGAAGGGCTATTCGGGAAAAGAAGCCAGGGCTATTCTTTCCTTTTGGGAAGCAATGAGTGATTTGAATACAGAGGTGGTTCGATACCTTGACGATTTTAAGGATTATCCCGCAGAGCTGCTTTCGGGTTTTGTTGATTTCGGGGTGGGTGAGCGGGCCATTTCGAATACACTCGGCGTGCTTGTGGCGATCGATGATATTAAAGAACTTCGTAATATCCCAGGCATTGAATCCTTAGCCGCGTTGAAAGAAGTTTTGAATGAATTTTTAGATAGCGTTCATCAATTGATGGATATTATCAGTAAGGATCGTAAATCTGCCCGATACCATCCCATGTTCTTGCCGGTAACTTTTAATGATAGCACTGACGGTGTAACGCCGGGAAGAAAAAGGATCAGTGGCATAAACGCTTCATTTATTGTCGATTTTGCGCATGATCAAATTAGTGTTAAGAGAAGGGATCCTTCCTCCCGGGATGTGTTTAATATCGATGTATTTAAGATCAGCGTGGGATCGCTCGAAGGTCGTAGTCTGCATAAAGCCATCTCCAACATCGCTTACCGGATACTTACAGAAGCAAATGAAAATAGTTCTGACAAGCAGATCGCCGCGCTTGCCCAAGAAGCCATCGATAATTTAACAGACCCGGAACGTGCCACAAGGCCAGGGGTCCTGATTATCGATAACAAGGGGACCATGGCTGAACACCTTCCTTCTTCCGATAAATACGACGTGACGGTGGTGGCAAACAGGGAAGAGGCGTGGGGAGTGTTGCAGCGGGAGGACTCACGCGTTGGTGTGGTTGTGATCGATTCGGATATGGATTTAGTTGGCCAGATGCAGGAACAAGATAGCGATATCTATATTGTTATGACCGGAAATGATCTGAAGCGATTGAAGGAAACGTGGCGAAGATATGGTTTTCGGAATTCAGTCGATTTTCTCGGCAAAGAACAGATGGCCTATGATCTCCCCGAGAGCGTCGAATGGGGTTTGAAGGTTTTTCGTGGGGAGGTTTCATCACCGCTAGAGTCAACGACTAAAGGTGGTATCGACCTTAATCCCGCGCTTTTGGACCTGCAGATCAAACGCGATGGGAACGGTGTCCCGCTGCCGTTGCCGCAACAGCCGATCAAAGACATGCACATCGAAGGTTTTCTGCCGGTCATCATCAATGTAACGCCGATCACGAATTTGCCGCTATTGCTGGGCATCGCGGATGAAGAAACGCCATCCAACGCCGCCGACTCCGGATCGCAGCCGCTGGAATTAGGATTTGCCGTCAAAGAAAATTGATATTTGATTTCTGACCCGCCCCTGCCAAACGATTGATATTCCAACATAAATGTGCTACGATGGCACAATTATGACCGTCCCCACCGACAATCTTGCCATCCCAAAATCTGAGTCTTGGCGGATGTTTGATGACATTTCCCCGCGCTATGACCTTCTCAACCGTTTGCTGTCCTTCGGGTTAGACGTTTTCTGGCGCCGTCAACTGGTCAAATTCCTGCCCGCGCAACACAATCAAAAACTTTTGGATCTCGCCACTGGTACCGCAGATGTGCCCCTAACGCTGGTTCGCCGCAGCAAGAATATCGAATACGCCGTAGGCATCGATCTGGCGGATAAGATGCTCACGATCGGTCAGGCAAAGGTCATGGCCGCGAAACTTGAGGACAGGATCATGCTCAACCACGGCGACGCTAGCTATATCGATTTTAACGCGGAGGTTTTTAATGCCGTGACGATCGCCTTTGGCATCCGCAATGTCGAGGACCCGTTACAGGTCTTGCGAGAAATGCAGCGGGTCTTAAAGCCGCAAGGCCGGGCGCTTATCCTGGAATTTTCACTGCCGGAAAATAAAACCTTACGCGCGCTGCACTTATTTTATTTGCGCAAAGTTGTGCCCACAATCGGCGGACTGGTTTCCGGGCATGCGCAAGCGTACCGCTACTTGAACCAAACGATCGAACGATTTCCCTGCGGCCCTGACTTTTGCGCGATCATGGAGGACGCGGGATTCCGTAACCCGCAAGCGCATCCGTTGCTGGGAGGGATCGCAACTATTTATACTGGTGAAAAATAGCATGTGAGTGATAAAGTGGTAATAGCGGTAGAGTGGTAAGTGGCAAAAATTGAAATGCTTTTTATCACTTTACCACTGTTATCACTATTACCACTAAACAATTATGATTACCCTTTTCCGTACCTCCCAAATTTACACGCTTCATCAGATCAAGGATGTTCTAGCGAGACACATCCGCCAGTTGCCGGATAAAGTCTCGCCCATCGGTGTACCGCTGCAAATATTACGCTACGAATTTCCCTGTGAATCGATCGATGTTCTCACTTGGCTGCACAATCAGCGCGTGGCGCAAAAGATCTATTGGTCCGGACGCTCCGACGATTTTGAGATTGGTGGCATCGGTGTTGCTGATATCCTCGAAGGGAGCGGCCCCATCGATCACGCGGAAATTTTCATGTACATGGAAGACCGGCTCGCGGCGGACAACCCGAATCTGCGCTATTATGGCGGGATGAATTTTGACGGTCCCGTTACTGATCCCAATTGGCAGAGCTTTGGCAGCTACCGTTTTATCGTCCCGCGTTTCGAGCTTCTTAAAGCCGCGGATCAGACCATTGTGGCGTTTAACATCGCCTTTAAGGATGTCGACAAAGACAATGTGGCGGCAATTTTAAAGGAACTCGAGCAAATCGATTTTGCGCCAACAACCCAATACCGTCGTCCGCCAAAAGTTCTGCGCCGCGCGGACTTTCCCGACCGCAACGGTTGGGAGACCGCCTTCGCCCAGACAAAGACGGGAAGCGGAAAATTCAAATATGACAAAATTGTCCTCGCGCGCAGATCCGTTTTTGATTTCGACGTCTACATCGATCCCAGCGCGCTTCTTAAACATCTTAAAGACAAAACCCCGCAATGTTTTCATTTTTGTATTCAGACGGACAAGACCACCGCTTTTTTGGGCGCGAGCCCGGAGCGGTTGTACAAGCGTAACGAAGATCATCTTGAAACCGAGGCGGTGGCTGGGACAACTCCGCGCGGCGCCAGCCGTGAAGAAGAAGCGGTGTTGGAGCAGGGATTGTTGAGTTGTTCGAAAAACGCCCTGGAACATCGCTATGTTGTCGATGCTATCCGGGAAGCCTTGGGCGAATTGTGCGCTGATGTTCACGCGGACGCGAAGGCGCGGCCGGTCAAGCTCGAAGGTGGGCAGCATTTGGTCACGCGGTTTGAAGGGAAATTGCGCGATAAAGTTTCCGATGACCGGATTGTCACACAGCTTCATCCCACACCTGCCGTTGCCGGTTGTCCCCAAAAAGAGGTTTTGCAAGCGATTAAGAAAATCGAACCCTTTGACCGCGGCTGGTACGCCGGCCCGGTCGGTTACGTCGGATACGAGCAAAGCGAATTCGCGGTTGCCATCCGCTGCGCCTTGGTCAATCACGACAAACTCTCACTCTACGCCGGCGCGGGTATCGTGGAAGGCTCAACGGCGGAAGGCGAGTGGAAAGAGATCGAAACGAAGATCGGGAATTTTATAGACGTGTTTAACAAGAAGTAAGAAAAGGGAGTCTTGTGCTATGTGTTATGTTTTATGTGTCATGCTTGTCAAACTTGACCGTTCATAACACATAACACTTTTAACATAACATCATGGTCACATCTTCCAATATCAATTCGCTCTGGTCTTCGCTCATCGTCGAAGAGCTCATCCGTAACGGCGTTGAGTATTTCTGTCTCGCCCCAGGATCGCGTTCATCGCCGCTGGCGGTCGCGGTGGCCACGAATCCGCGGGCGAAAAGTTTCGTCCATTTTGATGAACGCGGCTTGGCCTTTCACGCTCTCGGGTATGTTTCCGCCACGCGTAAGGCCTGCGCGGTCATCACAACCTCCGGCACTGCCGCGGCGAATTTGTTTCCCGCGATCATTGAAGCTTCCAAAAAGAAACTGCCGCTTATCATTCTCACCGCTGACCGCCCGCCGGAATTGCGTTATACCGGCGCCAATCAAACCATTGACCAAGTTAAAATTTTTGGAGAATGCGTCCGCTGGCAATTCGACATGCCGTGTCCGACCGATGCAATCCCGGCGAATTTTGTTTTGACAACCGTTGACCAAGCGATTTTTCGCGCCAACGGTGAATTAAAAGGCCCGGTCCACATCAATTGCATGTACCGGGAACCGCTCGTGGAAAAGGGCAGAGGAGTGGTCCCTGCAGAGCTCAAGCGCTGGCAGCACACACGCGCACCGTACACGTCGTATGTTAGCGCCAAGAAAAATCTCGACACAGATACAATTAACACAATCGTCAAAAAAATTCGTGGTATCAAGCAAGGCATCATTGTTGTCGGCAAACTTGGCAGCGTGAAAGAACAAAGAAGCGTTCTGGCCTTGTCCGAGAAGCTCAACTGGCCGGTTTTCCCGGATGTCACCAGTGGCCTGCGGCTGGGGAATTCCCATAAGAATGTTATTTCGTATTTTGACCAGATTTTATCAGTGACAGGGACTAATTTTCAGAAGAAATTAGTCCCTGTCACTGATTTCGGCGTCCTCCACCTAGGCGGCCGCATCACCTCCAAACGCTGGTATGAGTACGTTGAACAAAGCAATTCGTTGGAATATATTATGGTTTTGAATCATCCGCTACGTAACGATCCTTTGCACGGGGTGACTTTGCGCGTTCAAAGCCGCATTGATGATTTCTGCGACGCGCTGGTCAAAAAAGTAGCGAAGGGCAAGGTGAACGCGTTTGTTTTTTCGTTGCAGAAATTGAATCAGCAAATTGATGGGACTATTGAAGAATATTTTGGTAAAAAAACAGAGTTAAGCGAGGCGGCCGCGGCCCGGCTGGTCGCCCGGCATATTCCAGCGGAGAGCGGTTTATTTTTGGCGAGCAGCCTGCCGATCCGGGAAATGGATATGTACGCCGACAATAAAGGAAAACCAGTTGTCGTGGGCGCCAACCGTGGCGCAAGTGGCATTGACGGGACGGTCGCGTCGGCATGCGGGTTTGCCGCAGGATTAGACCGACCGGTGACACTTTTGATCGGCGATCTGGCGCTGTTGTATGATTTGAATTCGTTGGCCATGCTGAAAACTTCGCCGCGGCCGCTGGTGATCGTGGCCTTGAATAATGACGGCGGTGGCATCTTTAATTTCCTGCCGATCGCGCAATTTAAGAATGGATTCGAGAAATTCTTCGGCACCCCGCACGGGCTGAATTTCGCCGCGGCCGCAGAGATGTTCGATCTTAATTACGCCAATCCCGCAACGCCCGAAGATTTTGTCCAAATTTACAAGATCGCCACCCAAAGCCGGAGTTCCACGATCATCGAAGTGACCACAGACCGGAAACAGAACGTGGCGTTGACTAAAGGATTGCAAGGGAAGATTCGCAAGGCGGCGGGTGACAGGTTATAGTTGATAGGTGTTGGGCGTTTGTGTTAGACTAACGAAAATTCAGTGAGGGAACGATGACAACGAGGATCAAGATACAGAACACGATTTCCTGGGTCGCGTGCGGGAAATACACGGACATTAAGTACCACAAAGCCGAGGGGATCGCGAAGATCACGATCAATCGGCCTGACGTTCGTAACGCTTTCCGTCCGCAGACGGTCAAGGAGATGTCGCACGCCTTGAACGACGCGCGCGACGATGAAAGAATCGGCGTCGTCATTTTAACCGGCGAAGGGAAAGAGGCGTTTTGTTCCGGCGGTGACCAGCGGATCCGCGGGGATTCCGGATACAAAGACGAGAACGGTGTGCACCGCTTAAACGTTTTGGATTTTCAGCGCCAGATGCGCACCTGCCCGAAACCGATCATCGCCATGGTCGCCGGTTACGCCATCGGCGGCGGGCATATTTTGCATTTGTTGTGCGATCTCACCATTGCCGCGGACAACGCCATTTTCGGCCAGACCGGCCCGAAGGTCGGTTCCTTCGACGGCGGGTACGGGGCCAGTTACATGGCCAGGATCGTCGGACAAAAGAAAGCGCGCGAGATCTGGTATCTCTGCCGCCAATACAACGCCAAGCAAGCTTTGGACATGGGATTGGTCAACACCGTTGTCCCGTACGAAAAACTGGAACAGGAAACGATCCAGTGGTGCCGGGAAATTTTGGCGAATTCGCCGATGGCCATTCGCTGTCTGAAAGCGGCCTTGAATGCCGACTGCGACGGACAAGCCGGATTGCAAGAACTCGCCGGTAACGCAACGATGCTTTTTTATATGACGCAGGAAGGGCAGGAAGGGCGAAATGCCTTCATTGAGAAGCGCAAGCCTGATTTTAGCAAATTTCCTAAAAGACCATGATTGGAAACGTTAGAAGAGGTTACAAGAGGTTGGAAAATGTTGGAAGAGGTTGCGGGTTTAGAGAAAGTTAGAATAATGGGACATTTTGTAACTTCACGCAACCTGAAACCTTTTATAACCTTTTTCAACATTTTGAAACTTCTTTTAACTTAAACCATGCCAAATCGATCATTTAAAAATTGGCTTCTCGCAATCCGCCCCAAAACTCTCCCCGCCGGGATCGCGCCGGTTTTGATGGGTACGATCATGGCCTTTGGCGACGGGATCGGACACATTCCTGCCGCGCTGGTGTGTTTATTGACCGCGCTTCTTTTGCAGATCGGGGCCAATCTCGCCAACGATTATTATGATTTCCAAAAAGGCGCGGATACAATGGACCGCGTTGGCCCGACACGGGTCACACAAGCCGGTTTGATCCCGCCGCAACAGGTGAAGGCGGCATTCATCGGCGTTTTCGCGCTGGCCGCGGTTGGATCTATTTATCTGGTCACGCGCGGGGGCTGGATGATCGGGGTCCTCGCGGTCTTGGCCATTCTTTCCGGGATCTTTTACACGGCGGGCAAGCATCCTTTGGGATATTTAGGCCTTGGCGACATTCTGGTGTTCATTTTTTTTGGACCTGTCGCGGTCGCGGGCACCTATTACGTCCAGTCGCTGGAACTCAACTCAGCCATTATCTTCGCCGGAATCGCCCCGGGACTTTTTTCCGTCGCCATTTTGACCGTCAACAATTTGCGCGACATCGACAGCGACCGCAAATCCGGCAAGAACACCCTCGCCGTACGCTTCGGCCGCGGCTTCGCGCTGTCGGAATATTTATTTTGCGTCTTGGGTGCCTGCATCGTGCCGATTTTAATTTATATGTTCATCGAAGATCACTTGCCCATCTTGGCCTGCAGTCTTATCAGTCTCGCTGCTGTCCCGACCATCAAAAAAGTTTTCACCCGAACTGAAGGCGTCATGCTCAATACCGCCCTGGCCGCGACCGCGCGCTTGCTCTTGGCCTACAGTATTTTGTTTTCGATAGGATGGGTACTGTGAAGATCGAATCGTTCCGCTTCTACAAATACGCCCTTCCCCTGCACCGGCCCATTGAAGTGCACGGCCTTAAGCTGAATAAACGCGAAGGGCTCATCATCCATTTAAAATCCGATCGCGACGCGGAAGGTTTCGGCGAGGTCGCTCCGCTGGAGGGCTGGAGCGAAGAGAGTCTCAACGATGCCCAGGAGCAAGTCCGCGAGCTCAAGGCGGCTTTGACTGGCCGCGACGTTCTGCCCGGTGTCGAAAAACTCGACGGAAAGATGAATTCCTGGTTCGAAGAGCTGAACCTGCGGCGTTCGGTGCAATTCGGCATCGAAATGGCGGTCTTGAACCTCATCGCCGCTACTAAAAATACACCGCTGTTCCAGTCCGTCGCGCACGAGCACAGCGACCACCGTGATTACACGCGCGTCCACGCGCTTTTAGACGGCACCGTTGCAGAGGTCGCGCGCCAGGCGAAGAAATACAAGGACGACGGATTTATGGACATGAAGTTGAAGGTGCGCGGTTCGGTCGATGAAAGCGTCGAGAAGGTGCGGGCGGTCAATGAGGTGGTGCATGGTGAAGTTTTATTGCACCTGGATGCCAACCAGGCGTGGGAACTTGAGGAAGCGGTGCGTTTCGGCCGGGAGATCGAATGCAGCACGATCGCGTATATCGAAGAACCTTTAAAACATGTTTATCATATCCCCGAATTTTATCAGGAGACCATGATCCCCGTGGCGCTCGATGAATCGCTGCTGAAATTGTCCGTCGAAGAATTCAAAAGCATGGATGGTGTCGATGTCCTGGTCTTAAAACCTACGGCGCTCGGCGGGCTCGAGAAGACCTGGCAATTGATGCAGCAGGCCCGGGCGCTGGGATTGGCCATCGTTATCAGCTCGTCGTTTGAATCGGGCTTAGGCATTTTGACGCTGGCGAATCTGGCCAGTTGCACCGTGCGCGATTCGGCAGCGGGGTTGGATACCTTGAAATGGTTCGCGCAGGATCTCTTGGAGGAGAACGTGTTGATCCGCCACGGGAAGGTCAATATCCGCCAGCGCCCGCCGTGCAGCGAAGATATCAATTTTGAGCTTCTTAAAGAAATTTTATGACCGCGCGCATTACCTGCCCCGTCGATGAACACGCCGTAAAAGACGGCGACAGAATCGCCCTCATTAGCAACAGCCGCAGCCTTACTTACCGGCAGTTAAATGATGCTATCCATTTAAAGCACTTCGACGTCAAACCCCGCGAACGCGTGGCCATCATCAGCGCAAACACCGTCGATCACATCATCGCGTTGTTCGCGCTGTGGCGTCAGGGCGCGGTGGCGTGTCTGTTGAGCACGCGCCTGCCGCAAGAGGGGATACGCACTTGCCTCCAGAACATTTCCTGCGCTAAATCAGTGACAGGGACTAATTTTCAAGAATCATCCTCCATTAAAAAATTAGTCCCTGTCACTGATTTAAATGCTCTCGCGGATATCATGTTCACCTCGGGTACGAGCGACGAACCCAAAGCGGTCGCGCACAGTTTTGGCAATCATTATGCCAGTGCCTTGGCCGCCAACGAACACATTCCGGTTTTACCCGGCGACCGATGGTTGTTATCTTTACCTTTATATCATGTCGGCGGTCTGGGGATTGTCTGGCGAACGTTCTTAGCTGGCGGGACAGTTGCGGTGCCGGATCCTTCGGCAGATTTGGCGGATTCGTTGCGTAAATTCAATA
>Ga0209726_10002476_pt1 | contig 27254 bp, 18 predicted proteins | sample Subgrocontami54m_FD_187453 | JGI IMG/M metagenome (GOLD analysis project Ga0209726, IMG submission 187453) | Subsurface groundwater microbial communities from S. Glens Falls, New York, USA - GMW46 contaminated, 5.4 m (SPAdes) (version 3) | ecosystem: Environmental > Aquatic > Deep subsurface >... | reverse complement strand
TGTCGTCCGGCAGCACGGACGGGGCATTCGGCGTGTATTCCGGTCCGGAAATCAGTTGCGGCACGAACGGCAGCGTAAGCCGCTTCGCATTCTGCGACTCGACCAGAATCGCGCGAACGACGTATTCATCGTTATCGAAAGTCAGCGCGACGCCCACCGCTTCCGGCCATTGCGCTTCGCCGCGCCCCAGATAGTCAAGCATGTGTCCGATCTGCGATGACGCGGCGATTTGTGCCTGCTGCTCCTTGGTTGGTGTCGGCCTGGGCGATGCCTCGGCGACTGAGGCGCGAAGCACATTGTTCGTCTGCACATTCGGGTCTTCCACAGTCAAGGCTGGCGTAGCGCCTGGTTGGCTCCGCGGCATTGCCTCTTCATCACGGGATTCGTCCGTGTCCCGCTTTCGCATTCGCGCGGCCTCTTCTTCAGTGATCTGCTGTTTGGGCGAAGGTTGCGGCTTGGCTCGCGACTGGAGGGAGACGTTGAAGAAAAGAAAGACCGACTCAGATGGAAAGCGATCGTGCGCGATGCGGAAGTTTTGATCTTCAACCAGCGGCTTGCTGCCGGCCGGACTCAGCTTCTCAAACTTGAAGGGTTTGTCGCTGATACAAACCAGACTGCCCGCGTGTGTGACCACGAAAGGCAAGTGCGTGGCGACGGGTGAGGGCGTTGCATTCGGCGTCGCGACTGGCGTGGCTGTTGGCTCAACCCTTATTGCGTTCGTCGCTGGCTTTGTTTGAGCGGGATCTGATGGCTTCGCTTCAGGCGTCGCGTCTGGCGTGGGCGTCGCATCCGGCACTGGCGGCAGAATCTGCGGCAGAAACTTTTCCAGCTTGGGAGCGAACTTGTCTGCTTCCTCAGGCGAAGAAAACTCGATCGCGACAAAGGTCGTAGGAATCTCAGTTCGCGCGGGCGAGGTCGCAAACAGCAGACGAGAGGTTGCCAGGGCTTCGGAGTTCGCCTTGAGAAACTTGATGATCGATTGGAATTCCTTCGGCGGCTCGGCGAGCTTCATGATCGGCTCGACAATCTCGCCCGCGCCGCCGGTACCCAAGAGTTGACCGACGTTGCGCACTTCGCCATAGACTTCGTAAGCGTCCGCGGCGAGCAAATTGTCGAATGTTGGCGTGGGCCTGACGGGCGCCGGCGCGCGGCGTTGTTGCGCAGAGAGCGGCGCGGCGAATAGCGCCATCGCCGTCACGAAACTAACTATTCGAGTTAAGTGAGAACCAGGAGCGGCGGAGGATCGATCAGAAGTCATCGTCGGAGCACCTCTAGCGACGGATACCTGGGCGCGAGCATATCAGATAAGCGGACTTGCCGGAACACTGCGCGCCAAGATCGCATTCGAGCCCCCGCCGTTCGGACGCTATGTGACATTGACGCCAAGACTTCACACGGCGTTAACAAGTGATGGATGACAACTGCGCTTTCATCAGGGCTCGCCTGGCCGTTCACTTGCGAGCGCGCGATAAAGCCAGCTTTTGGCAGCGCTCCATTCACGCTTGACTGTAATTGGTGACACGCCCAGCGCCTCGGCCGTCTCTTCTACGCTCATGCCGCCAAAGAAGCGCAGCTCTACGACCTGACTCTTCCGCACGTCGATCTCCGCCAGACTCGTCAGCGCTTCATCGAGGGCAACCAGTTCCGCGGCGCGTTCCTGCAACACTATCGCCGATTCGTCCAGCGAAACTTGGACGGCTCCACCACCACGCTTGACCCGGTCGTGGGCTCGCGCGAGATCGACCAGGATGCGACGCATCAACTTTGAAGCGATCGAGAAAAAGTGCGCGCGGTTCTGCCAATGCAAATTTCGTTGGTCAACCAGCCGCAAGTACGCCTCGTTGACCAGCGCGGTCGTTTGTAAACTGTGGTTCGGGTGTTCCAGCCTCATGTGCCGGTGGGCCATCCGATGCAGTTCTGCATAAACCAGCGGAGTCAATTTGTCGAGCGCCGCTTTGTCTCCCTTGCTCCAATCCAGGAGCAGCTGGGTCACGTCCTCTGGAGCGGGTGTCATTAGGTAACCCTTTCGTGCGCCGAACCCTGCCAATCGGACCCACGAATTATACCGCCTATCCCGAATTCTCGGGCAAGGACTGATACACGCGCCCAAAATCTCTTCCATGGATGAGACGGCCGGACGGGGATTGACGCGTCTCTAGGTGGAGGCAGCGAGGTTGCTGACTTCCATGACAGAGGAGGATCAAATGAAGAATCAAAGAAAACACGCTCAACACGTCGTTGGCTGGACGCTGGCACTGGCCGTTTTCGCGATCGGCCTTGCCCTGCCGCTCGCATCTGGGACATCCGAGGCGAGAAAGTCACGTTCCGGGTCGGTAGCCGGGAGGACTATGCCGCTCGGAGCGCAGGTATGGACGACTGGCGGACCAAGCGGGATGTCGATCTCATCCATTGCCGTTGACCCTGCAAATGCGAACAACATCCTCGCCGGGAGCTATGGCAACGGCGTATTCAGAAGCACAGATGGCGGCGGAAGCTGGATACCGCTGGCGAGCGGCGTGACGACAAATTCCTATATCTCGTCGTTAGCGATCGACCCGTCGAATCCGGCTACTGTCTTTGTCGGCGCCAACGGCTCCGTCCTGAAGAGCACCAACGGCGGTGAAGACTGGCTTCCGTCGGGTTCGGGAATGGGTTCTGATTATGTCAGCACGCTGGCGGTGGATCCCATTCACTCGAATGTCATCTACGCGGGAACCGGTTACCCGTTGTTGAAGAGCACGGACAGCGGCGGAAACTGGAGCGCCATCGGCGTCTTGAGCTCTCCCCAATCGCTGGTAATTGATCCTGCCAACTCAGGGATCATTTATGCGATCTCCTACTATGATGATTATTCCAAAACCCTCTACAAGAGCGTCGATGGTGGAGTTAATTGGAACAGATCCGATAGCGGTGGCTTTTACTGTGTCACTGCGCTCGTAATTGATCCAAAGAACACAGCCACCCTCTATGCCGCCGACACTTCCTTCGGCTTGAATAAGAGCAGCGATGGAGGCGGTAGCTGGAGCGTCATCGGCGCCGGATTGCCCTTAACCGATAGCGCTATCTCCTCACTGGCGATTGATCCAGTCAAGCCTAATGTCATTTACGCCGGGACCTGGGGCAGCGGGGTGTTTAGAAGCACCGATGCCGGAGCAAGCTGGAATCCTCTAAACGACGGTCTAAACGACCTCAACATCAATGCGCTGGTGATCGCCCCGTCAGGAAACTCTTTGCACGCGGGTACCGGGGCAGGCGTGTTTGATATTCAAGTCGCGCCACCGGGGGGACCGAACACCGTGCAATTCAGTTCGGCAAACTACAGCGTGAGCGAAGGCAGTCCGCGCGTGGATATCACCTTAAGTCGCTCAGGCGACACGAGCGGCGCGGCTTTGGTCAGCTACGCGACGAATGACGGCGCGGGCTTGCAGAATTGCGACATGGTCAACGGCAAGGCTTCGCCGCGCTGCGACTTCGAGAACACGATCGGCACTGTGCAGTTCGCTGCCGGCGAAACTTCCAAGTCGTTCTCTGTCGCGATTGTCGACGACTCGTACGCGGAAGGGAACGAGTCTTTCACCATCAACCTCACCGGCGCTTCCGGCACGACGCTGGATACCCAAACAGCGGCGAGCGTGATGATCATGGACAATGACAACACGAACGGCGCCGATCCGATCGACGACACGAACTTCTTTGTGCGCCAGCAGTACATAGACTTTCTCGGTCGCGAACCCGATCCGCCGGGGTTCGATGGGTGGGTGAACACAATCAACAACTGTAGTGGTAACACGACGCAATGCGATCGGGTGCACGTCTCAGAGGCCTTTTTCAAATCACCGGAGTTTCAGCAGCGCGGCTACTTTACTTACCGCTTCTACTCCGTGGGCCTGGGCCGCAAGCCTGACTATGCGGAGTTTGTGCCGGACCTTGCGCGAGTGAGCGGCTTTCTGGACGCGAGTCAGTTGGAAGCGGCGAAGGTGGCCTTCATCGCGGACTTCATGACGCGGCCGGCATTCGCCAACACTTACAACGGTCTGGCAAATCAGCAGTACGTGGATACTCTTTTGAACACCGCAAGCGTGACGTTATCGAGCCGGCAGTCGATGATCGACAGACTGGACTCGGGCACGACGACGCGCGCCCAAGTGCTGCGACAGATCGTGGAGAGCGGCGAAGTGTCCACCAAGTACTTCAATCAGTCGTTCGCGGTGATGGAGTATTTTGGTTACCTTCGGCGCGACCCGGACGCGATGTATCTGAACTGGATCGATGTGCTGGACCAGGGCGGAGACTCGCGCAGCATGGTCGACGGGTTCGTCAATTCACCCGAGTACCGTTTGCGGTTCGGACCTTAGTTCGACAAACTCAGACTGACGAACAGCGGCTGAGAAAGGTACGGCAGCGACTATCAATCGCTGCCGTATCTTATTTCCATGTGGCGAATCCGCGTGCCGGCGGCGATCAAAACGAGGACCGTCAGGATTAGCAATCCGGGGACCGATATCCACGCCGGCGTTGGCTCACCCACGACCGCAAACGGCCCTCCTGAGAGTGGCACCGGAACCAGCGAGTTCAAATAGTGTATGACACTGATCTTTTTCAGCAGCGGCGGCAAGAGAAAATTGATCCACTCCCACCCATAAAGCACGAGCGCGGGAATAATCGGATTGCGAAAGAACAAACCCACCACCAAAAAGAACGCGCCATAACCGATGCATGCCAGGATCGTGACGCCCGCGTAAGTCAGCAGATGCACGAGTCCGGGACCGTCGAGAAAGAAGTGCACGCTGGCAGCATAATTGTGTGGAAAGAACACCAGCAGCATCGAGACTACCGTGACCGTCGTGAACAGCAGGATCGCAGTCACCAGGCCTGAGACGTACTTACTGACGACCAGGACTTCGCGACGCACCGAAGACAGAAAGTAATAGTGCAAACTGCGATCGACAATATCGCCGCGGAAAAGGTTCATAAAGATCCAGGCGCAGCCAAAGAAAACCACCATACGCAGAATCAGCAGATTGTAGATGACCGAGAAAGCGGCCTGGTATTCCGTTATCTCGTGCCCCCCTCGATCGAGGACTGCCGCCATCAACAACAGGCCGACCGGCATTGCGGCCAACGGATAGATCAGCAGAGAGCGCTTGGCAAAGAAGTTCTTCTTTACTTCCAGGCGCATGATCGCCGCGAGTTGGCGCAGCCAAAGCGACCAGCGAGATTGATGCTGCGTCGGGGCCGCAGTTGGTAATGTTTCTGTCAGTGCACTCATAAAACCCAATCCCCCGTCTAGACGCGGGACTTGTCCCGCCCCGGCGCGGACAAGTCCGCGCTCTAAACATTCAGTCGATATCACTCCGACCCAATCAAATACTGATAAACGGCGCTGAGATCGTCATCGACCGGCGCGATTGATTCGACCTTGATCTCGCCTCTAGCCACGATTTCGTTGAGCAACAGATAGAAGCGATCAGGCTGGCGTGTCTTCACCAACAGACCGCCGCGATCCTCGTGCAGCCGCGCTTCGACTACGTCGTCCTCGGAAAACATGCGCGCGGCCAATGCTGCCGGCCGGTCGCAGCGAATCAGAATCTGCATCGGATGCGTTTCCATCTCGTCGCGTACCCCGTGAATCCCACCTTCGGCGACGATGTAACCGTTGTTCAGCAGCACGACGCGATCCGACATCATGTCAACTTCGTGCAGGATGTGGCTCGAAATGATCAGGTGCATGCCGTCCGCGGCCAACTTCTTGAACAAAGCGATCGTTTCGGCGCGCACCATGGGATCGAGTCCGTTCAAAGGCTCGTCCAGAATCAACACCGACGGTTGGTGCGCGATTGATTGCGCCAGACGCAGCCGCTGCCGCATTCCTTTGCTGTACGCGCCTATCTTCCGATTAGCTGCGTCGAGCAGGCTGATGCGATCCAGGGCTTTCTCAGTCCAGGTTTCGGCCTCGGTCTTCGCAAATCCGGAAACCAGGAGAAACGACGTGATGAATTCGCGCCCCGTAAGTCCGCCCGGGAACGAATCGAACTGCGAGCAGTAGCCAACTTTGCGAAATAATTCTTCCGGCCGATCCGTAGGGATGCCGAGCACGGTGATGCTGCCGCGCGTCGGCCGCAACAGTCCCGTCATCAAATTCATCAACGTCGTCTTCCCCGCGCCGTTCGGCCCAACCAGACTGGTAATTCCCGGCGGGATCGCCAGGCTGACGCGATTCACGCCGAGTATCTCGCCGTAAAACTTCGAGACATTGTCGAAGACAATTTCGGATTGCGAATTGCGAATTGCGAATTCCTGTTTTGGTATGTCTTGAGTCATAAAGCGCTTCTTGTCTTGTCCAATCCGCAATCCGCAATCCGAAATTCACTTCACCACTTCGTAGGCTTTCACTTTCCGCGACAACAACCACAGACAAAAGGCGCAGATCAAAAACAGCACGAACCACGACGCCCACAGCGGCGGCTCGCTCATGACAACTTCACGGAATATTCCATTCTTGCGATACTGCTGAATCTCGCCGGTCTGACGGACGAACAAGCCGAACAGACCCGACCACACGTTCCAAATCAGCGCCTGCAGATCAAATATGTGACCCCAGCGCGTCTGGAACATTTCATTCACGACTGCAGCAAAAACCGAGGGAATAAAAAACAGTCCGAGCAATGCTGCCCGAGCGGCCATGCGCCATTTTACCCACGCCGAAATCGTCTGCGACATCAAAGCCAGCAACAGGATCAAGACCATGCTGCCGAGAAAGATCGCGCTTGCCATCCAGATGTTGTCGGCGAACCACGACCAGCCTTCCAGATAACTCTGAAACAGAAACAGCAGCAGGCCCGGCGCCCAGGTGATCGCAGAAAGCAAAATAATCACGATCGACATCTTGCCGACGACGTACTCACTCCGGGTGAAGGGCCGGCAAAGATACAGCGGCAGACCGTTGTTCGTGAGATCGCGCGCGACTTGCTGCGGCCCAACCAGCATCACCAGAAAGAAGCCGGTGATTCCCTGCCAGGCCACATAGAATCTAAAGAAGGATGCATCTATTGGAAGAAGTTGCGCCACATCCAGTCCTTTGATCGCCAGGATGTTCGCGTTGTGATGCAGATAAATCAGAATCGAACAAAGCAGCGGATAGAGAAACGACAGCGCAAAGAACGCCGTGAACAGTTTCGAACGAAAGACATCCACGTACGCGTGCCGCGGAATGATCAGGAACCGGCTCCACTCCGGAGTCAGTCGCCCTTCATATCGTTTGTAAGTGCGTTCAAGAACCGCCATCACCGTTCTCCATCGCTTTCAAGAAAATGTCTTCGAGCGAATCGCGCTTGAACGTCAGGCGCCGAATCTGCATCTGCGCCGCGGACGCGAGTCGGTACAGATCGCGCACCTCAGTCGTTTCATCGAGGATCACTTTCAAACGATGCTCGCCGGTGACTGCGTATTCACAGCCGAGCGTGCTGAGTGACTCAGCAAATGTTTTCTGATCACCACGCGTTTCCAGCATCAGGAATTTCTTGTTAGCCTTTCGCTCTTCTTCCAGGTTGCAGTAAACGACCAGCCGGCCCTCTTTCAGGATCAGGATCTCTTCGCAACATTCTTCGACGTCGCGCAACAGATGTGAAGAGAGCACAATGTGCGCCTGTCCACTGTCGCGAATCTCGCGAATCATTTTAATCATGCGTTGGCGCGCGGGCGGGTCTAGTCCGTTAGTCGGCTCGTCCAGAAATATCAACTTCGGCCCATGCACAATTGCCTGCGCCAGCTTGGCGAGTTGTTTCATGCCGAGCGAAAACGTATCGACGTTTCGGTAGCGTGCCTCGCCCAGGCCGACAAAGAACAGCGCTTCGTGCGCGCGCTCCAGCGCGGCGCCCGGCGGCAGACCGGAAAGCTCAGCCATGAAGCGTACAAAATGAACACACGACATCTTATTGATGAATGAATCGCGCTCAGGCATATAGCCGATCAGCGATTTGATTTGATTGGCATCGCCGCGAATGTCGCGATCGAAAATGCGCGCCGTACCGGATGATGGCAGATGAAAACCAAGCAGCGTGTGAATCAGCGTCGTCTTGCCCGCGCCGTTGGGCCCAAGTAAGCCGATGGCTCGCCCGCGCAACTCGCCCTGCAAGTTTTGCAGAATCGGCCGGCTGCCGAATCTTACCGACAAATTATCGAGGGTGATGACGCCAGATGTGCTGCTGTCGGGCTGAGGATCATTCGGAGCTGCGGCGGCGTAATCCATTTGAATGATTGAGATGTCGTAGCGCTTGAACCAGACCGGGCCAATTCGAAATCAAGAAGAACGCTCCCCAGAATAAGCCAATCGCTGTTCTTACGAAAAGACCGTCCCATGAGTTCAGAAATAAAATGGAAAGTCCGAGGGCGATGAGAGTGAGGCCGTGGAAGAGAAGCCTGCGATCAGCATAAGAGTCCACCTGAGTTGCTGCTTGAGATTTGCGCATCTTCAGGACGGACCCTCCTCTGGGTGTGTGTGTATCGGCGCTAATCGGTCAGCGACCGGTAACGTAATGGCCCGCGCGAGCAACGACGCGTTCGGCTCTGCGCTTCCACATCGGCTCGTAAGGCATCTGGCGCGGCGCTTCATTCGCCGCTACCATGCTGTCCGCCTTCGCCGGTTCGTTGCTCGACTTGTTCTGCTCGACCTTTGGCTGAGCTTGCTCGCTGCTCGGTTTCGAGTTCGGAAGTGGATGCATTCCCTGACCGAGAATGTGTTCCAACTCGAACGCGTTCGGCATTCCCAAAAGCGTCGCCGGGCTCAACCCAAACGGGCCGCCTTCGGTGTTCGACGCGAACTCGATCCGATCGCCGAACGCGTACGCATAAGCGAGCGTCGGCTGCATGTTCGCGGCCATCGCCGCGATCGCTTTCTTCTGATCATCAGGAAGCGACTTGGTCGAGTTCCCGATTTGATTCGCAAACGGCTGCACCAGCGGCGCGAGATTGTGATAGACGAGCGCCGAAAAATTCGCGTTGCCATCCGCCGGCAAGCCGGCAGTGAATTTCGCCGAGCGATTCAGAGACGTGCCTGAATCGTGATACTGCAACGCCTGCTCGATCAACGCGCGCGTCGGCCCGGCAATCATGTAGCCGTTTGCGAACGTGTAGTTGACTTCGATCATCCCGAAGTCCTTCGACTTCAAAGTGTAGAAAGGCAGGCCGTTGAGATCTGAACGCTCAAGCGAGAGTCCGTTCTTCCCTTCCTTCGCGGCTTGCTTGTTGATTTCGTCGACGACGCGCTCGAGCGTCTGCTGCAGATGCGCGGGGTCGTTCACTTCGAAAATCAATTTCCACGAAGGCGTTGGCAGAATCGGGCCATCGATTGCGAACGCATACTCGCCACCCAGCGGGGCCGCGAAATCTTTGCGCACGTCCAGGCCGTGCTCGGTCTGCAACTGATCCAACTTCTTGTTCAGATCCGGACAGACGGTGTTGAGCGCGCCCAACAGATCGTCAACCAACGCGGACGGGTTCTTCACCACAAAGCCGGCTACCAGATTCGCGTCCGGAGAGATGTACCCGAGGGATCCCATCGGCGCCGGCTGGGCCAGCCACGATGTGATGCCGTGATCCGCAGGATTGAATGAAAGCACAGCGCGCGTGTGAGTCTTGCCGTCGGTGTCTTTCGAATCCAGGACAAACGATTTCAAGTTGAACACGCCGAGTTGATTCAGCGCCTGCTCATGCTGGTCGCCGACCGCGATTCTGCGCAAGCCCCGAGTGTGCCCGATGATCTTCTCCAGATCGGCCGCAACCACCAAGCCGGCGCCTTCGCGATAGACATCCGCAACGCGTGCATAGAAGGGCGTCGTGGCAAAGCCGCTGGCTGAGTTCTTCGCGAGCGATTGCAACTGATCGAGCTTCGGAGAAGCAACCAGTACGTCGCCATTGATCCAAACGTACAGTTCCTTGTCCTTCGTTGCTCCGCTTGAGCTGGCCGCGGGCTGCGGGGCGCGTGGATCGTCAATCCACTGAACCTGCGGTCCCTTGCCGGCGCCACCCATTCTTAGAACTTCAGAATCAAAGAAGGCGCGAAAGCCGGCCGGGTTCTTTAGTTCAGCCAGTACGATTGGCGTGACCGGGTTGCCCTGATCGTCCATGCCCGCGCCAATCGCGATTTCGTCGCCAAGCTGCTCGCCAAAATCCTTGATTATTGAGATGGCCTGCCCGAGTTCAGGGCCCTTCGCCTTGTTGCTGTTCTGAAACCATTCGCGCAGCGCCGGATTCTGCTCAATGCGCTCCTGCATGATGCGGTGCGATTCCGCGATCGTCGCGCCGAGATTCGGCAGCGCCGCGTACAAAACCGTATTCGCCGGCATCATGTCCAGCAGACGCGTCGAGTGGCGCACGCCAGGCTTTGGCAGTGAGTTCAGTTCAGCCTGCAGCGCCGCCAAACTCTGGAGAGTCTTGCCGTAACGCGCCGCGTTGCGGCTCCAGCTAACGTCGTCTTTAATCGGAATTGTTTCGATCGACGCACTAGTCGTCGCCTGCTCGCCGGCGCGCAGCACGCGTGTTTGGCCGGAGCGATCCAGACGCACTTCGCCTTCGATCACGCTAACGCGCGAGCCTTTCGTACCCGCGTTGGCTGAGAACGTCGTGCCGGTCACCGAAACCAGCGCATCGCCGGTGTCTACATACAAGTGGTCCTTTTGCTTTGCCGCTTCGACAATCACGCTACCGCGATCGAGATGAATCGTGGTGCCGCGCAGGGATTGATCGATCGAAAACTCAGAGCGATCCTTCATTTCAATCGTCGAGCCGTCGCCCAAACGCACGACTGCGTGGGCGTCCTTTGCCGTGCGAATCACCTGGTTGCGCGCCAACTTCTCACCGGCATTGATCGATCGCGTCTGCGAATCAGCAATCGAGTACACCGCTCCGTCGGCGGCCTGCACCGTCGCTTCGATCGGCATTAGCCGTTGCAGCAAAGGCAGCGCCACCAATCCCACGCCGATCACCAGCACAGCCGCGATACCCCAACGCATCACCACCGGGCTCAACTTGTAGTTGAAAGTCTTTCGCGCTTGTTTTCGCAGCGGCATTGGCGCGGCCACGCGAGCTTCGCGCGCTTGCTTCAGGGCCCGGCGGCAGGGAATGCACTCGTGCGTGTGATCGACCAGCAACAAGGCGCGCGGTTCCGAAAGCTTCTGATTGAGATACGCCGGAATGAGCGACTGAAAATCCGTGCATCCTTCGATTGTGTTAGCGGGAGCGTTCGCCGCTTGCGCGAGGTTCGCCCGCATCCCACGGGCGTCAGCTGCCACCGAAAGCTGCGCCCACACGCGCTCTGTCGCGTCGCTGGCCACCACCGCATCGACTTGTTCATTTCGAATTCCGGCAGTGACTTTATCCAAGATGTTCTCGAGTTCTTTGTTCTTCATGACTTCTCCTAAGATGATTGCTTTTCTTTGCTCTTAGCCCTTTGCTCTTAGCCCTTTGCTCTTACCTCTTTGCTCTTAGCCCCTGCCGCGCAAATAGCTCCCAATCTCTTTCCGCAATCTTGCCCGCGCGCGATGCAGCGTGACGCCGACTACCAGCGCCGAGGTGCTCATGATCCGGGCAATCTCGCCGTTGTCGTAGCCTTCAAAGTATCGCAGCGTAAACATCTGCGCGGCACTCGTCCCCAAACGCGAAACCGCTGCGCGAATCAGATTTCTTAGCTCGCGATCTTCGTGTCCGGCTTCCGGGTTTCGCTGGGAAGCAAACGTAGCAACCGCCGCGCCCGTCTCAACGTCATCGAACGAGACGACTCTTGATCGCTTGCGACTGCGCAGCAGATCCAGCGAAGCATTGATCGCCGCGCGCGCAAAGTACCCTTCAGGATTTTCGAGAGTGTTGGGTGACTCGGTGCCCCGCGCCAAGCGCAGAAAGACTGTCTGCAAGACGTCTTCGGCGTCCGCGGCGCTACCGGTCACGCGATGCGCCGTGCGGAACACGCGATCCGAATGCTGCCGAAAAAGAATTTCCAGCGGGCTCTGATCTTTGACCGCTTCGCGGGACATTGAAGTGGGACCAGCCGGAGCGATTCGCCTCGCTTCCGATTCGGTCGGCTCCAGAGCTTTCAGCGGTTTTACGGCGGCCAGCACAGCTTCCTCCTGAAAATCTTCTCCGCTCATAAAACGCTCCTCGGCAGTAGATTATTAACACTGACTGGAGGAATTTTGGAAAGTAGGGCAAGCTCGGCCCGGACGCTTTTGCAGGAGATCGATAGCCAAGGCGTAGGTTTGGTTCCGCTGAACGTATTGCAAATCGACCGCCGTTTCGGCCTACTGCCCGCTGCTTAGTGCCTTCTGTTCTCTCACGGCCCGAAGCGGTTGCGGTACTCCTGCGAAGTGGCAAACCCCGTCACCATGCCGCGGGGATCGTTTGATTGATCCAGCACCTGAATCCATTGCAAGTAGAACCCATCAGGCTGACGCCTGAGATATCCAAAGTACTCCATCACGGCGTACGCCTGATGGTTGTACTTCGTCGAGACCTCAGTACTCTCGACAATCTGCCTTAACACCGCAGCCCGCGTCATCGACGAGTTGTTCAACCCGTCAATCATCGCCTGGCGGCTCGACAAGGACACTCCCGCCGTGTTGAGCAAAGCATCCACGTATTGCTGATTTGTGAGCGAGTTGTAGTTGCTGACAAACGCCGGCCGCGCCATGAAAGCGTTGATGAACGCAACCTTGGCCGCTTCCAACTGCGTTGCATCAAGAAAGCCGCTGACGCTCGCCAGATCGGGCACGAACTCAGCGTAGTCAGGCTTGCGACCAAAGGCCACCGGATAAAATCGGTAGACGAAATAACCACGGTCCTGAAACTCTGCCGATTGGAAAAAGAGTTGCGAGACGTGGATGCGATCACAGTTCGTATCACCGGGAGCGCAGTTATTGATCGTGTTGCTCCAGCCGGCGAATCCCGGTGGGTCAGGTTCGCGCCCGAGAAAGTCTATGTACTGCTGGCGCACGAAGAAACCCGTGCTGTCGATTGGGTTGGTGCCATTGCTGCTGTCGTTGTCGGTAATTGTCACGGTCGCGGTTGATTGTGTTCCGAGCGTAGCCCCGCTCGGAGTGTTGAGACCAACAGTGAACGACTCGTTACCTTCGGCGTAAGAATCATCGATGATAGCCACGGAGAAAGACTTGGAAGTCTCTCCCGGCGCAAACGACATCGTTCCAACCGTGTTGATGTAATCGCAGCGCGGCGAGGCGACGACATTGATGACGTTGCAATTGGTCAGGCCGGCAGAGTCATTCGTCGCATAATTTACTGAAGCGCTGCTGGTCGTATCGCCACTCCGGGTCAAAGTGATGTTCACCCGGCCGTTGGGATCCCCTTCGTTGATCGCGTACGAGGCAGAGCTGAATAGGACTGTCGCCGGTGCTGAAGAAGTCTGAAGAACTCCTGACCTCGCCCCGCTCGGACTACCGTTATTGTTATAGTAATGGTTAACGATCCAGACGTAATCCTGGCCCTGGTTAACCGCCCAACGCTGAGTCCCCCACTGGCACATGCCTCGTCCGTGACCGTTAAATGTTTGACCTGCATCGACGGCATCGCTCAGACAAGACCAGTTGGCGCTGGGGCTTCCAGTGAAGCCATCGGCGCAAGTGCTTCCGTTGTTCTCAGCGGCATACTCTGCAAAGAAAGGATTGTTACCGCTGCTGTCGACCACGATGATACCGGTCGTGTTGTCGGTGGCGCTGTTTGTGCGGCTTGAAGAGTCGCTCGGATCGTTGACCTGGCAGGACGTAGTATTGCAAATGTCATAATTTGCCGTCAGCGGATGATAAACGTAGTACACGCCATAGCTACGATAAGCAATCGCGCCGGCCTTAAGCGATTCGGCGTGCCACGATGAAATCCATTCGTCATCGAGCCCGTTCTTGACGTAGGTGTCGAGGCTGTAAACATTGAAGGTCGTACACGTGGTCTTTGATGCGCAATTGGAACCGACACGGATGCTGGTCGGAACGGTTAGTGAGAGTGGCTGAACAACTCCCTCGCGAGTGCCTATGCTCTCGGGAGGCAACTTCTGATCGTTTATTTCAGGAATTTCGGTTTGGGTATTCTTCGGTTGCTCCGGGCTGAGCATGAGCTTGTGAGTATCATCCGCCTCTGTAGCACCTTCGCCTCGGCCCATGTCGATAATAAAATGTGTCGCCCCTTCCGCGATTGTTAGGTTAACGCGTCGATAAGACTTAAAGCCTTCCGAGCCGACTACCAAATTATCTGAACTTGGCAGTTCCGCAGTTGGATTTATCGACGGAACGGGGGCATACAAAAGAAAATATCCTCGATCATTCGTAAGCGATTCGACCCCGGCACACTCCAGGTAAACCTGAGCACCCTTTATTGGTTGTCCAGTCTCGCCATCAAACACGTGTCCATGCAGCAGTGCGTGTCCCAAGCGAACCTTCGAAGCGACAACTTCAGGACGGAGTTCATTGGGAGGCTCTAGCGGATCGACCCAAACCGTCACGTCCTTCACCGGCTGAACATCAGGCTCGAAATGAGTCTGCAAATTCTTGTAGCCAACGGCGCGTATCTCCAGATCATTTCGCCCGCTTGCAAGCTGATAGCTGCCCCGGCCCTCGGCGTTGGTTGAAAGCGCGGCCGGGCCGTTCTTACTTTGTGCGGCGACCTCACTGCTTACGGCGTATCCCGTCAGGCTATCACGCACGATAAGCCTCAGGCTGCCAGTCGGTTCCGTTGCGATTTGTCCGAACGCTACATGCGAAGTTTGTCTACAGATTAACAAGCCAAGAATTGCGGCGGAGGGGATCAGGAGTGAAAGGACTATTCGTGTAGCCAATCTCTGAGGGCAGCCCAAGAAAAGGCCGGGCCAGGAAGTGGTCGCCATATTCAAGACAGCTTTCCTCATCTTGTCTGTGTCGCTGTACAGTCGAATCGACTATTACAGTGACCTTAGCAAGTTGCGTTGCTGGCGAATCTTATAGTCCAAAACTCGACAGCAATCAACATAGATCGCTTTACGAAACAGAACCATTTTCATCACGGTCCGAAGCGGTTGCGATACTCCTGCGAAGTGGCAAATCCTGTGACCATTCCGCGGGGGTCATTTGATTGATCCAGCACGGCAATCCAGTCGAGATAGAAAGCGTCGGGTTGTCGTCGCAGATAGCCAAAGTATTCCATCACTGCGTATGCCTGATGGTTGTACTTCGTCGAGACCTCAGTACTCTCGACAATCTGCCTCAGCACCTGGGCCCGCGTCAGCGTGCTCCCATTCAGGCCATTGATCATCGCCTGTCTGGTAGCAGCCGGGAGCGTAACGGCAGCGGTTGATAACAAGGTGTCAACGTACTGCGTATTGCTCAGCGAGTTGTACATGGATACGAACGTCGGCCGTGCCATGAAGCCAGCAATGAATGCTACTTTTGCAGCTTCCAACTGCGTCGCGTCAAGGAATCCGCTCACGTTCGCCAGGTCAGGCACGAACTCTGCATAGTCAGGCTTGCGCCCAAAGGCTACCGGATAGAATCGATAGACGAAGTAGCCGCGCTCTTGAAACTCCGCTGATTGGAAGAAGAGTTGCGACACGTGTATGCGATCGCAGTTCGTATCACCCATCGCGCAGTTGTTGATGGTGTTGCTCCAGCCGGCAAATCCTGGCGGGTCAGGTTCGCGGCCGAGAAAGTCTATGTACTGCTGGCGCACAAAGAAGTTTGTGTTGTCGATCGGATTCGGTCCGGTCCCCAGGTCGTTGTCGAGAATGGTAGCGGTCGCGGTTGATCGCACGCCGAGGATAGCGCCGCTTGGATTGTTGAGACTGATGGTGAAGGTCTCGGTGCCTTCAGAGTAAGCATCATCGACGATAGCTACCGAGAAGGATTTGGAAACTTCACCGGCGGCAAACGACATGGTGCCGAGCGTGTTGGTGTAATCACAGCGTGGCGAGGCAACGCCATTGATGACGTTGCAATTCGTCAAACCCGCAGAATCGTTCGTGGCATAGTTGACCTTGGCCGCGCTGGTTGTGTCGCCACTACGGGTCAGTGTGATGTCTACCCGTGGTAAGCCTTCGTTGACCGTGTAGGAAGCAGAGTCGAATTGAATGGCCGCATCGTCGTTGAGAATGGTGCCTATGCCTTGCGCCTTCGCGATCGTCACATTAACTGGGTTACTGAGAGTTGAGAAGAACGTCTCGTCTGGTTCCAGAATCGTGTCCCCGTTAACCTGGATCGCAATGCTCGTTGAAATGGCGCCCGCAGGTATCATCGCAATCCCGGACTTTGGAACGTAGTCGCTGCCGGACGTGGCGCTGCCATCCATCGTATCGTATTGCACGGCTATCGGCTTGCCGCTCACTACCGACAGCGTGAGAGTGAAATTAGCGAGCGTTGTTCCGCTGTTGCCTTCTCGGACGGACACATCGCCAATCGAAACTGTCGGCGGCGGATCGTTGTCGAGGATCGTTCCCTGCCCTCGCCCTTTGTTGAGACCAGCGTTGAGCGGGTACGCCAGGAGGACGTTGAACTGCTCATCGAACTCATCGAGCGCATCGCCAATCACAGGAACTGTGATCGTTTGACTTGTTGTGCCGGGCAGGAACGTTATTCGACCCAGGGTGGTCAGATAGTCAACGTCTCTGGTTGAGTCCTGCGCTGCCGTGTAGACGCTGACGGCGACGGTCTTGTTACTCGCAGCCGACAGGCTGACGTTGAAAGTTGCATTAACGGTACCGGCATCCCCCTCAGTCAATGCGGTATCGCTGACACTCAACATCGAAGGGGAGAAAGAGTTCGCCGAACAGGCATTCATGATGACAGAAATTGAGCCGGCCTGGTTTGCCAACGCGAGATCAGGTCGCCCGTCCGAGTTGAAGTCTGCGCTGGTGATCGAGCGCGTGGTGCTGCCACCGTTCACATAATTAACCGCTGGGGCAAAGCTCCCTGCACCATCTCCTAATAAAACCGAGGTCGTGCCCGAAAGATTGGCAGTCGCTAAGTCAGTGTTGCCGTCGCCGTTGTAATCCGCCGCGACAATCCAGTTGGGGCTCCCTCCCGTTTTGAAGCTTGCTCGTGGACCGAAACCTCCCTGACCGTTCCCCAGATAAACCAGGACGACGCCGGTGTTTCCAATCACAGTAGCAAGGTCGGCCCGGCCGTCTCCGTTAAGATCGGCGACCACAACTGACCCGGCGCTTTGCGGCGTCGCTAGCGTGTTGGCCGCACCGAAGCCGCCAACTCCGTTACCCAACAGCACAGACACGCCGCTAATTGTCGCAACCGCCAGGTCGGCGTTGCCGTCTCCGTTGAAGTCGTTGACTACTACCTGCTGCGCCCCAAAGGGCACTGTGAAGTTTGCGGCCGGGCCGAAGGCGCCAGCACCGTTACCCAGCAGAATAGACACACTGCCGGCATTCAAGTATGCGACGACGAGGTCGGGGACTCCGTCATTGTTAATGTCGGCTATGGTGGCGTATTCCGGGTTAAAGCCGGGAACACTAATGTGGCTCGGCGGTCCAAGACCTCCCAGACCGTCGCCAAGCAAGACGGAGACTGTACCCGAGTTGAAATTCGCTGTTACCAGGTCGAGCTTCTGATCGCCGTTGAGATCTCCCAGAGCAACGGAACGGGGTTGGTTTCCAACCGCGAAAGTGACCGGCGCGGCGAACCCTCCGCTCCCGTTAGCCAGCAGAATTGAGACATTGTTCTGGTTAATGTTGGCGATGGCCAAGTCGATTTTGCCATCGTTGTTTAGATCACCGCTGGCAATCGAGAAAGGACTAGATCCCATAGCCAGGACAGACGCAGAACGCAACTTGCCGCTGCCGTCACCGAAGAAGACGGTGGTCGCACTGCCGCAGCTAAAACAATTGGAGCTGGCTAAGTCGAGTTTGCCGTCGCCGTCAAGATCGCCAGTGACTAGCTCAATTGCCGACTCACTAGGAACGTAACTGCTTAACTGGGAAGCGCCTCCGTTTCCATCGCCCAGAAGGATCGCGATTAGGTTCTGGCCGGTCGCTGCTACATCAGGCTTTCCGTCTCCATTGAGGTCGCCAACAGCCACACCGACCGTCGAGAAGCCAGTTGTCAGGATCGTGGCCGCTCCGAAACTCCCCGACCCGTTTCCGAGCAACACAGCGACACCTTGGCTTTGTCCAGCGGTGACCAAGTCAAGCTTGCCGTCGTTGTTGAGGTCAGCTGTGGCGATTGATCTGGCAGAAGCTACTGAAAACGATGTGGAGCTACCGAAGTGGCCAGTCCCGTCGCCTAACGCGACCGAGACAAATGCGTTGCCGTCGTACACCGTCGCCAAGTCCACTTTGCCGTCGTTGTTGAAGTCTGCCGCTACCGCATCAATATTATTGGGAAGTACGACAGTGAACGGGGCGCTGAAACCGCCACCGCCATTCCCAAGAAGCACCTCAGAATTGTTAGTGCTCACGTTGCCAAGGAAAACGTCGGCGTTGCCGTCGTTGTTGAAATCCGCTATCACCAGCGGCTGCGAATGCGAGGCAGGATAGTCGGTAGGCGGACCGAAACCGCCCGCGCCGTCGCCCAACAGTACCGCGAGGAATGTGGCGTTGAAGGAGGGTGCATGACTGACCGCCAGGTCAGCCTTTCCATCATGATTGAAATCGGCTACTCCGACAGCCCCTGGTCCTTGAACCGACGTCACCAGCACGACCGTCGGTGGCCCCGCCGCGGTCCCCAAGATTACCGAGATTGTGTTGGAGTGTGGGACAACCAGGTCGATTCTGCCGTCGCCGTTAAAGTCGCCCGAGGCAATTATTCCCGCACCAGAACCTGCGGCTTCTATATTAATCCCAGCATAGAAACTTGCCGTGCTGCACTGCGCATTTAGCTGTACGGGTTTGGCGAACAGGCAGGCCGCACCGATGAGCAAACAGATCAGCCCGCTTCTTCTGGGAAGATGATCCACTACCTTCTCCTGCCGATCAGTACCCTGAATGTTACTACAGTCCCACGAGTACTATCTAGAAACTTGGCCCTGGTAATTCGCAGGTGTCGCCGAACTTCCAACCCAGATTGTTGGCCCAGCTCTGCCAGCGAGGCTCATTACTAGCAAGAGGGCCGGCGATTTCACTTCGCGTCGACCTTTGCCAAGCCCTCCAAATGCTTCCTCGCCTCTGTTGCTTCCGGACTGTTGGGATAACGCTTAACAATTTCGCGCCAGGCGGCGCCATCCTAAGAAAACGTTTTCGTCGCGCGATCGAAAAGGAACGCGATGCCTTCGCGATTGTAAGGATCCATGCCCTGACAAAATAAGTTAGTCGCAAAGTGAAACACTCGTCACGGTCCGAATCGATTGCGGTATTCCTGCGAGGTGGCAAAGCCCGTGACCATGCTGCGTGGGTTGTTATTTAGATCCAGGTCGGCAATCCATTGCAAATAGAATCCGTCCGGCTGTCTTCGCAGATATCCAAAGTATTCCATCACTGCGTACGCCTGGTGGTTGTACTTGTTAGAGACTTCAGTGCTCTCCACAATCTGGCGCAACACCTGCGCCCGGGTCAGCGTCGCGCCATTCAAGCCATTAATCATCGCCGTCCGCGTCGCCGCCGGCAACGTCACCGCCGCCGTGGTCAAGAGCGTGTCCACGTATTGCTGGTTCGTGAGCGCGTTGTAAGTGTTCACAAACGCTGTGCGCGCCATGAATGCGTTAATGAACGCAACCTTCGCAGCTTCCAACTGAGTAGCGTCCAGAAAGCCGCTGACGCTCGCTAGGTCCGGCACGAACTCGGAGTAGTCAGGCTTTCTGCCAAACGCGACCGGATAGAACCGATAGACGAAGTAACCGCGGTCCTGAAACTCTGCCGATTGAAAGAACAGTTGCGAGACGTGGATGCGATCACATTGAGTCGTGTCGCCGCTACAGTTATTGATCGTGTTCACCCAGCCGGCCAGACCCGGCGGGTCAGGCTCGCGCCCCAGAAAGTCTATGTACTGCTGGCGCACAAAGAAGTTCGTGTTGTCGATCGGATTCGTCCCATTGCTGCTGTCGTTGTCGATGATCGTGACCGTCGCCGTCGATTGCGCGCCCAGCGCAGTCCCCCTCGGAGTGTTGAGACCGATGGTGAAGGTCTCGTTACCTTCGGCGTAAGCATCATCAACGATAGCTACCGAGAAGGATTTGGAAACTTCACCGGCGGCAAACGACATCGTGCCGAGCGTGTTGATGTAATCGCAGCGAGGAGAGGCGATATGGATGATGATGTCGCAATTCAGCAAGCCCCCGCTGTCGTTGGTCGCATAGTTGACCGCAGCGCTGCTGGTCGTATCCCCACTGCGTGTGAGTGTGATGATCACCCGCCCATCGCCTTCGTTGACGGTGTAGGAAGATGAACTGAATTGGATCGTCATCGGTGTGGGAGTTGGCGTCGGTGCTGGAGTCGGCGTAGGTGTCGGCGTTGGTTGTGTTGATTGATAAGCGACCAGCAAAGTGGAAGCCGGTACGACCACCAGCCCGTCACCGGCGCCGAGTCCGGTGTGCGGCCGGGTGACGAGCGACTCGGTCGTCTGAACGACCGCACCAAGGTTCCCGGTCCAGACGTTCGCACCCGTACTCCCGTCGAGAGCGTAGACCTTTCCACTGCGAGAACCAATGTATACGTAGCCGTTATCTACGATTGGCGCGGAAGTGAGGGTGCCATCGCCCGTGAAGGACCACCGGACTGCCCCAGAGTAGGCATCGCGCGCTTTTAGAATGGATCCGGTGAGGAAGAAACCCGTGGAGCCGCTGAATGCCGGAGGTGGACCTGCCGGGAAAGCCCCTAGCACCGCACCAGTGGGGGCGTGGAACATCCGCTTGTCTGTCAAAGAATCACCCTCATACAAACGCCCGCCGAAGAGGACTGGTGTACTTCCTCCGCCGCCCGAGCACCCGTCGGAATGTTGCCAGATCAGAGATCCGTCCTGAGGCGAAAAATCGTAAACGTCGCAAGCAAACGCGACAAATACTCCCGTTGAGGTTACGGCTGGAGAGCTGTCGTTGCCACTAAAAAGCAATTCGGTCCAATTCACAGTGCCATCCTGCTCGTCAACCGCGTACACTGTCGTGCCCGTACCGGCCCCGACCACGTACACCACGCCACCTGATGCGGTTGGCGGTGAGTTGAACGAGTATTGCCCTGGGAGCTGCTTCGACCATAGCAGCGCTCCTGACGCTGCGTCGAAAGCGCTAAGCACGCCGTTGTTGTTCACAGCGAAGACGCGTCCAGCGTCGTAGGCGGCGTTCGACCAGGGATATGTTCCACTTAGATCGACTGGTCCCCACAACGTGGCGCCATTTGCCTCGTCGAGGGCATATAGTTTTGCTGCATAAGAAGGGTTGTTGTACGCAACCGTGACGAAGATCCGGCCGTTAACGATGAGTGGATACGAGATCTGACCGCCCAAATCTCGGGACCACCGCTGCGTTAAAGGTGGCGTAATGTTGTCGAACTGCGCCCCGCTATGGGTGGCGTCGATTTGATAGGCCACTGCGGTCCCCTTAGTCGGCGGGGGGGTTGGTGTTGCCGTGGGAGTCGGCGCCGGGCAGAAACTGCTCGTCGACATTACCTGGAACGTGTAACTGCCGCCCAGTTCCGCCGTGCCGTTGACGGAGAAGACGACAATCGCAAAGCTGGTGTTGCCTGGAACCTTGAACTGAAACGACTGAATGAGTGGTGAAGGGGTGCCACTGCTAAGACCGGGATCACCGAGGTAACGGGATGCATTGGTGATGTCAGTCGCGACAAACGGCGCCAGGAAAGCAGCGATTTGATAGTTCGCATTGGACTGAGAATTTACAGTCAACGCCGCTGATACACAGACTGGCGAGGGCGACGAGTTCGTTAGAGTATAAGCGTCGAATGGAAACGAGCCGGAACCAGTATTCCCGGGGAAGGAATTCGTGTTGCAAGTGCCCTGCGCGGAGCCTCGGTACAATCGCGTTGTCATCGTACCGGCGGTGGCGGGCGCCGGCGGGCTGCCGAGGTTCCCTGTAAAACCGCAACTACCGTTGGGTGTCGGTGTAGGAGTCGGTGTAGACGTCAAATCGAATGTATAGGCCGCGCCAGTGTTTGAGTTCTTACCCACAGCACCGACCACTACGGTGTCGCCATCGATCCCTACCGACGAACCAAATTGGTCATGCGCCACCGTATCACTCGCGGTGAGTTTCTGCACCTCTCCCCACGCTTCAACGCCATTCTGATTGCGCTCGAAGATGTAGGCCGCACCACCAGCAGTGAGGAGATTTAGGGCCCAGGCTCCGACCACCAATGTGTCTCCATCGATCGCTACCGAAATACCGAATTCGTCAGATTTCGCCGCATCACTCGCAGTCAGTTCCTGCACCTGTCCCCAGCTTTCAACTCCATTCTGATTGCGCTCGAAGATATAGACCGCACCACTAGTGCCTCGGTTCCCATAAATAGCTCCGACCGCCACCGTGTCGATATTGATCGCTACCGAGACACCGAATTGGTCGCCTCCTATCCCATCACTCGCGGTGAGTTTCTTCACCAGTCCCCAGTTCTGAGTTCCACCCTGATTGCGTTCAAAGATGTAGGCCGCACCAGGCAGCTTGCCGTAAGCTCCGACCACCACTGTGTCAACGTTGATCGATGCCGAGTAACCAAAATAGGAATAGTTTGCCGCGGTATCACTGATCAATCTTTTCACCTGTCCCCAGTTCTCAGCCCCACCCTGATTGCGCTCAAAGATGTACGCCGCGCCTGCGACCACGGTCGCGCCACCGTCGAAGTTCTTGCCGTAAGCTCCGACCACCACTGTGTCGACGTTGATCGATACCGACGAGCCGAAATTGTCACCTCCTGCCGCATCACTGGCGGTGAGTTTCTTCACCTGTCCCCAGTTCTCAGCTCCACCCAGATTGCGCTTGAAGATATAGGCCGCGCCAGTGTAGGAGTCTTTAGCCAAAGCACCGACCACTACAGTGTCGCCGTCGATTGCTACCGACCAACCGAACCGGTCATTTGCAGCCGCATCACTGGCGGTGAGTTTCTTCACCTGTCCCCAGTTCCCAGCTCCACCCTGATTGCGCTCGAAAATATATGCCGCGCCTTTTGATTGTGGGACGAATATTGGGGGCACTCCTGGTTGCCAGTCCTTGCCGTAAGCTCCGACCACCACTGTGTCGCCGTTGGTCGCTACCGAGTAACCGAATCGGTCATTTGCCGCCGCATCACTCGCCGTTAATTTCTTAGTCTGAGTGAAAAGTGGATCGATCCGAAGTGGGTAAACTGCCTCTGCGTCATCTATCAAGAGCGATATCTGTTTTCTGTCAGCCCGGAAGCGGGTTTGTAATTGTCGGCCCGACGCATCGGTAGCCATCAGATGGTCATAGCGCAGCCAATGCTCGCCATTGCCGCCGATCAGTTCTAACGCCTTTCCCGAATCCACCAGCGCCGGTCTGACTTCACCCGTAACCGTCAGGCGCAATCGCAGTGGCGTTCCCTCGTGCCTTTTCCCGGGCGGCGCCGCCAGGGTAAAGCCCTGCTCGAGGCCATCTTTTCGGTTTTGATACCACTCGACGATCTCATCCGAACCGCCTTGGTCGGTGTTTGTGGAATTGGATTGCGTAGCGAGTCGTCGGCCAATCTCGATGCGATTGCCATCGACGCGCATCGTTCCCACTCCGGCAGTCAACATTCGGCGACCATAACCGTAACTCCGCAGCCTTAACCGCGCCTGTAACGTCGTCCTGCGCTTATTGGTGAGTGGCTGCAAGACTACGTCGCGTCCATTGAAACGAGCCCTCAGCTTCTGGGCCGGATTTGTTGCTTCGTAAATCTCCGCCGCATTGTTCTTTCGTAGTCCTGATCGCAACGCATTCGGCTTTTGGGCTTGCGGCTGCTGGTCGATCTGGTACTGTGCCGCCTCGATCAAATTCTGCAGTCGAACATAAAGGCCGTGCTCTTTCAGATAATCACTGGCTGGCTCGCCTTGCAGGCTGGGCAGCGGTTGGGTGGATTGCGCCTGTGAGGCTTTGACTGAATTATCCGAGGCCAGGCGTTTGGTCAGCTTTGGAACTTTGGTGGCTGGGCTGTTTGCCTGAGAGCCGTGCCGACTAATGATTAATGGCAGCGCAAGGGCGACTAGAGCGAAGAGCGCCAGGGAGACGATTGTGCGAGAGCGCATTCGACGGAATCTCCTTATTGCAACGAATCCGCAAGCCGTCTTGTCTCAAAGTTACAACTAAGCCGCAAGCAGCAGCAACTCCTCCTGCCCATCCCCTACTTCCTCGTCACCCTCATCTTGCCGGAAGCATTGCGCCCCCTCGCCCGTAGTAATCAGAAGACCATCTATCACGTGCTGTTTCGCGCCGCCTCAAAGGGTAAGTATTCGGGAAACTTCCGCAGCGTTGTTTTCTGAGATTCCCATTCACTCAATTGTAGCTAATTCTTTCGCCCAACGTCAGAGTTGACGCGGCGGCGCGAATCAAAGAGCCGTCCGCTGCACCAGGCTAGTTGAGAAAAGATCTACTTGCCTACCATCAGAATCGAAAACGAACCCGCCACCATCGGACCACTCTCAAGCTTTTGTGAGGCGAGGCGTAGTCTATTTCGCCTTCACATTGCCCAGCGCCTCCAAATGTTTCCGTGCTTCCACGGCTTCCGGGCTGTTCGGATAGCGCTTCAGAATCTCCCGCCAGGCTACCCCGTCGTAACTAAACTTTTTCGTAGTGCGATCGAAAAGAAACGTGATGCCTTCGCGATTGTAGCGACCGAGCCCGTTGTAGTTCAGATAGTAGCTGAACTCAGGCAGTTCGTTCCGGCCAAACCGCAGCGTTCACTTCTGCATCAGAAGCGATCAATGGTTGATTCAACCAACAGCTTGGCCACCTCCGCGGGTGTTACGCAGGTTCCCTGGCTTCCAGTTGTTCTGCTAGTCGACTCAACGCGTCCCAGGTTTCAGCCTTGAACTTGATCAGGCGCTCAACGGTTGGCTCAGAAGATGCGGATTCACCGTTCTGAGACTGACGCGATCGCTCGAATCGATCCTTCAGTTGCAACAAATCGAGAGGGCCGGAAACCATCGCTCCCGACTCAATAACGACATCAGGTCTCAATAGGTCTTTCAGGTGATCGGTTTGCGTTTCCATCGGCGATGTTCACTCCTTAAAGCGAGTAAATCCATAAGACTAATCCTGCACGATTCGAGTACCGATGACGTTAGGCCAACAGAGACACGACCTTGCCAGGCTGATTGGCAATCACGGCAAATAATCCAGTGATGTCACGGCCGAGTACGCTGATATCGAGTGCTTCCAAGTTTGTGACGGCAGCGAACTGGCCGCGGAAGATGACTTTGCCACCCGACCTCATCTGCATTGGGGCAATCAATTCGCATAGTCAGACCGTCCAGTCGATTACGCTAAGGCCGTCAATTTGCTGAAAGTCATTGTCTCGTGTTACCAGCGCTGCACCCTCAGCCATGGCGGTCGCTGCGAGCCAAAGGTCATTTTCATCGAGGTTAAGTCCCTTGCCTTGGGACGCGATCTTTGCGTTCGCGTAATGATCTCCCGCAACTTCGGGAATGACTTCGCAGGGAACGGTCGCAAAGAGCTTGTCCGCCTTCAACTTCAGATCCGTCCGGCGCTTTCCCAGCGGGAGCCGCGCAATACCATAGAGAATCTCGCCCCGGACGACAGGGCAAATAATTATGGAATCCTGATCGGAGAGCGCCGCCATGCGGGCCTCGACAGTCGGATGCTCACGCATCAAGTCACTAAAAGCGTTTGTATCTAAGAGGAAGATCACCGCAAGTTCCAAGTCTATCTGTCAAACTCCGGCTCCCATTTCATCGGCAGCCTGCCTGCGACTATTGATTCCTCTAAGGCGTCAACATCCAGTGAAGTAACGTGAGGCGCCTCGCACATCACTCGACGAACCACGCGGGGTGAACCATTGCGAGGCGAGGACAATTGCTGGCGAAGCTTTGTGGCCACCCACTCGGCCGGTCGCTGGCCCGCTGGTTCCGCCGCCTTTTCAATCGCCCGATATTCATCGTCAGATAGCTCTAATGTTAGCCTTTGACTCATACTGTCCACCTCCAATAAGGCGAGTCTAGCATAAGGACATCGCTTCGTGATCTTCCAGCTAAGCGGCGCACCTACTTCGCCGTCTTGTTCGCCAGCGCATCGAGATGTTTCCTTGCTTCGGCTGCTTCCGGGCTATTGGGATAACGCTTCAAGATCTCGCGCCAGGCGGCGCCGTTGTACGAAAACTTTTTCGTCGTCCGGTCGAAAAGAAACGTTATGCCTTCGCGGTTGTAGCGATCGAGGCCATTGTAGTTCAGATAGTAACTAAACTCAGGCACGCCGATGGGCGGCAATTCGTTCTTCGCAAAGCGACGCCCCGCATCGCGCGTGAGCTTCTCGGCCACGTCTTCAGCCTCGCCCGCGTACATCGCCAGCACCTTCGGGCGCAAGAGCGATTGCGGAAACGCGTCGAGAAAGGTTTTGGCCCGCACGATGCGATCAAAGTCGTCTGAATTTTCGATGAGCGTCAATAAGCGCCGATCATCGCCTGCGCGCCACGGCACGACGACGGCGTCGCTTTGCACCCATCCCAAAGTTCTGCTGCTGAGCGCGACGCGATAAAACTTCAAACCGTCAGCGGTCATTTTTTCTCCGCGAATCGAAACCAAGTGACCACGACTCAATCGCTCTAATAGCTTGGCGGTGAGATCAGGTGCAGCTCGTAAGGCGGACAGTCTTTCATCAATCACGACTGCAATGCGCCCACCGGGTGGCACGCGTTTCTTTGCGAAAACTCGCGTTTGCGGCGCAACGAAAAAGAGCAACAGCACCAAGGTTGCAGTTGTCGTGAGTAGTCTTCTGACTCCATACGAAGCCGAATGGGAGGCGCAGCCTCCCAAAAACTCTAGTGGCCGTCGCCCGGTAAGGCAGAGCCTTACCGCACATCGGGGCGGCTGAGCCGCGAATGCAGGTCTTCGGCTAATGCGAAATGGCAGAGCCGCGCAAGCGTGTTGAGTTGTACAAATAAACTTGGCGATCAGAAACTTGGATGATCTGTGGGACATGGGACATTCACTCCTTTGCAAAGTGAGGTTGCGAAGGCTGAACTTGCGGGAGCGCGAGATCGAAAACCGAAGTATCAAGGAGAATGCAGACAGGATGTCTGCGCTCCCGGCTAACGAATCGCGCGGCGGCGAGTTGGGCCAGCAACCGTGGGATTAATCTTCATGCGAGCTTCAGCAGCGGCAAGGCGTCGCTGG
>Ga0209726_10002465_pt1 | contig 27337 bp, 31 predicted proteins | sample Subgrocontami54m_FD_187453 | JGI IMG/M metagenome (GOLD analysis project Ga0209726, IMG submission 187453) | Subsurface groundwater microbial communities from S. Glens Falls, New York, USA - GMW46 contaminated, 5.4 m (SPAdes) (version 3) | ecosystem: Environmental > Aquatic > Deep subsurface >... | reverse complement strand
CCAGCCGTTATTATTTCGTGCACAGTTATTACGTCGAGGCGGGCAAGCCGGAACTGGTGGCCGGGTACAGCATCTACGGTTTCCCCTTTACCTGCGCCGTGGCGCAGGATAATATTTTCGCTGTGCAATTCCACCCCGAGAAAAGTCAGACCGCCGGCCTTGCGCTGCTCGCCAATTTCGTGACCTGGAAACCGTGACCTGGAACACCTAGGCGCCCGCTCTCCCTCTTCCTTCACAGTCAGAACGACACATGCTTATCATCCCCGCGATCGATATCAAGGACGGGCGCGCCGTACGCCTCGAACAAGGCAATATGGACAAGGAGACCGTGTTCTCCGACGATCCGGCGGCGGTGGCCCGGCATTGGCTGGACCAGGGCGCGCGCCGGCTGCACCTGGTTGATCTGAATGGCGCGATTGCGGGCAAGCCGCGCAACGAGAGCGTGATCAGGGACATCGTCAGCGCGGTTGGGGGCCGGATTCCGATACAGCTGGGCGGCGGCATCCGCGATCTGGACACCATCGAGCGCTATCTCGACGACGGCATCGGCTACATCATCATCGGCACGGCGGCGGTGAAGAATCCCGGCTTCCTGCAGGACGCCTGCGCCGCCTTCACCGGCCATATCATCGTCGGCCTGGATGCCAAGGACGGCAAGGTCGCGGTCGAGGGCTGGTCGAAAATGACTGGCCACGACGTAATCAGCCTCGCGCGCAAATTCCAGGACTATGGCGTCGAAGCCGTGATCTATACTGACATCGGCCGCGACGGCATGCTCAACGGGGTCAACATCGAGGCCACGATCAAACTGGCGCGCGAGCTCGTCGTGCCGGTGATCGCGAGCGGGGGGCTCACCAACCTCGCCGACGTCAAGGCCCTGTGCAAAATCGAAGCCGAAGGCATTACCGGGGTCATCACCGGGCGCGCCATATACCAGGGGACGGTGGACTTCAAGAAGGCGCAGGCGATGGCGGACAAACTGGGACAAGGGAAAAAGGAGAAGGGAGAAGGCTGAGCGCAGGGGTGGCATTCTTCACCCTCGTCCCGTCTCCCACCCCATGGGCCTGGCCAAGCGCGTGATTCCCTGTCTCGACGTCACCCGCGGCCGCGTGGTGAAAGGCGTGAATTTCGTCGGCTTGCGCGATGCCGGCGATCCGGTCGAAATTGCGCGCCGCTACGACGACCAGGGCGCCGACGAGCTCACCTTCCTCGACATCACCGCGAGCTCGGATGAGCGCGACATGATTCTGCATATCGTCGAGGCGGTGGCGGCGCAGGTGTTCATCCCGCTCACCGTGGGGGGCGGCGTGCGCAAGGTCGAGGACGTGCGCCGGCTACTGAACGCGGGAGCCGACAAGGTGTCGATCAATACCTCCGCCGTGCAAAATCCGCAACTGGTGGCGGACGCCTCCGGCCGCTACGGCGCGCAATGCATCGTCGTGGCCATCGACGCGAAACGCGTCGATCCAGCAGCGGACGCGAAACGCGTCGATCCAGCAGCGGGCGCGAAACGCGTCGATCCGAATGCGGACGCGAACAGCGCCGACACGGGGCAAGCCGCTATCGAACCGCGCTGGGAGGTGTACACCCACGGAGGGCGCAAACCCACCGGTTTGGACGCGGTGGCATGGGCGCGTAGAATGCAGGCGCTGGGCGCGGGCGAGATCCTGCTCACCAGCATGGACCGCGACGGCACCAGGTCCGGCTTCGATCTGGCGCTGACGCGCGCGGTGGCCGACGCGGTGGACGTGCCCGTGATCGCCAGCGGCGGAGTCGGCAGTCTCGAGCACCTGGCCGCGGGCATTCTCGAGGGCAGGGCCGACGCAGTGCTCGCCGCAAGCATTTTCCATTACGGCGAGTACAGCGTGCGCCAGGCGAAAGAGCTGATGCGCTCCAAGGGCATCGAAGTGAGGTTATGATGGGTCGGGCGCCGGCCGGAAAGCGCAGACCGAATGCCGTGGAGCGTGAGCCAGGGCGGGTTTTCACGCATTGCCGCAGGTGCTTCGCGCTGCACACTGGATGGCGGACATGGACTGGCTCGACAAGGTAAATTGGGATGCGAACGGCCTGGTGCCGGTGATCGCGCAGGAGGCGCTCACCGGCAAGGTGCTGATGTTCGCCTGGATGAACCGCGCGGCGCTGGCGCAGACGGTTGCCGGCGGCGAAGCGGTGTATTGGTCGCGCTCGCGCCGGAAATTGTGGCACAAGGGCGAGGAGTCTGGCCACGTGCAGAAGGTGCGCGAGCTGCGTCTGGATTGCGATGAGGACGTAATATTGCTTTGCGTGGAGCAGGTCAGCGGCATCGCCTGCCACACCGGCCGGCACAACTGTTTTTTCCAGAAGTACGCGGACGGGAAATGGGTCGTGACGGACCCGGTGATCAAAGATCCCAAGGATATATACCAAAAATGAGCGACATACTCGAACGCCTGGCTGACGTGGTCGAGGCGCGCAAGGGCGGCGACGCCGATGCATCCTACGTCTCAAGGCTGCTCGCGCGCGGCGAAGACGCGATCCTGAAAAAGATCGGCGAGGAGGCCACCGAGACGGTAATGGCCGCCAAGGACGGCGACAAGCTGCGCATCGTTGGCGAGACCGCCGACCTGTGGTTTCACTGCCTGATCATGCTCGCGCACTACGGCCTGCGTCCCACCGACGTGCTGTGCGAGCTCAAGCGCCGCGAGGGCATTTCCGGGATAGACGAGAAGGCGGCCAGGACCGAAAGTCCGCGGGTCGGAGGCGAGCGCAAGTAAAGGGGGGCATCTTGGAAGACTGCATTTTCTGCAAAATCATCGACGGCAAGATTCCGAGCAAAAAGGTGTACGAGGACGAGGACATTTTCGCGTTCCACGACATTCACCCGGTGGCGCCGGTGCACTTCATGGTCATCCCCAAGCTGCACATTGCCTCGCTGGCGGAAGTGGACCTCGGCCATCAGATGCTGCTCGGCAAGATGCTGGCGCTGGCGTCGAAACTGGCCATCGGGCAAGGCTGCGGCGACGGCTGGCGCACCATCATCAACACCGGGCGCGTCGGCCGCCAAGAGGTGTATCATTTGCATATGCACATCATCGGCGGCAAGGAAGTTTTGCCGGGGATGATAAAACGTTAGCGGGACTCCGCCCGGATGGTTCGTCTTTGCGGCGCTTCCGCTGGCTCAGGGAGATACGAGGCGGCCGCGCTCCCGGGTTCGGTCATTCCTTAGAGGAGTAATGTCATGGGTTCATTCAGTATTTGGCACTGGCTGATAGTTCTGGTCATCGTCATGCTGGTATTCGGCACGAAGAAGTTGCGCAACATCGGCGCCGACTTGGGCGGTGCGGTGCGGGGGTTCAAGGAGGGAATGAAGGAGGGCACCTCCGACAAGCCCGCCGAGCCTGCCGGCAGTTCGCAGAAGATGGAAGGCAACATCATCGAGGGCGAAATCAAAGAGAAGTCCAAGAGCGCATAGGCCGGGGTGCCACTGGGGCCTGTTTGCCCCGCTCCCACCCTTCTCCCTACCCCTCTTTTCTGCCTGAAATGTTCGACGTCGGATTTTCCGAGCTGATAGTCGTTGCCCTGGTGGCGCTGATCGTGATCGGCCCCGAGCGCCTGCCGCGGGTCGCGCGCACGCTGGGGGCCCTGTTAGGCCGCGCGCAACGCTATGTCAACGACGTCAAGGCCGACATCCAGCGCGAAGTGGATCTGGACGAACTGAAGAGCATCAGGTCCACGTTTCAGGATGCGGCAAAATCGGTCGAGCAGTCGGTGAGCCAGGTCGGCGGGGAACTGCAGGCCGCCGGGGAGTCCCTGAACCAAAGCATCTCCGGCACTCCGGAAAACAAGGCCGAACCAACTGCAGCACAGCCTCCGGCCGCCGCGGCTGCCGACGAAACCCAAACCGCTTCCGCGCAAATGGATCTCGGGCTGGAATCCAAGGCCGCCGCCGAGCTGGCGGCGCCCAAGGCTCAAGCTTAAGTGAGCGTGCAGGAAACGTTTATTTCCCATCTGGTTGAGTTGCGCGACCGGCTGCTGCGTTCGATTTTCGCGGTGTTCGGGGTGTTCGTGGTGCTCTGGTTCTGGCCCGGGCTGGCGCAGATCTACGACCTGCTGGCGCTGCCGATGATGCGCACCCTGCCCGAAGGCACGCACATGATCGCCACCGGCGTCATCACGCCCTTCCTGGTGCCGCTCAAAGTCGGATTGATGGCGGCGTTTCTGCTGGCGCTGCCTTATGTGCTGTATCAGGTCTGGGCCTTCATCGCGCCCGGCCTGTATAGCCACGAAAAGCGCCTCGCTCTGCCGCTGGTGTTCGGCAGTACCGTGCTGTTTCTGGCCGGAGTCGCGTACTGCTATTTCGTGGTGTTCAACTGGGTGTTCCGCTTCATTATCCAATTCGCGCCCAAGAGCATCACGCCGGCACCGGACATCGAGGCCTATCTGAGCTTCGTGCTCACCATGTTCGTCGCCTTCGGCGTTACCTTCGAGATCCCGCTGATCGAGGTGGTGCTGGTGCGCACCGGCATGGTCACGATCGCAAAGCTCAAGGACATCCGTTCCTATGTGATCGTCGGCGCTTTCGTCGTGGCGGCCGTCGTCACGCCGCCGGACGTGGTATCGCAATTGCTCCTGGCAATCCCGATGTGCCTGCTGTACGAGTTCGGGATTTTGCTGGCGCAGCTGATCGAGCGGTTTTTCCGCAAGCACCCGACCGAGGGAGCAAGCACATCGGAGCCGGTCGAGCGCGGCGCGGCGGAACTGGAGGGTCCGCGGGACCCGGCCGAAACCGAGCAGGAGCGGCTCAAGTAGACTTGTTTCAGTCCAGCCGCAGTAACTGCCCAGAATAGACCCGGCTGCGCGCCGCAGTTATCTCGCGCCGGTCGCTTTCACGGCGCGCGGCGGGCCGGTCAGCAGGCCGGATCACTGGGCTTGGGGAGCCTGCGGTGCTACCGCCTGCCAAGTTCCCGCACATTCCTTGACGTAGGGGTAATAGGCCTGGGCGTCTGCGCAGTAATACCAATACCCCGCGGGTCGATCCGGCGCGCTGCCCTGCTCAATGTAGACCGGCGGCGCAGACGGCGCCACGGCAACCGGCGGATAGTAGGGAGGAGGGGGGTAATACCAGAAAGCTGGCGCAGCCACGATAACGCCGAAGCCTACACGCGGTCCGCCGGAGTGATGGCCGCCGATGTGAGCGCCGCTGAAGTGGCGGCCGCCAGAGTGCCCCCTGCCGCCGCCACCGCGAGCGAACGCGGAGGCGCTCGCTACGGTGACCAACAGCACCATCAGCAAGGTCAGGACGCGTCGCGTTCGCCGAAACCTGATTGGCCAAGTAACCCCAGACGTGTCCGGTCGCATGATTGCAAAATCAGCGGGGTGGCGGAGTCCCGGGTGGCGGCGGAGGCGATCCGGGTGGTGGCGGCGGCGGCGTGTAAGGCGCGGCCGGGTTCGAACTCGTGAGGTTTCCGGATACCGGGACTTTGTGGCCTTTGGCGTACATGCACTGGATGTACGCGTAATCGTACCGCCGTTGCAGGCCATAGGCAGAGCCCTCTGCGGCGCCCGTTCCTGCCAGGGCGCCCACTGCCAGCCCGGTACCGGCTCCAACGGCAACGCCGCTGCTGCCATTGATGGCGGCACCGGCTGCGGCGCCGACCAAAGTACCGACTGCGGCACTCTTGACCCCGCTGTCCGCGGCGGCCTGATTGGGCGCAGTCCCGCCTACCTGCACGCTGGCAAATTGTCTGCAGTCGAAATCGTCGGCCCGAAATTGGTCGAAGCTCTTGCCGGTGCCCGGCAGTACCAACACCCCGGGACCGGAGGGCAGCGTCGTGCACGCGCCAACCAGCAGCAGCGCTAGCAGGGGCGTGAGTCGGAATGCGCGGGTCATGGCTTGCAAATCCGGGCTAGGACGGCGGCTGCGGGGCTACCCGCTGCCAGCCTGCCGGACATTCCTTGACGTAGGGGTAATAGGCCTTCGCATCAGCGCAGTAGTACCACCAATTCGACTGCGACTGCGACGGCGCGGGCGCCGGCTGCGCTCCTCCCTGTTCGATGTAGGTCGGCGGCGAGGACGGTACTGCCACGACCGGCGGATAGTAGGGCGGATAGTACGGTGGGTAGTAGTAGGGAGGATACCAATAACCCGGAGCGCCGATGAAAACGCCAAAGCGCGCGTGTCCGCCATGATGCCATGCCAGTGCCGGCATGCTTGCGACAGCTCCGAACACAAACACGACTAAGCTCAACGTTGCTTTCACCGCTTTCATCATCACCAGCCCCGTTGCAATAAAGCCTAGCACGCTCGCGCTGCCGCGGGGCAACTAAAGTGTTACCAAATGTAACGCGGACCACACCCCGCCCGCGGGCGCCGCTCATGTTCTTGGAGGGCGTTCAAGTTTGAAGTGTTCAGCGGGGCTTGGCGACCACCGTCTCGAATCATCGGGCGCCTGGCATGAAATATCGGGTGAGGGACATCTTCTTCACTGTGGCAATTCCAGTTTGCGCGCCCGCGCGAACTGGAATTGGCGATGCGCGAGCGCGGCCCCAGGGCGCGCATGGTGGAGATCGCCGGTTGCGGTCATGCCCCGGCGCTCAACGTGCCGGGGCAGATCGGATTGGTGGAGGAGTTTCTCGCCGCCTGACTGATTGCCCCCCGCAGCGGGGGCGTAGATTACGCGCGCAATCTGCTTATTCCAGCGAGCGTTGCGGTTTGGGTCGTTTGCCCACTTGCACCGGGAGTTCCAGTTCGCTCTGGCCGCGTTTCAGCTTGAGCGTGATCTGCTTGCCCGGGGCCAGGGCCACGATCAGCGTGCGCATGGAATCCGGGTCCCTCACCTGCTTGCCGTCCACCGCCACCACGATGTCGCCGGGTTTGATGCCGGCGCGGTCGGCAGGGCTGCCGCGCTGCACCCCGGCGACGAGCACGCCGGCGGTGGTGCTCAGTTTGAACGAGTCGGCAAGGTCCGCCGTGATCTCCTGCAATTCCACACCGACCCAGCCGCGCGTCACCGCACCGGTTTCGATCAACTGCTCCATCACCTGCTTGGCGGTGGAAACCGGAATCGCAAAGCCGATGCCGATGGAGCCGCCGGTTTGTGACAGGATCGCGGTGTTGATGCCGACCAGGTTTCCGGAAGAGTCGATCAGCGCGCCGCCCGAGTTTCCCTGATTGATCGCGGCGTCGGTCTGGATGAAATTCTCGAACGTGTTGATCGAGAGCCCGGTCCGGTGAAGGGCCGAGATGATGCCCATGGTTACCGTCTGGCCGACCCCGAGCGGGTTGCCGATGGCGAGCACCACGTCGCCGACCCTGAGGTTTTCCGCCTGACCGAGCGTGATGGCTGGCAGGTTGTGCGCGTCGACCTTCAATACGGCGAGGTCGGTTTCGGGATCATTGCCCACGACCTTGGCGGCGAGTTTCTTGCCGTCGGCGAGCGCCACCTCGATCTCGTCCGCGGCCTCGACCACGTGCTGGTTGGTCAGAATGTAACCCTTGGGGCTGATGATAACGCCAGAGCCCAGGCCGAAGGCGCGTTGCGCCTCGTCCTCGAAGCGTTCGCCGAAGAAACGGCGGAACAAAGGGTCGTTCATGAAGGGATTTTTCGGCCGCTTCACTTCTTTGCTGGTGAAAATGCTGACCACCGCAGGCACTGCCTTGCGTACGGCATCGCTGTAGGACACGGTCTTGACGCCGGTGCCGGTGGAAGACTCCGCCTGGTTCACCTCGACTGCGGCGCCGGATTTTCCCGGCAGCCATTCCGGCTTGAGCGTGGCGACGACGAACAGGAGGGCGAGGCAGATGGTGGCTGTTTGCGCGAAGGTCAGCCAGAGTCGGTACATCGTGTGCGTGTCCTTAAAGTTCGTTTCAAGATGAGGGGATGAATTTCCGCATGAGGTCTAGACCGGTTTGGTCATGCTCAAGCAGGCTCGTGGTTCGTGGCTCGTGGTTCGTGGTTCGTAGCGTAGGGCAGATGATGCGCCGGCTTGTGTGCGGGTACAATTCTCGCTGGCTTATGCGATGGGTGCCGCAATGCAGCGCGAGGAACTGAACCGTTACCTGGACGGCTTGTTGGATGTCTCCCGGTTTCGGGATTATTGCCCAAATGGGCTGCAGGTGGAAGGGCGCGGCGAGATACGGCGCATCGTCAGCGGGGTGACGGCGAGTCTTGATCTGATCCAGGCCGCGCTCACCGACGGGGCTGACGCCATCTTGGTACACCATGGCTACTTCTGGAAAGGCGACGACCCCTGCCTCACCGGCACGCGCCGCGCGCGCATCGGGCTGCTCGTCGCGCATGAGCTCAGCCTGTTCGCCTATCACCTGCCGCTGGACGCCCATGCCGAACTCGGCAACAACGCCCAGCTCGGCAAGCGGCTGGGGTTGGTCGAATCCGGGCGCTTCGCTGATCAGGAAATCGGGGTGTACGGCAGCCTGGGAGCGCCGATGCGCCTGGATGCGTTCGCCCTGCACGTCAAACACCGGCTGGGCCGCGAACCCCTGGTGATTGGCGATCCCGCGAGGGAAATCCGGGGAATTGCCTGGTGCACAGGCGCGGCGCAGGGTTTTTTCGAGGAAGCCATCAAATTGGGTCCCGATGCCTACCTCAGCGGGGAAATCTCCGAGCAGCAGGTGCATCTGGCGCGCGAGTCAGGCGTGGCTTTTGTCGCCGCAGGTCATCACGCCACGGAAAAATACGGCGTGCAGGCTTTGGGCGAGCATCTGGCGGCGCGCTTCGGCCTCGGGCACCGGTTCATCGACATTCCCAATCCGGTATGAACCCGGTTCCGGTCCGGGTCGGGGCCACGTCATTTTCTTCATTCATTTCAGCCTGTTAGCGTAAAAAACTTTAATCCGGCGCGGACTTTCAGGTATAATTACAGGCTTTTGCATGCAGCAAGATCTTGTATATCTGGGAACTTCCAATGAGCGACGATAAGCAGGTAAACAAGACAAGGCGCAATTTGGTGATCGCCACCTGTGCCGCCGGCGGTGCCGCCGGCGTGGCCGCGGCCGTACCGTTTGCCGCAAGCTGGCTGCCGTCGGAGCGCGCCAAGGCTGGCGGCGCGCCGATCGTGGCCGACATCAGCGCGCTCGAGCCGGGCCAGAGCATGACCGTGGAATGGCGCTCCAAGCCGGTATGGATCATTCGCCGCACCAAGGAAATGCTTGACAGCCTGCCGCGCGTCGATGGCAAGCTCTCCGACCCGGCCTCCGACGTGCCGATGCAGCCCGAGTACGCGAAAAACGAATTCCGCTCGATCAAGCCGGAGGTGCTGGTGTTGGTCGGCATTTGCACCCATCTAGGTTGCTCACCGCAGTCCAAGCCGGCCGAGGCCAAGGCGGAGATGGGCGCGGACTGGGCGGGCGGCTTTTTCTGTCCCTGTCACGGCTCCAAATTCGACCTCGCCGGGCGCGTCTACAAGGGGGCGCCGGCACCGGTGAATCTCGAGGTGCCGAAATACACCTACCTGTCGGATACCCGCATTCTCATCGGCGACGACACCAAAGGGGCATAGCGCATGGCTGCCGCGGAAAAACCCCCCGTTACCGGTACCGGTTCAGTCGCGCTCGACGGCCTGCTCACCTGGGTGGACCAGCGCTTTCCGCTGATATCGACGTGGAAGGCCCACCTGGCCGAGTATTACGCACCGAAGAATTTCAACTTCTGGTACTACTTCGGGTCGCTGGCGATGCTGGCGCTGGCAATCCAGATCGTGACCGGCATTTTTCTCACCATGCACTACAAGCCGGACGCGAACCTGGCGTTCGCCTCGGTGGAATACATCATGCGCGAGGTGCCGGGCGGCTGGATCATCCGCTACATGCACTCGACCGGCGCATCGGCCTTTTTCGTCTGCGTCTACCTGCACATGTTCCGCGCGCTGTTGTACGGCTCTTACCGCAGCCCGCGCGAGCTGATGTGGATTTTCGGCGTGCTGATCTACCTCTCCCTAATGGGCGAGGCTTTCTTCGGCTACCTGCTGCCCTGGGGCCAGATGTCCTACTGGGGCGCGCAGGTGATCATCAACCTGTTCTCCGCCATACCTTTCATCGGGCCGGATCTTTCCCTCTGGATCCGCGGCGACTACGTCATTTCGGATGCGACCCTCAACCGCTTCTTCGCCATGCACGTGATTGCCATCCCGCTGGTGCTGCTGGGCCTGGTGGTGGCGCACCTGCTGGCGCTGCACGAGGTGGGCTCGAACAATCCGGACGGCATCGAAATCAAGAAGCACAAAGACGCCAACGGCGTGCCGCTGGACGGAATCCCCTTCCATCCCTACTACACGGTAAAGGATATCCTCGGGGTGGTGGTGTTCATGATCGTGTTCGTGATGATCGTGTTCTTCGCACCGGAGATGGGTGGCTATTTCCTCGAATACAACAACTTCGTCCCCGCCAATCCGCTGCAGACCCCGACGCATATCGCGCCGGTGTGGTATTTCACCCCTTATTACTCGATCCTGCGCGCGGTGCCGCCGCTGTTCAATTCGCAGTTTCCGGGCGTGGTGGCGATGGGAGTGGCGGTCATGGTTCTGTTCCTCCTGCCGTGGCTGGACCGCGGCGCGGTGAAGTCGATCCGCTACCGCGGCATGCACTTCAAGGCGGCGCTGACGGCGTTCGTGATCGTTTTTCTGGTGCTCGGTTACCTCGGCACCGAGCCGATCACGGTCTGGGGTCAGTTCGGCTCCTGGCTCGGCAATGCCGACCGCGCCACCGTGGCGGCGCGCATCTGCACACTGATCTACTTCCTGTTTTTCATCCTGATGCCCTGGTACACCAAGGTGGACAAGACCAAACCCGAACCGGAAAGGGTGACCCACTAATGAGCAAGCGCATCGACTTGGCTGGAAACAGGGGGCACGCTCGCTTTTCTATCCCCCGAATCGGGAAGCTGTTGCAATCATGGTGCGGCAGCTTCCTGACGATATTGCGGTTCGCCCCCGCGGCGCTCATTGGATCGGCTGCGGTCCTGCTGGTATCGCCTGCGGCGATGGCCTCGGAGGAAGGCGTCAGGCTGGACACCGCGCCGATCAAGCAGACCGACGTCGTCAGCCTGCAAAGCGGCGCGCGCACCTTCGCCAATTACTGCCTCAACTGCCACAGCGCCTCGCTCATGCGCTGGAACCGGCTGATGGAACTGGGCCTGACCGAAGCGCAGATCAAGGACAACCTCATGTTCAGCGGCGACAAGGTGGGCGAGCTGATGAACGTAGCCATGAGCAGGAAGGACGCCAGGCAATGGTTCGGCGCTGCCCCGCCCGACCTGTCGGTAATCGCGCGCGCGCACGGCGCCGATTGGCTCTACACCTATCTGCACGGTTTCTACAGGGATCCGGCGCGGCCCACCGGCTGGAACAACACCGTGTACGAGAACGTCGGCATGCCGAATCCGTTGTGGCAACTGCAGGGCGAGCGCGTGCGCGTCGAGCAAGCGGTGAAAGGCGAGGACGCCAAGGGCGGCGAGGGTGGCCACGGCGGCGCGATCAAGGCGGTCAAATACGAAATGGTGAGACCGGGCAGCCTCACCCCGGTGCAGTTCGACGAGACGGTGCGCGATCTGGTGAACTTTCTCGTCTACATGGGCGAGCCGGCGGCCACCAGCCGCAAGCAGATCGGCATTGTTGTGCTGCTGTTCCTGCTCGCCATATGGCCGCTGGTCTATCTCCTGAAAAGGGAATTCTGGAAGGATGTGCATTAAACCGGAAATGGGCGATGCGCGGCGGGCGATGAGTCTTGCGAGGGCTCGGCGCCCCTGACCCGTTCCCCGTTACCCGGCCCCCGTTCCGTATCACTCATCACCTGGATCAAAACTTATCATGATGAACCTTTATTCCGGCACTACCTGCCCCTTTTCCCAGCGCTGCCGCATCGTGCTCTACGAGAAGGGCATGGACTTTCAGATCATCGACGTCGACATGTACAACAAGCCGGAAGACATCGCGGTGATGAATCCGTACAATCGCCTGCCGGTGCTGGTCGAGCGCGATCTGGTCCTGTACGAGTCGAACATCATCAACGAATACATCGACGAACGCTTCCCGCACCCGCAGCTGATGCCGCCCGACCCGGTGATGCGCGCGCGCGCGCGGCTGCTGCTGTTCAATTTCGAGGTGGAACTGTTCAGCCGCATCGAGATCCTCGAGAAAGGCAACGCCAAGCAGCAGGAAAAGGCGCGCTCGCACGTGGCCGACCGGCTGACCGAGCTCGCGCCGATTTTCGTCAAGCAGAAGTACATGCTGGGCGATGAATTCTCCATGCTCGATGTGGCCATCGCGCCGCTCCTGTGGCGCCTGGACCGCTACGGCATCTCTCTGGGCAAGCCGGCAGCGCCGCTGATGAAATACGCCGAGCGCCTGTTCTCGCGCCCGGCCTTCATCGAGGCGCTGACGCCTTCGGAAAAAGTGATGCGCAAGTGATTTCCTAGCAGTCATCCCGAGGAGCGGTGGCGACGGGTGATCTGCTTTTGCGGCAACAGCAGATTTCCCGCGACCCGCGGAACCACGAATTCACCTATGCCCGATCCGTCGACCAAGCCTTACCTGATGCGTGCCATTTACGACTGGTGCGTGGACAGCGGCTACACGCCCTATCTCTCGGTAACGGTGGATTCGGTCACGCGCGTGCCGATGGAGTACGTCAAGGACGGCCAGATCGTGCTCAACATCGGCCCGGTCGCCGTGGAGCGCTTCAAGATCGGCAACGATCTGATCGAGTTTTCTGCCCGCTTCAACGGCGCGGGGCGCGAAATCTCGATTCCGGTCGGGGCGGTGTCCGCAATCTATGCGCGCGAGAACGGCCAGGGCCTGTCGTTCGAGATCACCGCGGCGGATGCGCCGGCGTCGGCCCGGATCGCCGCGGCCGACGAGAGCGATGAAACCCGCCCCGAGCCGCCGCGCCCCTCCGGCAAACCTTCGCTGCGGCGGGTAAAGTAAAATCTTTCGCTCCGCCGCGAGACCCGGCCGGGGGCAAACCGATTTCCAGGATCTCCCGCGTATAATAGGTTGCGCATGCCGGGTTAGCTCAGTTGGTAGAGCAGCGCATTTGTAATCACAGAGCCGCATTCCGGGTCTAGGGGAAATCACTACACAAATTAAGTTGATGCGGGCAAGCTAACCAGCTACGGGTAGTAGACAGTCACCACGACTCGGGGTGACTGTCAACAAGGGACGCCGCTTTAGCTCAGTGGTAGAGCAATCGCCTTGTAAGCGATAGGTCGTCTGTTCAATCCAGACAAGCGGCACCAAACCCCAATTTGGCAACGTTTCAGGCAACGAAACTCGGCCGTCACCCGAGCTTCGCTACGAGATTATAAAAAGGCGGGGATTAACTGCTCTAATTCGGGGAACCAACAATGACAATCAATGTAGTCTCGGTGTGTAGAGACGCTTTGATTTTGGGCTGCGACAGCGTCGCCAGCAGCACCAAGGCGGTGATTGAGCCGTGGCGGCCCGTGGAAAGGATGCCGACGGGAATCCGGTTGTGGACGACCAAGGGCGGTTCGTTGCTAAGTTTGATGCTTCAAATTGCGAATGGGTTGCCACCGACGTGTGGGGTGGCGTTAATCACTGAAATTGACTGTGGCCGCCGGACGCAGAGATACTCTCTGAGCTGTCGTTGAATTTCCCGTCCTTCGCGCATCTGCTAGTATTCGCGCCAGGTTTATAGGAATTATTGAGCAGGGAAGAATGGGGGTTTCCATGCCAGCCAAAGCCGTCAGCAAGAAATTCAGCGACATTCTGTATCAGGTGAAGGACCAGGTCGCGTGGGTGACGATCAATCGCCCGCGCGTGCTGAACGCCTTCCGCGAGCAAACGCTCGATCAGCTGATACACGTGCTGCAATCCACGCGCGAGGATCCGGCTATCGTGTGCGCGGTCGTCACCGGCGCCGGCGACAAGGCGTTCTCGACGGGCGGCGATTTTTACGCGATGAAGCGGCTCAACTGGATCAACGCCCACATGTGGAACGACCGCATGCAGGGCCTGGCAATGACCATCCGCGGATTGCCGATCCCGGTGATCGCGATGGTCAACGGCTGGTGCATGGGCGGCGGGCATGAGCTCGCGTTGTGGTGCGATCTCGTCATCGCATCGGAGAATGCGGTGCTCGGGCAGACCGGCGCCAAGGTCGGGGCCTGCCCGACCGTGGGCGCGACGCAATATCTGCCGCGCATCATCGGCGAGCGTCTCGCGCGCGAGATGATTTTCTGCGCGCGCACGTTTTCTGCAAAGGAAGCGGTCGAAGTCGGCCTTATCAACAAGTGCGTGCCGCAGAAGGACCTCCTGAAAGAAACCCTGAAGTGGTGCGACACCATGAAAGGCCACAGCGCGCAGACCATCCGCATGACCAAGAAGAATCTCAATTTCGAATCCGATCTGCTGTACGCCTCGTGGCAGCACGGCATGGAACTGCTGGCGCACGTCTGGGGTTCGGAGGAGAGCCTCGAAGGCATGAACGCCTTCCTTGAGGGTAGAAAGCCGAATTTCAAGAAGTTCCGCATGCGCAACAAGCGCGAGCTGGTGAAGTACATCGATGGCTTCGATCGAGATCTGAACGCGCCGCCGGCGTTGCGGCGCAAGCGCAGGTGAAAAGGACGGCTCATGTCGCAGCCACAAGCAGGCGCCCTTGACGGCGTGCGCGTGCTGGATCTGACGCGCATCCTAGCTGGCCCCGCCTGCACCATGCTGCTCGGCGACCTGGGCGCCGAGGTGATCAAGGTCGAGCCCCTCGGTACGGGCGACGACACGCGCGCGTGGGGCCCGCCGTTCCTCGGCGGCGAATCGGCATACTTTCTCGGCGCTAACCGCAACAAGCGCAGCATGACGCTCAACATCTCCTCCGGTGCCGGCAAGGAAATTCTCGGCGCGCTGATCGAGAAATGCGATGTGTTGGTGGAAAACTACAGGACCGGCACGCTCGCCAAGTGGGGATTCACCGATGCATGGCATGAGCAGCATGCGCCACGCACGGTGCACTGCTCTATCACGGGTTACGGAACAACGGGGCCGAAGGCGCATCTACCCGGCTACGATTTCATTCTGCAGGCCGAGTCGGGTTTGATGAGCATCTGCGGCGCAGCGGATGGCCAGCCGATGAAATACGGCGTGGCGATCGTCGACCTTGTCACCGGGCTGCTGGCGAGCAACGCGATTCTCGCGGCGTTGCAGGCGCGCCACCGGACCGGGCGCGGCCAGCGCGTCGAAGTGTCGCTGTACGATTCCGGATTGTTCATGCTCGCCAACGTCGCGTCGAACTACCTCGCCTCCGGCAAGGACGCGCGGCGTTTCGGCAATGGCCATCCGAACATCGTTCCGTACACGACGTTTGCGGCGCGCGACGGCATGATTGCGCTCGCCGTCGGCAACGACGCACAGTTCGTCAAGTTCGCGAGCGTGATGGGTCGCGCGGAGTGGAGCGAGGATGCCAGATTCGCGCGCAATCAGGACCGCGTCGTCAATCGTGAAGCTATCGACGCGCTGATCGGGACTATCCTCAAAACCGACGCCGTGGATGCGTGGATCGCCAAGCTGGTGGCGGCCGGCGTTCCGTGCGGCCGCGTCAACACCGTCGCGCAGGCGTTGAACGATCCGCACACCGCGGCGCGTGACATGGTTCGAACCATCGAGCATGGCGCCGCGGGCGAGTTTCGCACGGTCGGCCCAGCGCTGCGCATGAACGGGACGCCGACGTCGATCCGGCGTGCGCCACCAACGCTGGGCCAGCATACCGGGGAGATTCTGCGCGAGGAACTCGGTTACATCACTGAACGCGTCGCGCAGTTGCGCCGCGACGGTGTGATCTAAGATAATTTCCTCCCCCTTGGAGGGGGAAGGCTAGGGCGGGGGTGCACGTTGATTACAGGCTTCAATCACGTTTCCATCGTCGTATCCGATCTGGATGCGGCGATGGTGAAGATCGGGAAATTGTTCGGCCTGCGTACCGGGCAGCCGAAGCTCAACGAAGCGCAAGGCGTGCGCATTGCCTACGTCGATCTCGGCAACGCACGGATTGAGCTGATGGAGCCGTCGCGTCCCGATTCGCCGATCGCCAAGTTTCTCGAGCGCAATCCGAACGGCGGCATTCATCATTTCTGCCTAAATGTCGACGATGTTGCCGACACGGCGGCCGCCTTGTCGGCGAATGCCGTGCGCGTGCTGGGCGACGGACGCGAGCAACGTAACGTGCATGGACACCGCATCGCATTCGTTCATCCGAAGGACTTTCTCGGCGCGCTGGTCGAATTGGAGGAGCATCGTTCGCGCTGAAAAGCACGACGGCTCCGACGGGCATGGCGCATTCGGGTTGCTGCAGGTCTGCACTGGACCATATCCTCGACGCAAAGCGAAGGAGACATTACATGACCACACCGCGCGGCTATCGTTGGCCGGGTCTCGGCACCACCGGACTCAAGTTCGTCGAACTCTCTCACCCCTGGGGCCTCGGGGTCCCGAACTGGCCCTACTTCGAAGACGCCAAGATCGAGCGCATTCACTACATGGCGAAGTCGGGCGTGCTCACGCAGCGCATCACGACGGTGATGCATTCGGGCACGCACATCGACGCGCCGGCCCACGTGGTCGAGGGCACGCCGTTCCTGGAGGAAGTGCCGCTCGAGTGCTTCTTCGGCACCGGCGTGGTGGTGTCGATCCCGAAGAAAAAATGGGAAGTGATCACCGCCAAGGACCTGGAGAAGGCCCGTCCAAAGATCCAGAAAGGTGACATCGTCATCGTCAACACCGGCTGGCACAAGTACTACAGTGACAGCCGCCAGTATTACGCCTATTCGCCCGGTTTCTACAAGGAGGCGGGCGAGTGGTTCGCCGAGAAGCAGGTGAAGTTGGTCGGTACCGACACCCAGGCGCTGGATCATCCGCTCGCAACGGCGATCGGCCCGCACGGCCCGGGCGCTCCGAACGGGTTGCTGCCAGACGTAAACGCCGAGTACAAACGCGAAACCGGCCGCGCGGTCATCGAGGATTTTCCGCTGTGGGAACCATGCCATAACGCCATACTGTCGGCGGGGATATGCGGGATCGAGAACCTGGGCGGCGACGTCGACAAAGTCACCGGCAAGCGGGTGACCATCGCGGCATTTCCGTGGCGTTGGGTCAAGGGCGACGGCTGTATCACGCGGGTCGTGGCCATGACCGATCCCAAGGGCGAGTACCGCATCGAGCGGGGTATGTAGCCGGATCAACGGACCGGGGCGCATGCCCCCGTCCGTTGATCGGCTACGGTTTTGTGAGGTTCCAGTAAGGGCAGGGGGTGCCGCCCCTTGCGATTGCCCCATTGCGTGGGAGGCCTCACCCCAAAAAGGACAGAAGAAATGAATGACAAGGTGATCGTTATCAGAGAGAGTGATATTCCGATGATGGAGGTGGCATGGGGAAGGACGAAAGTCCTTGTGGGAAAAGGAGAAAAAGCCGAATCAAGCGGGTTTACGTTCAAAATAACCGAATACATGCCCAGTCACGCCCATGACTGGCATTCTCATTCCCAGGACGAGGTTATTTTTGTATTGGCCGGTCGGGGTGTGACGGAACTTTCCGACGGCAAGCGGGAGATTGTTGCCGGCGATATCGTATTCGTCCCTGCGAACGTAAAACACGCAACGTACAATCCGCATGCGGAACCGCTTCGGGCTGTCATCATAAAATCGCCGCCGGACAAATAATGCCTTGGCTAAATCAGGGGCAGGAGGATATATGATGCCACGCGGCTTGTTTTTTTCGAAGAGAAGTGCTTATCACCGGATAGGGCGGGCCTGGGGGACATATCGACTGCCGGAAACGAAAGTGCCCATTGGTCGGTGCCTGCATCGTTAAGTCGGGATGTGCCGAATTTGAAGGGATGAGGCTATTGTCTGGCGATCCAGGGGTTCAGTGGGAGGGGGTGAGGCGCGACCAGTTGCGCAGGAGCGATGCGAATAAAAAGTGCAATTTGGCTATTCACTAGAAATTACAGGAGGAGGGGCATGCGCAAAAAAATTGGGAAAGCGGCGGTGATGGTCGGTTTCAATAAACCATTCGAGGTAAGGTCCTATCCTTTGCCGGATAAGCTTGAGGCGGGAGATGTCCTCGTCAAGATGGTCATGGCCGGTATCTGCGGAACGGACGTCCATACGTGGTTAGGTCAGACAGGCGGAAAAGTTCTCAGTTTTCCGGTAATTTTGGGACACGAGAATGTCGGTGAGATCGTGGAGATGGAAGGCGAAATCAGGGCCTGGAACGGGTCCCTCCTAAAAAAGGGGGACCGGATCACGTGGCCAACGACAATAGGAACATACTGCTATCACTGCTTTAATTGCACAGTGGCCGGACTTCCGAACAAATGTCTTCAGAGAAAGACCTACGGTGCAGGCCTCACCTCTGAAAAAGCGCCTCATTTTTTCGGAGGGTGGGCGGAATATTGTTACCTTTATGCGGGAACGTCGCTATTCAAACTCCCCGAGGGACTGCCCGCAGAAGCTTTGGTGGCCTCCGGATGTGCGGCGCCCACCATGATTCATGCGGCTGAAAAAGGTGATATCAAGCTGGGCGATACGGTCGTGATTCAGGGCAGCGGTCCCGTCGGATTGTTTGGTCTGGTCGTGGCAAAGGAGAATGGGGCCGGGAAAGTGATCGTCATTGGGGGGCCGAAGGAGAGGCTTGGCATTGCGCGCCGTTGGGGCGCCGATGAGACCATCGATATCTCGGAAGTGAAAACGCCCGAGGAACGTGTGCGCCTGGTCAAGGATCTCAGCCAATCCGGCTATGGCGCTGATGTGGTTTTTGAGTGCAGCGGCATTCCCTCCGCCTTTTCTGAAGGGGTCCAATTCAGCCGCGACGGAGGTAAATACATCGTTGTGGGGCAGTTCATGGATGCGGGGCCCGCAGATAATTTTCATCCTTTCCACGTGACTTTCAAGGATATGACCATTAAGGGATCCTATTCCTGGGAACCGAGGCACACGGCCAGGGCGGTAGATCTGATCGACAGGATCAAGGACAAGTACCGTCTGAGCGAAATGGTTTCGCACCGCTTCACCCTGGAACAGGCCACAGAAGCGGTGCAGGCGGCGAAAAATTGGAGCGTCATGAAGGCGGTTCTCGTACCGGCGGACTGACGCGGCGCGGGCGAAAATTATGAAAGCAATGGTTCTAAGAGGGCCGAATACACCGTTTGAAATGACCGAGGTTCCTGACCCGGTTGCGGGCCCGGGCGAGGCGGTCGCTCGTGTAATCGCTTGCGGATCCGGCCTGACCATCCAGCACATCAAGGCAGGACGTATATCCGCCGATTTCCCGCGCATTATCGGCCACGAGATTACCGGCGAAATTGTGTCGGTCGGCGTCGGCGTCACCGGGCTTGCCATCGGTGACGGGGTCACCGCCTACTATTATCTCAACTGTGGCCATTGCCGCTGGTGCCTGGCTAATCTCGAACCTTTGTGTGCAAACACGGGCGGCAATGTCGGCCGCAATTGTGATGGCGGCTACGCCGAGTACATCAAGCTTCCCGCACATATATTCATTAAGCTGCCGGAAGGCATGGACTACAAATTGCACCCTGCCGAGATCGGGGTCATTACCGATGCGCTTGCGACTCCTTACAAGGTGCTACGCCGGGCACGGATCAAGGCTGGCGAGACAGTCGCGGTCTTTGGTGCGGGCGGTGGTGTGGGCATCCATCAGGTGATGATGGCGAAATGGGCGAGAGCGCGGGTCATTGCCGTCGACATCGCCAAAGACAAATTTGAGGCCTGCCGCAAGGCCGGTGCCGACGAGATCGTCGACGCGTCGGCCGGCAAGGTGACCGAAGCGCTTCTCGATCTCACCGGTGGACGCGGCGTCGATGTGGTGATTGACTACGTCTCGGTCACTTCTACATTGGAAGCCGGGGCGAAGGCGCTGGGTGTGCGCGGGCGTCTGGTAACGCTCGGAGGCGCCGGGCAATGCTTTAACGTATCAGCTCTCGATATGCTGCTCAAGGAACAGGATTTACTGGGAAGCCGCTATGTGACACGCACCGAAATCCTGGAGACGCTCGACCTGGTCGCACGCGGCGAAGTGTGGCCGCTGGTCACCGATATCCGTCCGCTGGAACAGGCGGAGGCATTGCACGAGCGAGTGGAACGTGGAGAAGTCACGGGGCGTGCGGCCTTGATGATCGCCCGATAGGGTGAATCGCTGCTGGCGTACAACCCGGCGCAGCGAACTTGCGCTACGCGGCGATAGGGTATTACGCCGCGGCGAGCTGCTGCCAGGCAAGCCCGGGCGGGAACTGCGACCGCGGTTTCCTGGCCCGCTTGCCGCTGCCGGCGCCGCTTTCGGGCGAAGCCGGTCCGAGCTGGGGCGCGATGCTGGCCGCGATGCCCGCCGCCGGGTCGATCACGCCGCGCAATGCGTCGGCGTCGACGATATCGATGCTTCTCTGATGCACCTGGATGACGCCGGAGGAATTCAGCGCCGAAAGCGCGCGGCTCACCGTTTCGAGCTTCAGGCCGAGGTAGCTGCCGATCTCCTGGCGCGTCATGCGCAGATTGAAGGAGCAACGCGAATATCCCAACGCGCCGAGACGGGCCGACAGAGTGAGCAGGAATGCCGCCACCCTGCCTTCCGCGCCGAGCGTTCCCAGGGTCCAGGCCATGTTCTGCACACGCACCAGTTCGCGGCTCAGTATGCGATACAGCAAGGCTTCCAGTCTCGGGCATTCATATACCATCCGCGCCATGCTTGCGAGCGGCACGATCACCACTTCGCTGGTTTCGAGAGAGATGGCGGTGGAACTGTAGTGGCCGCTGTCGATGCCGTCGGCCCCCATCAGGTCTCCGCTCATGGGGAATCCCAATACCTGTTCGCTGCCCGAAAAGTCGGTGTAGACGGTCTTGAAACAGCCGGAGCGGACGATGTAGAGGGAATGGAATTTGTCGCCGGTGCGCACCAGCGACTCGCCTTCACGCACCCGGCGCAGGGCGAATGCGGTCCGCGCGAGCCAGGCTTCGTCCGGGCAGTCGACGTGCAGCAAGCGGGTAAGGTCGCGCACGGACACATTGGCGCCTTCGTGCTCCTGCGCGGGCAGCGTGCCCCTGTCTATGGTGCCATATTCGAGTGCATCATAGTATGACATTGCGGCGGTCATGTTCTGCTCCATTATTGGGATGTGCGAGTTAGCATCTATCTAGTGACAAGGGGCGGCGCCATCCGGGCCGGCAGTCCACCCCTGGATAATTTCCCGGACGCGCGGGAAATCCGAGGATTTGTCCAGAAAAAATTCGGCGCCTGCGTCGATGCAGGCGCGGCGGTGCTGGTCGGTTGCATAATTGGTGAGCACCGCGACGTGCAGTGCAGGCGACGCAGGATGCACGGCCCTGAGCACTTCGAGACCGCTTCCGTCCTCCAACTGCAGGTCCAGAATCACCGCGCTCGGATGAGTGGCGCGAATGCCGTCGATGGCGTCTCCGACCGTGCCCGCCTCTCCGACCAGTTCGGCGCCTTCGATCCCGCGGATGGTCGCGGCCAGGCGCGCGCGGATGGCCACGGAATCTTCAACCAGGAATACCATCAGTGATGCCGCTTGCGGGGCCGACTCCATGCCTGTCGCCATTTGTTTGCGTTGTGCCGAGTATGGAACAGCGCAACCGCCGGTCGCCATAAGTGCAGGCTGAAACCAAGGGTCGGAATTGCCGGATGGGGTGTAGGGCGATGCCTACACGCAGGGGGGGCTAGCTGTCTCGCGCGTCGCTGAGCTTGTGTGCCATGGCATAGCGCACCAGATCCGCCACACTGTCCATGCCCATTTTTTCGAGGATGCGAGCCTTGTGCGTGCTCACGGTCTTGCCGCTCAAATGCAGGCGCTCGGCGATATCGGAAACAGTGCCGCCATTCACCAGCAGACCGAACACCTCGTATTCGCGGTCTGAAAGCGTTTGATGGGGCAGATCGGTCGCTTGCGGCCTGAGCGTGAGCGCGAGCTGCTCGGCCACCCCGGGGCTGATGTACAGCCCGCCATCGGCGACCTTGCGGATCGCCGCGACCAGCAGCGCCGAGGCGCTTTCCTTGGTCACGTAGCCGGAGGCGCCGGCGCGGATCGCGCGCACTGCGTATTGCTCCTCCTGGTGCATCGACAGCACCAGGAGCGCAAGCTCCGGCCGCGCAGCCTTCACCCACTTGATCAGCTCGATGCCGTTTTTCCCCGGCATCGACATGTCGAGCAGCAACAGGTCGAAGCCGCCCTCGCGCACCCGCACCATGACCTCGTCGCCGCTCACCGCTTCGCCAGCCACTTCGATTCCCGGCGCGCTCTGGAGAATGCGGCGCAGGCCGTCGCGCACGATAGCGTGATCGTCGGCGATGAGGATGCGCGTCACGCGACGGCCTCCTGCGCATCGGTCGCGGCGAGCGGGATGCGCGCGCGCACCTCGCTGCCTTGCCCCCGCGCGCCCTTGATCGCGACGTCGCCGCCGAGCAGCAACACGCGTTCGCGGATGCCCAGCAGTCCGAACGTGCCGCGCTTGTCCTGGTCCGCCGCCTCGATGCCGCGGCCGTTGTCGCGGACCAGAAGCTGGACCCAATCGCCGTCGCGCTCCAGGCGGATCTCGGCCGTGGTGGCCTGCGCATATTTCGCCACGTTAGTGAGCGATTCCTGGGTGATGCGGTACAGGGCCGAGGCAATCGGTTCCGGCACCTGGGCCACGCTGTCGTCTATGACCAGGTCGGTGGCGATGCCGGTGTGAGTCGAAAAATTATGCGTCAGCCAGTCAAGCGCCGCGGCGAGGCCCAGATCGTCCAGCATCAGGGGACGCAGATCGGCGGCGATGCGGCGCGTGGCCGCAATGGTGCCGTCGAGCAGCGCGTGCATCGCCTGGGTACGTTCCGCCAGTTCCGGCTGGCCCGGCGGCAAGCCGGAGCGCAGCGACTCCAGGTCCATCTTGAGCGCGGTCAGCGATTGGCCGAGCTCGTCATGCAGCTCGCGCGCGGTGCGGCGACGCTCGGCCTCGAGGGCTTCGTTGGCAGCTTTGGACAGTCCGCGCAGCTCCTGCTGCGAGCGCTTGATTTCCTGCTCCGCGCGCCTGCGCTCGGTGATGTCGCGATGAAATGCCAGCACGTACAGTTTTCCGTCGATATCGATCGCGGACGTGGCAACGTCCAGCGGCACGATATGGCCGTCCTTGTGAAAATGTTCCACTTCGAACCCAATGGTTTCCCCCGCCAGTATCCGCCTGATCCTCTCGGGCGCGAGCGCCCGTGTTTCGGGGGTATCCAGCCGGGGCAGATTCAGCTGCAGCAGTTCGTCGATGGCGTAGCCGTGCATGCGCGCGAAAGAGTCATTGGCGTCAACGACATTACCCTCCGTATCGAGCAACAGGATCCCGTCTGTCGCCTTGCTGAACAGCGTTCTGTAGCGTTGCTCGTTCTCGCGCAGCGCCGCCTCTATCTGCTTGCGCTCGGTGACGTCGCGCAGAATCACGATGAGCAGGCCCGTGCCGTGCAGCTGCACCTGCGATACCGAGGCGTCGATCGGAAATTCGGCGCCATCGGCGCGCACTCCGGTGAGCGCGAGATGCTGTCCCGTTTTGCGCATCGGCGCGCCGCCGGCGTCGAACCCGGCGTCGAACCCGGCGCCGTACCCGGACTGCCGCTGCAGCAGGTGCCCGTAAATGAAACGGCCGATGTCGGCGCCGATCGCTTCCGCGCTCGGGCAGTGGAAGATCTGTTCCGCCGCGGCGTTGAACAGCACGATGCGTTGCTGCGCGTCGACGGTGATGATGGCGTCCATGGCCGACTGAATGATTGCCTGCAGGCGTTCTTCCGACTCTATGACGACGGATTTCAGCTCGTCCTCGACGCGCAACTGGCGCGCGAGCGACAAAGTGATCAGACCGAGAAAGACGACGGTGACCGCGGCGATGCCCCCGAACAGCGCTGCGCTCCGGTACCAGGTGCGCAGCACGAAATCCACCGACGAAGTCAGGGTTACGACCAGCGGGTAGTCGTCGATCAGGCGAATCGCGCTGATTAGCTCGCCGGCGCCGGCGCTGGCGGCGTGGTGAATCAGCTCGCGTCCGGCTCCGACGCCCTGGGTAAACAGCGCGGAGTCACGGTAGTTGCGGGTCGCGGCCGCGATCGCCATCGGGTAGCCGGTCAGCAGCACGCCGTCGCGGCGCAGCAGCCGCACCGCGCCGTCCGGCCCGAGTTCACGCAAGCCTTGCGGCCCGAGGAAATAGGCCGGATCGACTACTGCGGTTATGACGCCGAGAAAGCGCCCGTCCGGGTCATTGAGCCCGCGGCTCACCCCGATGCCGCGCTCGCCGTCCATCCTGCCGACGACCGGCAACGATGGCCTCGCTTGCGTCGCCCGATTGTCGCGGTGTGCGCGGAAGAATTCGCCATCGCCGTAGTGGATCGGCGGCGGCGGAAACCCCGCCGTATGGGCTACCAGCTTGCCGCTCGCGTCGGATAGCATGAGTGCGCTTACGTATGGCGTGTGGTAGATGATCTCGCGCAGATGCCGATGCAACTCCTTGGACGGGGTGAGCCGACCCCGCTTTCCCGCTCTTTGCGCGTCGTTCGCAGCAGCGCGAAGAACGGCGTCGACGGCGTGCGTCGATCTCAAGGTTTCCTCGGCCAGGATCTGGGCCAGGCCGAGCAGATGCTCCTCGGCCCGCTGGGTCACCTCATGATGCATGCGCCACAGGCTGAGCACGGTGCCAGCGAGGACCGACACCACCGCCAGGGCGCCTAAGCCGAGCACCAGATGGCGCAGGCGCCGCGCGCTCTTCGGCGGCGGCACAGCGCCTGCGTGCGGGTTAGGCCGGGCGGAATATTGCTGCAAATTGAATCCTCTTCGTTGCCGCGCCAGTATAAAAGAGATTGCCCGGCGACAAGTCGGATTATAGGGAAATCACGGGTTCCAGGCGGCTGGTGGGGCCGCGCCGCGGCCGATCTATCGACCCGCTATGACCAAAATCAAAGCCACTGGCGGGCGCGCGACCCATACTTGCGGTATCGCTCGTGCGGACGCAAAAGCATGAGGCAGGCGCAACCGCGATTCGCGGCGCTGCGGCCGTCATCAAGGGATAAGCGACGGTTTTTTTTTGACCAATATCAACAGGGTCGCAACGTTTGTGGTTACGATGAACCCCAACGCGTAACAGGAGGACGCGATGGGTGCCAAATCGAAGTCCGGCAAAGTCCGCAGGGTGGCGCACAAGAACGCCGCCAAAACACCAGGCAGGCGGGGACGCAGGGCGGCCATGGCGCCTGAGGGTTGGGAGCAAACCGCCCAAGTCCCCGACGAGCGCGATGACGAGATCGATTGCCAGCGCATCGTCCAGGGCGACGGCGGCAGAAGCCTGCCTCTGTATTGCGACGATTACAACTGAGCGGCTTAGGGCTGCAAGGGGCGGGAGCAATGCACCATCCCGTAGAGATCGTGTTGCGCGGCATTCCTCATTCCGGCGCGCTGGAACATTACATCGGTGAACACGCGCGCAAGCTGGATCGGGTTTGCGACCGCCTCCTGAGCTGCCACGTGGTCGCCGAGGCGCTGCATCGGCCAAAGCAGCAAGGCGCGCAGTTCGCGGTGCGGCTCAGCATCACGCTGCCGGGGACGGAGGTCGTGGTCAACCGCGAACACGGCGAGGACGTCTATATGGCGGTGCGCGACGCGTTCGAGGCGGCCGGCCTCCAGCTCAAGGATCATATGCGCCGCCAGAGCAACATCGAACCTCGTTCCCGCAACGCGACACCCCATCCGCGCAGGTAGCCGCGACGCCGATACCAAGGAGACAGGCATAGGACCGCCAAACAGGTGATTTTCCACGAGGACGCGCACGCCAAGGCCCGGACACGGCGCTGTGACCCGGTCGTCCGGATTGCCTCCGAATGCTGCGCCGGTGGTGAAAATATAAGCAGGTTCGAGCACGATCAGGCCGGGTTCGCTTCGCGCCAGCCGGCGAAAGTTCCCGCGTTGGTAATTTAAAAGGAGCTTTTCACCCTGCTCCGCCAAGAGTAGAATCACGCCCTCCTAGGCGACCCCATGGCCGATCCAATGTTGGCGGGCCTGGCAGGCGCCCGGAAGGAGCAGACGGATTGAAGCCGACCGATATTGGCGCCCCGGATTACTTTCACAAAGTCGTAGACTGTCAATGGGCCTGCCCCGCCCATACCCCGGTTCCCGAATACATCCGCTTGATCGCGGCAGGCCGTTATGATGACGCCTACATGGTCAACTGGGAGTCCAACGTTTTCCCCGGCATTCTGGGACGCACCTGCGACCGCCCGTGCGAACCGGCTTGCCGCCGCAGACGCGTCGAGGATGCGCCGGCAGAGCAGGGGAAGGAGTCCGCCGCCCGCGCGGCCAGGGAACCGGTCGCGATTTGCCGCCTGAAGCGGGTCGCGGCGGACAACAAGGACGACATCCGCGCGCGCCTGCCGGCAGTGCCGAAGAAGAAAAACGGCAAGCGCATCGCCTGTGTCGGCGCCGGCCCGGCGTCGCTCACCGTGGCGCGCGACCTGGCGCCGCATGGCTATCATGTCGTCGTGTACGACGGGGACGCCAAGGCCGGCGGCATGATCCGCAGCCAGATTCCGAGGTTTCGCCTGCCCGAGGAAGTGATCGACGAGGAAGTCGGCTATATCCTCGGCCTCGGCATCGAGTTTCGCGCCGGCAAGCGCGTGGACAGCATGAAGGCCCTGCTGGCCGAGGGCTATGACGCGATATTCGTCGGGTCGGGCGCGCCGCGCGGCCGCGACCTCGATATCCCGGGACGCAAGGAAGGGGCCAAACACATCCATATCGGCATCGATTGGCTCTCCAGCGTCTCCTTCGGGCATATCGACAAGATCGCCAAGCGCGTCATCGTGCTCGGCGGCGGCAACACCGCCATGGACTGCTGCCGCACGAGCAAGCGCCTGGGCGGCGAGGACGTGAAGGTGATCGTGCGTTCGGGTTTCGAGGAGATGAAGGCCTCGCCCTGGGAGAAGGAAGACGCCACGCACGAGGGCATCCCCATCCTCAACTACCTCGTGCCCAAGGAGTTCACCCATCACAAGGGCAAGCTTACCGGCGTCACCTTCGAAAAAGTCGCGGCGAAGTTCGACGCAGATGGGCCGGGCCGGCGCCGGCTCGTGCCCACGGGCGAGCCCGACCAGCATTTCGAGTGTGACGACGTGCTCGTTGCGGTCGGCCAGGAAAACGCCTTTCCCTGGATCGAAAAGGACTGCGGCATCGCGTTCGGCCAATCGGGCATGCCGGTGGTCGGCAAGATCACCCTGCAGACCTCTTTGCCGCGGGTGTTTTTCGGCGGCGACGCCGCCTTCGGGCCGAAGAACATCATCTGGGCCGTCGCCCACGGCCACGAGGCCGCGG
>Ga0209726_10002462_pt1 | contig 27356 bp, 13 predicted proteins | sample Subgrocontami54m_FD_187453 | JGI IMG/M metagenome (GOLD analysis project Ga0209726, IMG submission 187453) | Subsurface groundwater microbial communities from S. Glens Falls, New York, USA - GMW46 contaminated, 5.4 m (SPAdes) (version 3) | ecosystem: Environmental > Aquatic > Deep subsurface >... | reverse complement strand
AAACTACAAACTATGATGCGTATATTTTCAGGAGTACAACCAAGCGGAATGTTGCATATCGGAAACTATATCGGCGCGCTCAAGCAGTGGGTGCTGATGCAGGAAAAAAACGAGTGCATTTTTTCAATTGTGAATTTGCACTCAATTACGGTACCGCAAGATCCTAAGTTATTATATGAACAATCGCTTTCAATTGCGGCATTATATTTTGCGTGCGGTATAGATCCGAAAAAATCAATCGTGTTTGTGCAATCGGATGTGAGTGAACATGCGGAAGTTGCATGGGTCTTAAATACCATTACGAAACTTTCCGAGCTCAAGCTCATGCATCAATTCAAAGATAAGAGTAAACAGCATGCAGACGCAATCACGTTGGGGCTTTTTGGCTATCCTGTCCTAATGGCCTCCGATATCTTATTGTATAAAACAACCCATGTTCCCGTTGGGGAAGATCAAAAACAGCATGTGGAGCTTGCACGAGAACTTGCGCGCAGGTTTAATGCAAAATTTGGCGATGTATTTATAGAACCACAACCGGTACTCGCGAAGTTTGGTGCACGCATCATGGCGCTAGATAATCCACTCAAGAAAATGAGTAAGAGTGCACAGTCAATCTATAATTACATTGCATTAACCGATTCGGACGAGGTGATACGAAAAAAAGTCCAACGGGCGGTAACAGATTCCGGTAGTGCTATTACCTATGAAAAAAATTCGCCCGCTGTTTCTAACCTACTTACGATTTTTCATGCGTGTTCGGGAGATCCAATACAAGGGCTTGAAAAAAACTATGAAGGAAAGGGATATAAAGAGTTTAAAGCGGATTTGGCAGAGGTACTTATCGAACATATTCGCCCGATTCGAAAACAATACGATGAGTATATGGCAGACAAAGGCGCATTAAGCGCGATATTAAAAAAAGGAGCTGATCGCGCGCGCTTAGTAGCACGCAAAACACGCGATGAGGTATATCAAAAGGTGGGGTTACTTTAATTAAAAAAATGAATATATCGAATAAAAGTTACTCTTAAAGTAACTTTTTTGTTATACTAATAGAAAACAACTGTGAACAAATATGGATCAATTACCAATTCAATGGATTGTTATAGCTGCTGTTGGAATTCTTTTTGTATTTTTTTATAAAAAAAAGGATGCGTTCAATGTATTTGGGCATTCTGGTAGTTTGGAAGCGTATGCACAAGATTTGACCGCAGCGGCGAAGGAGGGCACGATTGATCCGGTTGTTGGCCGTGAAGATGAGATTATGCGCGTAACGCAAATTTTATCTCGTCGTACAAAAAATAATGTTATTCTCATGGGCTTACCCGGTGTAGGTAAAACTGCCGTGGTGGAAGGCCTTGCACACCGTATTGTTTCAGGGGATGTGCCGGATATTTTATTAAACAAACGCGTATTGTTGTTACAAATTTCAGAACTTTTAGCAGGAACAAAATATCGGGGAGATTTTGAACAGCGAATTAAGGGAATAATACAAGAAATTCGAAACTCAAAGCGCACAATCATTCTTTTTATCGACGAAATTCATACCGTAACTCAGACAAAAGGAACCGAGGGAGCCGTGAACTTATCTGATATGTTAAAGCCAGCTCTTGCGCGCGGGGATTTACAGCTTATCGGCGCAACAACACAAAAAGAATACGAACAATACATTTTACCCGATGAAAGCTGGGATCGGCGTTTTCAAGTAGTGTTGGTGGATGAGCCTACGGTAAAAGAAACTGTCGCTATCTTAAAAGGATTAAAGAAAAATTATGAGAAGTATCATAAGGTGAAAATCAGCGATGAGGCACTTGTTGCCGCGGCGCGGCTTTCAAGTGAATATATCAAGGGCAAGCGTCTGCCCGATAAAGCAATTGATATTATGGATGAGGCGGCTGCAAAAGTGAATGTCGAGCGCGGATCACATCATGAACATGCAGCCCTACTGCTACACCATGCGGCAAAAAAAGCCGGAAGTTTAACGGATTCAACCGTTGATGTTTCTCATGTGAAAGAAATTGTTGCCCAGTGGGCAGGGATGGATGTAAAAGATATCCACTAAGGGCATGAAAATTATATGTTACACTAATTTCTAAATCCCCACCGCACTAGCGGGGTCCCGCCACAGGCGGTGATAAATCCTAAATCTCGTTTTATGCATACTGCAACAAAAACGCTCTCGCAAACGCATATTGCAATCGCAGTTGCCGTAGTAATCGGTGCCGCAGGCATCGCAGCAGCACTTGTACCGCCGCTTTTTAATCAAGAAAAAAAATCAGATAAAATAACTAGTCTTTGTGGTGGCTATAATCAATCGGTTTGTTTGCCATGTAAAGAAAGTCTGGTTGTAAATGAGTTAAGAACATGTACATGCTCCAGGGACGATAAATGGAATGGAAACGCATGTGTTGCAGAGAAAAAAGAACCGGCTGTTATTGTTGATACCACAGCTGACCAGAAGTTTGAGCGAGGAGCATCACAAGTTTTACTTGGATCATTTCGCTTGATGTTAAATATGCATGAAAATGCTTCCTATACCATTAAGCTCTATGGCGTTGCGGGCATGGGAGGAGTTTTATTTACCAATGTAAAAATTAGGGATGAAGAAGGGCTTTTCGTAGGAAGCTCGGAGGGAATTTTAGAAAACGGAAAATTGATTACTATCCAAGCACTTAATCAAGGCGCCGGTGCATTTGTTGGAAATGGAAAGAAATATAAAATTTATGCGGATGTACTTAAAGAAGCCGCACTTACCAGGGATACTATTTACATGGCAGGTGATTATAATGAACGAATTGAACTTGAAAAATTTTCAATTATTGAAGCACAAATTGGGTCAAATAGTATCAAGGCGGAACGAGGTAGTGAAGGGGTTTTAGAAACGGCCATAAAACAAGATGATAAATCAGCGAGGACAGTTTTAGGAACCACAACCATTACTCTTCCAAGGGGTACTGATTCACTGCAACGAGTTCTATTTAGAGAGGGTACACTTACAACAACAGCTTTTTCAAACGTATTTAATGGATTCGTACTAGAAGCAAAAGTTGATGGAAAAACATTAAGTTATAGTGGTACTACTTACCTTGATCCAAAAAGAGGTTATATTATCTTTGGTGATGAGGCGTTTGGGTCTGCGCCTGTGTTAAAGGGTTTGCCATCAGATACAAAAATTTTATTATCACTTAGCGGTTATATTAATAACCGAGAGAATCTTCCAGTAAGTGGAAAATTGTTTTTAACATATATTCAGGCAGATGGAGAAAAAAAGTCATATTTTAATGAATCAGCAAATACCCCACTTGCACTACAAGAATATAGTATAAAAATGGCAGAAAAAGTAGCTATACCAGAAAATCAATTTATTGTGCAGGCAGACATGACGACAATGCAATTTTCCCCAATTCCCGTAGGGACAGCTGCTGCAAAGATTGGATCATTTGCTATTACATCAAGTAAGCAAGCCCCTTCTTCATTGAAAATTACACTCGATGGATTAACAGCGGGTGAAAAATATAAGTATCAACGATTGTTTGAAAATCTTGTTATAAAAAATGAGACAGGCAGGCTCGTTGCGGCAAGAAAAAACCTTGAACACCAAGAAATATTTATTCTTGATGACGCCTTAGCGCCTAATACCACAAAACGCTATACTATTACTGCAGATGTTTTGCTAACCGCGCCTGTTATTGCAAGTCGATTGGATATCACGGCACCTCAAAAAGTTGATCTTCAGAAATTTACACTTGAAAAGAAAGATATCGGAGGAATTATTATTAATGAGCGCACTGAATGTTTTGTATATGAAACAAATCCTGCCAAGAGTGAAAATATTTTGTGGGAAAAGCCAAGTTTTGCCAGGTGTGCCAAAGATCTTGATCCTAAGCAGTGGGATGTTACTGCATGGAAGGGGTATGTAAAAACTTCAACAACAGCTTTAAAAAGTGATCCGGAAAAATGTTATGATGAATACCATTCGGTGTACAAAGGGGTTACTTCATTAAGACCAAATTACATGGCATATACAAAAATTAAAACAGCATGTAAATAATTCAGCTAATCATTGTAGTAAGTTTGACAGTTTGTCAGTAAAAATCGTCCCGTGCTTATCGGGACGATTTTTTTATTGTATACTAACTTTATTATGCATAGTGAAGTTACAACACGAACACTTACCCATACCCAATTAATACTCGTAATAACCGTACTTATCGGCGTGATAGGTATTGGGGCTGCACTTATTCCAGCTCTTCCATCTCAAAATCAAAGCCAAGGGCAGGGCGTGGTACAAAATACATCATGCGGTTTGTATGGACACGAGAGCTGTTCATTATGTAATACTGGATTAGTAGCAAGTAGTTCACAGACGTGTGTTTGTCCCGAACAAACAGTGTGGGATGGAAATAAATGTGTACAAGAAAAAAAATCTGGTGAAAGTCGAGCGTTATTTAGAATTCCTCTTCTTGCAAGAATATCAGATGGCCCCGTGCTTTTATACGGGCATTCAGGAGATGTGAAAAAAAAGTTAAACATTGTTTTTTTTGGAGCAAATGGATATGACTTGCAAGAATTCAATACGCTTGTGAAATTTATTGTTGGCAGTGGAATACAGGCATATTCACCTTTTCGCGAACATTGGTCAAAGATAAATATATGGGTTGCGTTGGGAATGGGTGATACACACTATGAAACAGGAAGAGCTGCCCTTGCAGATACTATACGTAAAGAAACGGAATATATTGTCCCCGACCCTATCATTATATCCATTCAAAAGACAGGTAATCTGCGGGCATATGCCTTGCACAAGGCTCAAAGTAGTAATTCGTATGGAGATGTATTTTTGTCTCAAGATTGGGTCTCAAATAATAATACGAAAAAAATTAGTAATGATAGGATTTTCACTTCCGTTATTATACATGAGCTAGGCCATGCACTCGGGAAATTATCAGATGAATATCTTAACGAGAGTGGTGACATATCACATCTTCCCGCTAACTCAAAACCTTTTTTAGGGGGCAACTGCGTTTTACAAGATGCTGTTCCTGCCGATTGGCAAACAAATCAAGGAATCGTTCATTGGAGTTATAGCGGAAGTGGTGAGGTTCCACTTGAAAGCGGGGTTTATCAGGGTTGTTTTGCCGGAAATGAGTATAGGCGAGGAACGCGAACTTCATTAATGAAAGTTAATGACACGGTAAGTCCTATAGATCATTATCGTACAAATTTGTTTCTTCCTTTTGGGGTTGTAAATCAAAAAATTCTTGAGGGTGCACTGGCAAAATTTGAGGGAGATGCAAATTCTTCATGCGGTGCTATGAATCAAAAAGCATGCGGGTATTCAAATAATGTTACGTTTGACGGAGAAAAGTGTTATGGATATTTACGGGATTTTCAACATCTTTTCTTGTCGCGCGAACAACAAGGAAATTTTTGCCGTCCTTGCGGGAGAAGCAATCAAAATAAGTGTCCATCGGAAGAAGAAAAGGTTATGGCGGTCGTAAATAAAATTACAGATGGGTGTGAAAAGGATTTAATGGATATCAAAGGCACATGTACTGCTGTATCAAAAGGTACACAAGCAGGATGTTATGAAACAAACCCGGGTGTTTCAGCAAATATTTTATTTACTAAGCCAAACATTTCTCGCTGCGCAAAAGACCTTGATTCTCAAAAATGGGATGTTGCTGCATGGAAAGGATATGTGAAAACATCCACAAGCGCTACTGCAACAGATCCAGAACAGTGCTACGATGAATATCATTCAGTATATCAAGGGATTGTATCGCCAACACCAAATTATGTTCTGTATGAAAAAAAGAAAAGATTTGTCTATGAAACAAACCCAAGCATTTCGGCAAATATTTTATCAAGTAAACCAAATATCCCTCGCTGCACAAAAGACCTTGATTTTCAAAAATGGGATGTTACACCTTGGAAGGGGTATATGAAAACATCAACGCCAGCCCTAGAGGGTGATCCGGAAAAATGTTACGATGAGTATTATGCTGTGTACCAAGGCATTGTATCATCAACGCCAAATTACGTTCTCTACACGAAGACTATTGATGAAACATGCAACTAATTTCACTCAAGAGAGATTTTTTTTACGGAAATGGGTTTGCCCCAGAATTTTGAGGCAAGTGAAGGAGTGCGGTCGGAAGTATCAGTCGTGTAAAAGTGGATCAAACCATTTTTTGAAAGCAGTGATTCGTGTTCGCTGTGGCGGGAAAGATACTCTTTTAGCGAGCGTGCTACCACCGGCCCAGGATCAATGAGAGATACACGTTTTCCCATAATTTCGGCAATAATCTTTTTTACCAGTGGGTAGTGGGTGCACCCTAATATAAGAGCATTTACTTGTTTTTGTTTGAGTGTTCGAAGATATTTTTTTAAAATCATTCTGAAAGGCGCCTCTTTCATCCATCCTTCTTCGATAAGGGGTACCAAGAGCGGACAGCTTTGCGACAGGAGTGAAATAGATATTGTTGAGCGTTTGGCAAATTCTTTTTCATATACTTGTGATTGTACCGTCGCGCGGGTACCTATCAAGGCTAACCGAAGCGGTTTTTTTGATTTTGTAACGAGAAGGGAAGCGTATTCGACTACCGGAATAATAATTCCAAGTACACGGCGGTTGGGATAATGAAGCGGGAGCCATTCTTGTTGAATTTTCCTAAGCGCAAAGGCAGATGCGCTATTGCACGCTAGAATCACTAGGTGGCAATCTTGTTTGAATAAAAATTCAACACCCTGAAGCGTGAATTCATAAATGAGGTTCTGTGAACGGTCTCCATAGGGTGCGCGTGCATTATCGCCAAGATACACAAAATTATACTGCGGCATCGAGCTAACAATATGGGAAAGAATTGAAAGTCCGCCAAGGCCAGAATCAAATACGCCGATATTCATAAAAAAATAAGTTTGTAGTTTGTAGTGAGTAGTTTGTAGTGCTCAAGATTTGAGGAGTAAGAGGATTTCTTGGAGTTTAATGTCTCGAAGTTTTTCTGTGTTTGCTTCGAGATTGATGCGAAGTACATCTTCATTATTGGAAGGGCGGATGTTTACCCACCAATCAGTATATTCAATGGTAATGCCATCAAGGTGAGAAATTGTTTTTGCATCACTATACCGTGTTTCAATTTTTTTCAACGCACCTTCTTTGTTGGTTATTTCAATATTTATCTCCTCGGTTTTAGAATATGTATGAATTGTTTCGATGAGCTGGGAAAGTGTTTTTGAAGTGGAAGACAATAGAGAAAGCAGATACATGAATGCCAAAAGAGGAGCTTCATAATATCCTATTTCTCTGAAATATAGGTGCCCTGCAACTTCGGATGCAAAAAATGCATGTTCTTTTCGCATCTGTTCTTTAATAAAAGTATGCCCTACACGTGAAACACTAGGCTTTCCGTTTGTAGCTAGAATAGTTTCGGGTAGGCTATGGGTTGCGCGAAGATCATATAAAATTGTTTCCCCTTGATGGTGGTTGAGAATTTCTTGAGCGATAAGGGTGGTTGTAAGGTCGGACATGATGCGGTTTCCTTTTTCATCAATAAATACAATACGATCACCGTCTGAATCAAGTGCTACTCCAAGATCAGCACGTTCTTCTACTATTTTTTGTTGGAGATCTTTCGTTGCCTCGGGTAACATAGGGTTTGGCACATGATGGGGAAATGTGCCATCAAGTTCCCAATATAAAGGTATAACAGTAATGGGGAGTTGGAGAACGAGTGATTGCATACTTAATACAGAAACTCCATTTCCCGTATCAATCACTGCCTTTATCTTTTTTTGTTTTAACAACTCCTTATCAATCGGGAAAATTTCAAAGTGCCGCGCAATATAGGCATCCATGGTATCTTTTGATTCTACACTGCCAAGAGTATTATTTTGTAGTTTTGGTAATTTTTCAAAAAAATCCTGTATTGATGTGCCGTCTTCATTTTGTTGTGGACTAATAGGTGAAGCAGCGGGTCCGGCAAATTTTAATCCGTTAGTTGGCGGTGGGATATGCGAAGCGGTAACATGGATGCCGCCGTCTGCCTGCAAGTGAAGTACGGAAAAATAAAAATGAGGAGAAGAACATAAACCTACATCAATAACATGGACTCCTTCTTCCAAAAACCCATGTAATACCGCATCAAATAGAAGTGGGGACGTGAGGCGATTATCGCGGCCAAGCACAACAGTAAGTTGTTTTTTGCCGGTTTTATTTCTCAACCATTGGGTGAATGCGCGCGCAATGTTATGTGCTTTTTCATCGTCAAGCTCATCAGGTACATTGCCCCGTACATCGTACGCTCGGAAAATTCCATTACTCATAGTAGATAGCTGTCAGCTGTTAGCTTTTAGGTTAAAGATGATATACTAAAATATATCCTAGCATTTTAACATACCAAGCGTCAAAGCTATTTATAATTGTCATGTATATTCAATCATTTAAAGATCTTCTCGTCTGGCAAAAAGCATTTATTCTTGTTAAAGAAATATATAAAACAACAAAAGAGTTTCCGTCTGAAGAAAAATTTTCATTAGTAAGTCAAATGAGACGCGCAGCTTTATCTATTCCATGTAATATTGCTGAAGGAAAGAAAAGAAAAACAGTTAAAGATTTTTTACATTTTCTTAGAATGGCAGATGGTTCAGCGGCTGAACTAGAGACCCAAATACTTATTTCAAAAGAATTATTTCCTAATATAGATTTTTCTAACACGGAGAGTATTTTAATAGAAGTTCAAAAGATGCTTATTAGTATGATAAAAAAATTTGAGTCAATGATTCAAACTAACAGCTGAAAGCTATAAGCTAACAGCTTGTATGTATGCAACATTTTGAATTTAAAAAAATCAATTCGCTTATTATTGGACGTGTGCGCGGATTATTTCCAAACCATATTACGCCTCATCTCAAGGAGCTGTATTGTTGTATGGCGCTATTGAATTTTGCCTTTGCCGCACTACTTCTTTTTGAGCCGATTTATTTATACACACTCGGGTTTCCGATCTATAAAATTCTTTTGTATTTTGCCGGTGTGTATGTGCTCTATTTTTTTATCGCGCCGCTTGGGGGAATGTATGCGAAATACAAAGGATTTGAACATGGTATTATCGCGGGTTCGTTTTTTCTTATCGTGTATCTCATATCACTCATGAGTGTTTCGCTCCACTGGTCATTTTTGTTACTTGCTATGCTCGCATTAGCACTGCAAAAATCATTTTTCTGGCCGGCATATCATGCGGATTTTGCCTATTTCAGTGAATCGGGCGAGCGGGGGCGAGAAATAAGCATCATTGTTATTATTGATACATTTGCATGGGTCCTGGGCCCGCTTGCGGGAGGGCTTTTGGCAACGTTGTTTGGATTTCCGGTAATGTTTGCACTCATGTGTGTAGTTATACTTTGTTCAAATATTCCGTTTCTTTTTAAAAGAGAAGAATTTACTTCTTCCCAATTTGAATACCGAACGCCATTTCGGTATCTCGCTTCCAAAGAGGCACGGCCGTATGTGTTTGGGTATTTAGGATTTGCCGAAGAATTAATCGTGTTTGTGTTGTGGCCTATTTTTATGTTTGTAACACTTGATAATGTACTGGAAACCGCAGGTATTGCAGCAACTTCAACATTGGTGACCGCATGCGTGGTATTGTATGTAGGAACGGTGATTGATACGCATGATAGAAACAAGGCAATGAAAATGGGAATTATATTGGTCAGTCTTTCGTGGTTGTTTCGTTTGGTTGCACGTGGCGGGTACACACTTTTATTTTTAGATTTTTTTGGGCGTGTTTCACGCAATTCATTTATGATGCCTTTAATTAGCGGATTGTATGATTTTGCGTCAAAAAATAATGCGATTGTAAAAAACGTGTTATTAATGGAAATGAGTTTGAGTATTGGAAAGGTGGTAATAGCGCTTGTGTTGGCGACATTTTTTTATTTTTTTGGTGAACAGTGGAATGCGGTGTTTGTTATCGCTGCCGCATGTTCATTATTATATTTCTTTTTGGCACGAAGGCATGAGCCAATTAAAAATTAATAATTAAAAATGAAAAATTATGGAAAACAATATAATTCAAAATAAAAGCCATACGTTTGCACTACATGTAATTACGCTCTATCAATTTCTTATGAAAGAAAAAAGAGAATATGTTCTCTCGAAGCAATTTTTGCGAAGCGGCACATCAATCGGGGCAAATGTAGAAGAAGCGCTTGGTGGCCAATCAAAAAGAGATTTTATCGCAAAGCTTTCCATTGCCTATAAAGAAGCACGCGAAACACACTATTGGATAAGACTTTTAACAGATTCAAAGATTATGAATCAAAATGAATCACAAGGAATGCTAAATGAGTGTTCTGAATTAATAAAGATTCTTTCAAAAATTCTCCTTACGTCAAAGGCGTGTGCATTATAATTATTAATTATTCATTTTTAATTTTTAATTACAATATTGTGTCCCTAAAACAAAAAATATTTGAATATGGTGTTGAGCCCAAGCGCAGGCGGGGGCAGAATTTTTTAATTGATGAGAATATTTTAAAAAAAATTGTTCATACAGCAAAACTTACCAAAAAAGATACCGTGGTAGAAATAGGGGCGGGTTTAGGGTTTTTAACAAACCTGCTTTCGCAAGGAGCAAAAAAAGTGTTTGCCATTGAGCTTGATAAAGAACTTTTTGAAATCTTAAAAAAAGAAGTTGATGATAAAAAAAACGTTACCTGCATTCAGGATGATGCGCGCGAGGTGTCATTACATACCTTTGGTAAAAAAAACGGCTCGTATCGCGTGGTTGCAAATATTCCCTATAACATCACCTCGCAGATCATTCAAAAGTTTTTGGAAGGAATGCCTCAACCTTGTGATATGATACTTCTTATCCAAAAGGAGGTTGCCGAGCGAATATGCGCACAACCACCTGATATGAGTATCTTAGCGTGTGCGGTGCAGTATTTTGCTGCGTCTAAAATTCTTTTTGATGTCTCGCGTTCGTGCTTTTATCCGCAGCCAAACGTTGATAGTACTGTTTTAAGAATTACTGTTCAAGGAATTGAATTGACTGGATCCCGGGTCAAGCCCGGGATGACAAAGGCGGATTCCACATATTTTTTTCAATGCATTCGTGCAGGGTTTGCCCAAAAGCGAAAGTTTCTTATTTCAAACCTTCAAAAAGGATTACATGTCCCCCGAAAGGAGTTGGAACGTGTATTTGAATGCCTCGGTATCCCATTAACCATCCGCGCACAGGAGCTATCCGTAGATCAGTGGAAAAAGCTTACCTATACACTTGTAACATATTAGTGAACGCGATAAAATAAGAGAGTGATATGGAGAACCAGCAAGCTGGAAGCAGTGAACACGCCATGTTTAATATGCATGACCGCCGGCAGATTGCTGCGTTGGTCGTTTTGTTGTTAGTATTTGCAATGACCTTTGGCTTGGGCGCTGCACGGCTGTATTACCAGATCAGAAAACCGTTCGTGCCAAAAACTGAGATAAGCGAAGGAACAAAAAAAGATGAATTTTTAGGATTGATTGCAAATAAAGATTTACAAAAGGAACAGCTTAAAACCATTGATACGGACGGGGACAGTCTATCGGATTTTGATGAACTGTATATTTACCGCACGAGTCCCTATGTAAGAGATACGGATAGCGATGAGGAAGATGATAAGCTTGAAATTTCAAAAGGGCAAGACCCGAATTGCGCGCAAGGAAAACAGTGCGGTGAAGTGGTATTGAGTCCTAAACAAATAGAGGAATCCGCCTCTGCTCAAGGCTCCGGTGTGATACCTTCGCCAGGAGCTTCGGTACAACAAGGGATGCCAGATTTAAATACGATAACGCCGCAACAGATTCGCGAGTTGCTTACCAAACAGGGAGTGCCGCAAGATGCACTGCAAAATATTTCCGATAAAGAATTAGGTGAAAAATTTAAAAAAATTGTCGTAAAGGCGCAAGGGGAAATAGAAAAAAGTCAGCCAGTTGGCCAACCAATCAATTTGCCAGTAAATCAGGAACCGCAAAATTCGACCCAACAAGTTCCGCAACAGCAGGGGTTTGATCCTGAAAAATTATCCGCGCAAGAAATTCGCACACTCCTAAAACAACAGCCAAATATTTCAGAAAATCAAAAATTACAAATCGATAAGCTTGATGACATGACAGTTAAGAAAATGTTTCAGGAAGCCTATCAAAAAACATTGCAGAAAAAACAGACACCATAAGTATGCAAAGACACGTAAAAAACTTTCTCATTGCATTCGTAATCGTATTCGCGCTTGGGCCCGCGGTGTTTTTAGCTTTGTATACGGATCGGTACGCAAAAGCAGGCCTAGAAGGACTTGCGTTAAAAAGTACCTCATTGTCTTTATCACTTGGTACCGCAAGTATGAGTACTGCAGGACAAGCAGTGCCGGGTATTCCTGTCCTAGAAGGTGGTTTACGTATCCAGGAAGAGCGAAAAAAATGGGATCAAATTATTTTATCGGGGCTTGAAAATGCGGCATATGGTTTTTTAAAGGGATTATCAAGAAAAATAGCCATTGAAATGGCACAAGGAGCAGTGAAAACAATTGCGATTGGTGCGACCGGGAAAGAGCCGCTTTTCTATACCAAACCATGGGACCAGTATTTAAAAGAAGCAAGCCTTGATGCCGCCGGATTTTTTCTTGAAGGTGCGGTGCAAGGATGGAAAGATGCAGATTTTGTCGAAAAATTAAAAAAAGATCAGGATTTGGCAGAGAAGCTTGAGAATGTCGTACTGCCCGACTTAAAGGGTAAAAAAGAAAAAACAGCTGAAGCGCTCGGTATATTATCTGGAGAATTTGAGACGTTAAAAGCACAAGAAATTACGTTACAAGATGAATTACGTAATTGTCCTAGTGATGCTACTGCAATGAGTAGATGTGGAATAAAGCGACAACAACTAAGCGCGCTCAAAGATAAAATACGCCAAAAGGAAGCCCAGGTAGTTCAAACACGAACAGCTTCTTCTCAGGCAGATCAAGCGTATTCTCAAGCAGAAACAGAATTGCCCTCCTATAAAAAACGCTCAGAAGAGGCAAAAAAAACCTATGCGCAAATTCCTCAAGAAGTCCTTGATCGTCGATTAAAATATCAAGAGGGCGACCAGCAGGGGGGATTTTCTGAGGAAGCGCGCAATGTTATCGCAACTGCGTGTAATCCGAATCAACTTTTTTTGCTTAACTTAACGATTGGCCTTGGATTTACCAAATCAAGTGATTTAAGACCAACCTGTAATTTAGAAGAAGCATATAATAATTGGCATGAGGCATTTCAAAATTCTACATTTTATAATGTTCCCATGCGGGAGTTATTAAGTAGTCAGGCGAATGGCTGGAAAACGGCGCAATCCATGATTAATCCCTTTGGGGAACCGGATCTTGCGGTTGCGTTTAAACTTAATTTAATCAGTGATAAAGTGGATGAAGAAAGGTCCCTTGCGGCGAAGCTCGCGCGCACCGGAGCAACACCCTTTAAGCCCATTACAACTTTAGGAGGGATTATTAAGACCCCGGGTGAAGTCGTAAAATTTCAAACCGAACAACAGCTTGGTGCGGCGCATAATTTTGATTCGCGTATCTATAATAAAATGGAAGTCGATTTGGCGGATATTGCGCTCACATTTACCGAGTCACTTCTTGGGCGGCTTGGTGAAATATGGATGGAGGGATTGCAATACGCGTCACCAGAGCTTGCATATCAGGGAGCTTCCTTACGAGCAGGATTTACTGGCAATAAACTTATTTATTCCCAAGGTGCATTGCCGGTATTTAACCGCGATCAGGCGATTGAAGTACGCACGGCCCGTTTGGCAAAACTTGATTATTCTCGAGGAACGACATTAAATTTATTAGCGGAGTTTCAGTCAACAAATACCAATGGCATTCATTCGCGCCTTATTGATCGGGCATTTGCACAGGCAATAACTCAGCGATTAACACTTGAAGAGGCGTTAAAGAAATATGAACAAACGGGTGGAACGATTGGGATCAATCCAAATGGAATTTTTGGTTTTAAAGTAAATAGCACAGCGGCAAGCCCGGTAGAGCCTGATATAGAAAAAGAAAAGGGGTTTCCCTATCGTTCCATGGTTATTTTAAGAAAATATCGTGTTATTCCTGTATCGTGGGAATTGACGGCGTTATATATTAAAAAAAATCCGGATATTTGCGGAGTTGGCGGTTGCACTATTCGGTATGTAATGGATCAGTTTAATCAACCGACGTCACCATTTTATCGCCTTGTAGACCCACTTTGGGTATTAAAACTGCCGCCCGTTCGATGCGAGTTAGAAGGATACGGTCCTCCTGTTCCCGGTGAATCGCAGCGGCCCGCATGTCTTTTCGATACAAATGGAGACGGGATTGCCTGTTGTCAAATAGGATGTCTTACCCAGGATTGGCTGCGAAGTCCGGGCTATACATTTCTTGTTGAAAAATTAGCAGCCCTTAAAGAGAGTTGTGCTGCCAATAAAGACACACCCCTTATTCTTACTGATGATGAAAAGGAGAAAATTACTAATACTGCCAACCATCCCCTAAAAGAATATATACAACAAAATAATAAATGCAGTGTTATTTTATATGGTGATCCTAATACGAGTGAGAGGAAAAAATACCCCGGTATTTTAGATGAAGAGGAAATAATTCAAAGGCGAGCGAAAACATGTGTTGATGAGCAAACATGCCTTTTTGAAGATGGAAAAGGCGAGTGTGAAGATCGGGGATACGGGTATTGCCTTGAAGAGCGCAAACGATGGGACTTTAAGGGAACTCAATGTAAGCCAATATACCAGTCATGCGATGTATTTACGGATACGATTAGTAATGAATCAAATTATTATCTTCGGGATAAATTGCCGGATGATAATATTCAGCGCGATGCGCAAGGAAATGTAAAGGGTAATATTTGTAGTGCCCAAAATGCCGGATGCGGTTGGTATAGTTCAACGCGAAATGTTGGTCCGGCGCTTGATCGGCAAGTTTTTGTTACAAGAGGAGGAAGAGGGGGGCAGACAACAGTCCCAAAACTTGAGGATGGAAAACCAGTGTTTGCGATCCAAGAATGGGATACAACCAAAAGGGCATACTTGAGCGCAAAAGCAAAAACATGTACCGAAGATAATGAAGGATGCACCAAGCTTACGTGCCCGGATGGAGACAGTGAGTGTTTGGTAAAGGCGGCACGGGAAAATAGGCCCACTCAAGCACAAGGGGATCCAATTAGGGATCGGTATTTCAAGATCGCACCTGAGTATTACAAGTGTGCACTAACTGATCCTTTGATTGATAAAAAACCTTCCTATAAACGAACAGAATGCAAACCTTTTGCATTGAACTGCACGCAAGAATTCGAAGGATGCCAGCGGTATCAGGCAACCAATGGCGACCCAAGCGTAGCTGCTCCGCGCTCTTCACTGCAAATATGTAAACAAGAGTGTAGTGGCCTTTCTTCATTTGTGAAAACGGCAACGGATTTTGAAGCACAAGAACCAGCTACTACCAACGATCTTATCGCGTTTATTCCTACAAAAGTACAAATGTGCCCCAGTACCGAAGTGGGGTGTGATGAATTTACTAATCTAGATAAAAAAGAGCAGGGTGGGGAAAGCCTTGAGTATTATTCACATCTGCAAGCTTGTGAGAAAACGCCTGCAGAACCAACCGTGTTTTATACGTATTACGGTTCTGATACGAGCGGATACAAGCCTGAAAAAGTATTTTTGAAACCAAATGGGGCGCACCCCGCATGTGCAAGCGGGGGTACTGACTGTGAATGTGATGAATCAACATTTACAAGTCAAAAAGCAAGCCCGAACTCATCGTTTACCTGTCGTGAATTTATTAATGCCGCGGGAGGCAAATCATATCGTCATTGGGATAAGGTGGTGTATCAAGCAGACGATTGCCACCCGTATCGCCGTACGCTTGATGGAGCGAATGGGCAGGTGCGCTATGCTACTCAGCAGTTTGGATTAAGTAAAACCTGTTCGGCGCAAAACAAAGGGTGTCGCGAGTATAAGAGTGGGCGCGCAGGTAATGTGTGGGTGCCGTTGTATGATAATTTTGAAAATAAGACCACAACCGACTGGGATATAAAACACCCTGTCCAGTATAGCGCCGTGCCTTCGAGTGAGGCAGAAACACTTGATAATACGAGTCTGCTTCTCGAGGCGCGGGAAAATCAAACTCCCGATACCATGGAATTAAAAAAGAAGGTAGATATTACGCTTGGCGCATCCTACCAATTTATGCTTGGCGTGAAGGCAAATGCGGGAAATAAACTGACGGTAAAATTGATCCGCGAAGCAAACAATGCGCAAACAAACGAAGTAGTGTTTGGAACCGTTCCAATCCTAAATGATTCATGGCAACACGTGAAGTTTTTTGCTCCGCACGTTACATTTGACGCACTTAAAACCGAAGGGGGTTTTGTAGTGATTACTCTTGAAAAAGGCACTGGTACGTTGCCAAAAGTATTACTGGATGATATTGCGCTTAAAAAAATGGAAGGAGTTGTGTATGCAATAAATTCCTCAACAATAAATGAAAGGGCATTTCCTACTAGTTGCCATAATACAACAGAAGATTCTGTAAATTTAAGCAAACAGCTTAATTGCCAGGAATATAAAACCCCGCAAGGCAAACAAGAATATTTTTCAGCCGTAGGTAAATTATGCCCGACTGAGCTGGTTGGCTGCAAGAAGTTTATGCAAGAACAAACGTCCGTATATATTGTGGATGACCAATCAAAATTATGTCCGCGGACCGAAGAATTTTGTACCGCCTATGGAAAACCGGTACTTGCCAACAAGATTGATGGATCAGAGAAAATAATGTCCGAAACTGTTAATTCAACACGAATGATAGACGGCACTGCAAAGCAAGTTGTCCAAAAAACATACCAGTGGAAAACGGCATATTATAAAGTAACATCTCAACAGGCAACAGATGGCACCGCGGCATTAAGCGCAAGTCCCGCGCCATCGGCTGAAACACTCCAGCAAATCTATGATAAGGGTATTTGTAAAGCCGAAGAAAACGGGTGTCGTGCGTATGATACACAGTTTGCCTCAAAACGATTTTTCTTAAAAGGCGGAGGGAAAATTCTATGTTCTGCAAAAGAGGTGGGTAGCACCCTAAGTTGGGTTTATCAGACATGCACCGAACAAAATGATATTAATAAGGCAAAAGATGCAACTATTTCTTGTGAATCAGATAAAGAATGTGAAACTCTTTTCGGGGATGGTTCAAAGTGTGCGATTGAAAATTCGTGTCCCCAATCTCCGGATAATGGAGGTATGATAGGAAGTAATGGAACAACAGTAACGGGACAAAAAACATTATTTAAAAAACAGGAAACAACTCATCAATTAGCAGTTGGTGATAGCATTAGTGCGCAAGGGCAAACGCATATAATTACCGCAATTCAAAGTGATACATCACTCACAACAGATACTGCATTTTCTCCCGCCCTAAGTAGTGGAACGCCGTATACATTTAAACACCCGACAGAGAAGAATTATATATATGCGTGTAATGAGCAAAATGTCGGATGCCGTAAAATTACCGATCCCGAGTGTGTATTGGCAAAACGGTGCGGCGGCACAACAATTCGCTGTGATGAAAAACCCGATGGGTTTTGTAATGAACAGGCGCAAATAACGAGAGGATCAAACGGTACCTGTAGTATAGGCAATGAGGAATATGTATATAGAGATGATTACGGAAGAAATATTCAAGACGTTGCGTGCACACCCGAGTATTATTATATGGGCGACGTGGTTTCAGATGCGCAAAATAAGTTAGATAAGCGAATATGTAATAATTCTGTAGATGTCGAAAAGGGGTGCTTATTATTCGAAGACAGTAATAGTGAAACAAATAAGTATAATTCTAAGGACTGCTATAGCCAGTATTTTGGCCCGAATAAGAATACATTCATTCCACAATTTCAATCAAGTTGCCAAAATGGGCAACATGATTCGAATGCGATTTTTAGTGTAAAGCTCGATCGCGAGTGCCGTACCTGGCTTGCATGTGTTGCCTCGGAAGAAGTGCCAAACCGGCTGACTGGAAAAAATGAAATTCGGTGTACGATGCGCGTGCCCTGCCGTAAGAAAGATTCGGGTGGAAGCGAGTGCGACGGAACAGGTATTTTATACCGTCCGGGCAAAGTAAAAAGAGACGAGGCCGCCCTCAAAAGTAGGTTTTTAACCCCGTTTTCTCAAGGGGGTGCAAATGCAGACGATTTTTCTTTTAGCATGCTTTCCGGGCTTTCGCGTCCAGATTTTGAATTTAAGGAATACGCTAATTATCAAAAATTTATTACCTCGGATGCAGCCGGGTTTAAGGGACATGACGGATATTTTCTGCCAGGTGGAAAAGAGAGCGATAAGGGAAAATGGCTTGAAAATGTCGTGACATTTCAACAACCTAAACCACAACCACAAAATTCGCAACAATCATGCTACACCATACCATTTATAAATGTTCCCATTTGTAATCCAGTGCCACAGCAATCAGTAGCGCCGATACCTGCGTCGCAAACAGATAAAATCGGTATACTTGGAATTGATTCAAGTAGTGACCCCAAGCAGTTTATTGTGAACTCATGCCGTTTGTATCCGGATGAATTTGCCCCGATTTGGCGGAGAGGAAAAGCAGTTGATGCATGCGATTATACGACCGGAGGAGAAGAACAAAAAGGTGTGTATGGATATTGTCTTGAGCCGTACCCTGAAGATAAAAAATTAAATGGTTTTGGTGATTTTCCAAGTGAGTTCATTCAAAATTCATCCTCAAAGGAATTTGATGAAAAAGGAAAACGCACATCATACGGGTATCCGAATTATTGCTTAAATTGGTACCCAAAAGAACAAACACTTATCCAAGCGGTAAATACAACCAGTGGAGATACGCTTAAAGCTTTTGATGTGGCAGATACGGATAATGGATATTATTGTGTTGAAGAAGAGACGACAGGGGCTACAAAAAAAGTTGCAGAACATAGCCACATAACTCTCAAAGGCGTTGACGCACGAAAAACAGAAGTTGAAAGTGATTGGAGATTTAATCGTAATTTATGGCTTACGTATCTACCGTTATGGCTGGCAGGGAAAGAAGTTGATATATACGCGAGTATTATTGGAGTTGCTATGCCTCAAAATATGAAAGATGAAGTTACAAAATGGACAGCCAATACTCCTGGTCTAAATATTGAAGATGTATTAGCTTTTAGAATGAAGGGCGCATCAATCGGTTCTATGTGGAAAGTTCCTCGGAATCATCAATTGGGTGATACCAAAGGACTTTATATTTATAGTGAACTTGATAAACCATTACCTAACGAAATGATAGATAATAGGAAAGATGATATTTCCCAATTTGTTCCTGCGCGTGATGAAGAAAAAATATCTCGAGATAAGATTTTAGCTATAGAATACAAGTTAGAATATTCAACACGGCAAAAAGATGACGGTGGTGGTGGGAAAGATTTTGCTGATTGGAAAAATCATGAGTGGCAAATAAGAACAAATAGTGACACAGCGGCAGAAAAAAAAGATTTCACATTTTTATTACGTGATCTTGAATCAAATAGGGATTATCAAACGTGCGGAGTTTATCCTATTAACGAAACAGCAATACCATTTATATGTGATAATGTTATAGGTGGAGTGACTGCTGATACATTACGACAAATAAAAATGTGTGACGGATCGAGTATTAGTAAAAGAAGCTTTATTGGAATTCAACCCGAATTTATTGGGGGAGTATTGAAAGGATGGTATTGGCGGTACTGCGATAAAGATGGAAGCGATGGACTTGAATTGGCTTACGTGAGTATCAAAATCCACACATACGAAAAAACTACACACGTGATAAACCACTCATTTAAACGCACGTACTGCAAAAAATTTATCAGGGTGAGTGAGGAGGGAAAAGCAATAACTAAATTTTCACGAGTGTATGATAAAGCACTTTCGGAAACTAGCGGAACAAGTGAAAAAATTACCAAAGAAACGAACAAGGAGTTATTTGATCATGTAACTGTTGACCCAAGTGCATTAAATCCTGAAAAAAATGAATTTTTACGATATGGAGAAGAAGAAACATATGCTCCATCACCCGGACAACAAGTTGATGGAGAATTTATAAATAAAGATGCTCAAAAGCTTCAGTTTAAGGGTGATATTGAACACTCCTGTGATTCCGGTAAAACGTGTATTGACCCGATTGTTATAGAAGAAGACGGAAAGGTACATGGAGGCGAACGAGATACCATAGTGGCAGAATTACCGAATGGAACTAAAATACCGCTTGCCGGAATGCAACTTGTTGGAGGATCGTATACGCGTAAAGATCTGAGCTATAATCCTCGTACGCTTCTTGGGACAGATAGGGCAAAGAACTATTTTGCAAAACAATACGGAACATGGGACTGGAGCGGGGGATATGATGGAAGGTATCAATCAACAAATGAAGACGTGTTGGGATGGGCCGCAACAAAAGTAAATGCAAATTCATTCCCGGTGATCAGGTCGTTAGAAAAAATGAAGGATCCAAATGATTCTACAAAAGAAATAAATATACCTAACCGATTCAGTACCAGAGCATATCATAATGGAAAATCATTATCATTATCGTTTTTTATTGAAGTAAATCCTGATCAATTGCCATTGAAACAATATGTCATTGATTGGGGTGTTGTAAATAGTGATGATGGAAAAGACATAATAGATTATATGCAAGAAAATCAGAATGAAGTGAAAGAGGGAAGGGGGCAATTTGATAAAAAATCAACAAGTGTCCCGGTAAATCCCTATATTCGTACGAGAGAGTGGATTTATGATGTAGGGCTCTCATTGGAGGGACGGGTGGTATGTGTGTATGCCGTTGATAACTGGGGAACAAAGCGTGCGGTATGCGGGAAATTCGTGAAAACTGCCACAGGAAAATTTGAAATACCGGATGACAAGTGGTGCACAAAAATCGGCACGTATGATACTGACCAGAGCGAACTTATTCGTGCTACGAAAGAAGAATGCAAAAATAAGTAAATATTTTTTAAAGGAGGTTCGAATAAGAACCTCCTTTATTATTGACATTTTTACATATGAGAGTAGGTTTTAAGTAGTGTTTGATCTTTGATAATTAGTGAATAAAAACCCTTCGACTTCGCTCAGGGTCTTTTTTTGAGTACAAAAAAACAGGAGAATTTCAATGAGAAGTTCATCGAGAATCGTGATTTCTGCAACGGTAGGAATTATCGTTTCTGCCTGTGTGATAAACACCTCATCGCAAACTCCTTCAGTAAATGCTACACCTGCGGCGGTAACAGCGATATTTACTGGTGAACCATTGAAATATGCATCGCCTACGCCGTCCTCCGCCCAAGGCTCCGGTACGGCACAGCCTTCTGCTTCACCCATTTCAAATACCGTAGTTTCGCCGACTCCGTCCTCCACACAAGGTTCCGGTACGGCACAGCCAACGCCAGAACCTACGTGGCCGTCGGAAGTACTTGCAAAAAATCTTTCATTTGTTGATTGGCCGGAATACCCGGGCGTGCAGTTTTTCCGTGGTACTGGAAAAGGTATTGAATCTCTTGATAGAACATATATTGGTGGACTTGAAGTTTTTACCGGCACAAGTTCTGTGAACGGGGGACTTACCTCAGGTGACTTAGTTGCAAAAATTGACCTAAAGTACTCAGATGGAGGATTTCCCGCATGGGGTGAGATGAAATTTGATGCTACGCAGGAACTATGGACGATTTCCCCGCGCGCTCACAATAATTGTTTTTCAGATCATCAAGAATGTTTTACGGAAAATTATAACGGCTACGATACGGTGGTAGATGATGAGTATGGATATGATGAGGATAAAAAGGTGATAGAGTTAGTTCCTGAATTTATTCCCGGTTCTTTTGATCCAGTGAAACTGCCTCTTTCTGATCTTGATAATGCATTTTTGGAAAAAGACACATTACGTGGGTACGTGAATGGATTAAGCAGATGGTATAGAGGTGTTCATTTTGGGGTTGACGAAGAGAATTTTTTTACTCGTTCAATAACTGTTGGACAAAAGGCATTGTATCTGGTATTGCCAAATGGCGCTCGGCGCACGCTCACACTCTATGCATTTCTTTTGCCAAACCTTGATCGGGTGGTGGAATTTGATATTCCGTTTATTGATAAAAGCGGGTTTCACGTGGAGTATACTAACGGGATTGGCACCGTGAGATATCCTTACGATATTATTGTATTAAGATACCATCCTGTTTCAAAAAAACTTTACTTGTTTATAGAAAACATTCTGAAGATCCGTGATGAGGGTAGGGAAATTGGCATGCTGGTGCAGGTGATACCTCATTTTGTGACGCATAGTACTCCCGGACTTGTCCAGGGTTTTATTATGCCGCAGCTATTCCGTTTTGATGAAGAATATGTGTTGAAATAATTGTTTTGTTCATTTGATAGAGCCTCTTTTATGAGGGGCTCTTTGGTTTGGTAAAACGTGTCGTTTGAATTCCTTTTCGCAAAATAGAATGTGGTGTATAATACGTGCATGAAGGAGATAGTGAAATGTACGAAATTCGTTGGCAAGATACTATTACTTGCAGGCATTTTTATGTTTGCAGGTGTTTTGTTTTTTGAATTTGCGCCCCCCGTGATGGCAAATGAAATATTGCGCATGGTTGCCAATGTGATAGGCGGTATTACGGGGCTTTATGTATGGGCGATTGGCCAACTTTTGATGGTCGTAATTCAGGCGCTTTTGGTGATTGCAAATTTTAACAATTTTGTGCATGCACCCCCGGTGGTTGAAGGATGGAAAATCGTGCGCGATGTATGCAACATGTTTTTTGTACTTGTTCTACTTGTTATTGCGATTGGCACTATTTTACAACAAGACAAATACCATTGGACAAAGCTGATGCCCCAGTTTGTAAGCGCTGCAATTTTAATCAATTTTTCAAAAGTCATTTGCGGCGTGTTAATAGATCTTGCGCAAGTGATTATGCTTACGTTTGTACAGGCATTTAGCGGCGCTGCGGGTGCGAATTTTACGGTCGCACTTGGCATTCCAAAAATTTTAGCTGCCTCGAGAAATATCCAAACGTTTGCTGGTGGTGTGTCGGGTGGAGAGACTACTAATACCTTTTTATCAATCGCAGCAACCTATATATTAGCGGCAATTTTTGTAACGGTAGGATTGGTGGTGATTACGATTATGACATTGATTTTACTTATGCGCATTATTGCACTATGGTTTTTGGTTATTTTGTCGCCCTTTGCTTTTATGTTTGCCGTCTTGCCTGATACGGAAACATATTCTAAAAAATGGTGGACGCAGTTTACGAATTATATTATCGTGGGGCCTGCGATGGCGTTTTTTCTATGGCTTTCGTTATCTATAATTCAAACACAGGCAGACGGCGAAAAAAATGCAAAAAATATTAGCGCAGGAAGTATTTTATATTCAAGTGAGAAACAGGGTAAAGATGCGGCAGCCAAAACAGATGCCGGTTCATTGATGGATAAAACTACCGGTGCGCAAGCGGGACTCGCTGAAATTGGTTCGTTGGATGGAATGTTAAGTTTTTTAATCGGCATTGGGTTAATGATTGGGTCCTTGATGGCGGCACAAGAAATGGGTGTTGCGGGAAGCAATATGGCAAAAGGAGCAATTTCAGGTATGCAAGATTGGGCAACCGGCAAAAAGGGCCCTTCACCTATGCGCTGGGCTCGTGACCGCATGACTGCATACCAAAAAATTGGAAGCGAACGGCGTGAATTAAAGGCCCGTGCATCGGCTTCAAAGTTGGCAGATACGGTTGCTGGCGTAAAAAAAACAGCTGGCAGCGCGTTAAAACTTCCTGCTCGTATACTTTCAACATCTCCAGTGGGTGTTGCTGCCCGTACGGGTTTAGAAACCATGGATAAGTGGTGGAATGATCCAGGTCGTAGTCGTCCCATTAAATTTTTAGCTGGAACAGGCGGACACTTAACCGGTGGAAGACACTGGCAAAAAAAAGTCGATGGTGATACGAAGTTTTTTGAAGATAAGTCGGTAATTCACAAAACTAATGCGGCAGAACATCGTAAAAATGCACTTGAGGCTCGAGAAAGGGGAGATTTATGGGAGGCTAATAAGCAGGAAGCAAAAGCAGAACTGGCCGTCATGGGATCTGATACGTATGGCATGCTTGCTGGATTAAATAGCGCGAGAAAAATGTCTCCGGTTGTTGCGCAGCAGGCAGGAAAAATGGTTCTTGCGGGAGCTGCAGGAGGAATGTTAGATACTATGATTCCGGGAGGTGTAACCGTAGGACCGATTGCCCCCACCACGCTTACTGGCGGAAGTTTTTCTGCAGCGGCATTTTACGCGCATAATTTAGGAAATCAAGTATATATGAATGGTGAAGACCAGAAAATTAGCGCACACATGGCATATGCAAAATTAGTTAATGATCAGAAAAAAAATATTGACGATTTTTCGCCAGATGAGAAAAAAGCAATAGCGAATAATCAAAAACCGGGAGTTACACCAGTAGAGCGTGCAGCAGCACTACAATCTTTATTTGAAAAAAATGCAGATTCTTTAAGTCCGGAAGATAAAAATAGAATGCCTGGTCTTGTAGATGAAATTGGCGCCTTAACAAACCCACTTGTCAAAAGAGCACTTGAAAACCACATGTATAAATCAGATGTAGGTCAACAAAAAAATCCAGAAGCACTTCAAAAAATGCTTCCAAAAGTTGATTGGAAGGAGCATTCAGTAAATATATCTCCAGAAAGTATAAATCGCATAATTGATGGATTTCAAGCAATGTCACATGGTCCTGGCAGTGATACTCAATCAAAAGCTGGAGTTGCGGCATCAATCGGTGCATTAGCAAAAGGCAATAAGGCGCTTCTTATAAATATTAGAGAAGTTCTTAAGGATCGTCTTACAGGAGCACAAGCTCCGGGTGGGGGTGCGGTTGACCCCGCAACCGGTGGGTTTACCCAACAGCATCAAAATAATATAAGCCAATATTTTGATATGGGGGGTAAGGCAGGGGATATATTTACATTCAATGCTCCTGCAGCCGGAGGGGTAACGCCTGGCGCACTTGAATATCTTTCCCAAAAAATTAACAGCAATCCGAACGACGCGGCAAAGATGTTGGTTAATATGTCTGGCGAACAAATTGCAGTTATTGGGAATGATCTTTCAAGAAATGTTACGCCAGAACTTATAGGGGCAATTAATCGTCAAGCAAAAAGTGATGCCCAAAAAACAACAAAAGATACCATTTTTACTGGTCTAAGCCAGGGTGGCGCATTTACTGCTGCTAATGCGAATCCTCAGGCAGTACATAATGCAATTAGTCGCTCAACTGAACAGTCACAAGCCTAGTATTTAAATTATGCCAACCATTATCGAAACATTACCGGAAGTTATTCAAGATATTTTATTTTCGAAATCATATCGGGATTTTTTGAGTAATCTTCAGAAAGAATTTGGATTATCAAATGAACAGATCCAAACACTTGATAATGGGTGTATATGGAATCTTTTCAAAACACATGGGAAATCTCTTTCTTCACTAGTTCAGTCCATCCAACAGGTATTGAATACTGATGAAGAAACTTCTAAAAGTATTGCTCGAAGAATAATACTCAATACGGTATTGGTTTTTCCGGAATTTTTTGGTGACAACAAGAAATTTTATGAAAGTATTGGAGGGGGAAAAGTTGAAGAAGATTTAATGGAAAGTTTTACTTATAATACATTATTAAAAGATATATTTAATGGGATGCTTCAATATATTGATGGTGCACTTGATGTTGATCCGGAACAAGAAATGCGTGATATGAACGCGTTGTTTCAAAAAAATCTTATCGATTTGTTATATGTACATGATGATGAGTTTGTTGAAAAATTAAATAATACCCTTTTTATTTTATTTGGAACTGTTGAAAATTGTTCACGACAATTACTTCACGCATTAGATGAAAATCATGAGTGGCTGGGGGCGGAGAAAATACTACTAGATAATAAAGAAGTAGAGCCGACAGCGGCGCATTGGATTAAAAGCTTTTTAGGGGAATCAAACGGAGAAGTGTCAACCATATCTATTCCAAAATATCTTTCCACAAGTACAAATACAAAGAATTTATCAGATCTTGATCGTGGTGCACTTGTGAAACTGTTAGAAACATTTCGCGTACTCCATACGTTTCCTCGGAGCTTTGAAAATCTTGACCCCGAGCAGTGGATGGTGATTCCTTATCGGCAGGAGGAGAAACCGATTGCGCATACAGTTGGTCAGTTAGCAAGTTTGCCAGTTGATCAGTCAAAAAATACAAAAGATGAACCAAAAATTTCAGAACAAACCGTTCAAGTTAAGGTTTCGGCGCAGCAAGCTCCACTACCAACTATCCCGCCTCAGCGGGACCCCGCCAAGGCGGTGACAAACTACCAACTACCAACTCAAGATCAAAAACTACAAACTAATGATCAATCTATGTTAATTGACAATGACATACTCACCCAAGCGGACGTTATTATTAAAGAAACAGGGGTAAATGCTCTGAATTGGGAACGATTCAGAAAACTTCTCGCAAGTTATTTGAAGGGGTTGCGCAATGATCTTGATACCAAGGATCGTCTCAAAGCGCCTGAAAGCGAAGGTGGTATCGGGCTTTCACAAGAAGATGCTGATAAGGTGATGAAAAAAGCAAAAGAAGTCAAAAATCAGTTAGCAAGTTTGCCAGTTGGTCAGCTAGTTAGTAAGCAAACTGAAAATGCTACAAACTCATCAAACACAAGTGATTCTTTTGGTCGGTCACGGCTCAATGATCAATTAAAAATTAAAAATGAAAAATTAATAATTCCAGAAGTGAAACTACCAACTAATGATACTGTTCCGGCGAACTTGCCGGTGGTGCAACCACCCATGCCCCTATTGGTGATAGAAGATGTTGATGGATTGCCGACGCTCGTTCAAAAAACAGTTGGCAAGTCTGCCAGTCTGCCAGTTGACCAGTCAAAAAATACAAAAATTGAATCAGGAATTATGAATCCCAGCACCAGAGCAAGCTCGGTACTGGGCAAGCAGGAATCAGGGGAGAAGAATACAAAACAAGAGACTTCTACAAAGAACGAGTCAGGAGTTATGAGTCAGGAATTAGGGAAGAAAACACAAGACACGAAACCCTCGCATGCTGCACGTTTTAGTATTCCTCTCAAAGTAAATATTGGAATACCTCAAAGTTCTTCCCAAAAAGATACCCAATCTATTGCAGGGGTAAAGCGGCCGCAAGTCCTAGACCCAGTCG
>Ga0209726_10002459_pt1 | contig 27375 bp, 28 predicted proteins | sample Subgrocontami54m_FD_187453 | JGI IMG/M metagenome (GOLD analysis project Ga0209726, IMG submission 187453) | Subsurface groundwater microbial communities from S. Glens Falls, New York, USA - GMW46 contaminated, 5.4 m (SPAdes) (version 3) | ecosystem: Environmental > Aquatic > Deep subsurface >... | reverse complement strand
AGCTGACCCCGCACCAGTTCCATGGGGAATGGAACTACACCATCGCGCCATCTCCCACAACCCTTTCTACCGCCAATGTTATTTCTTGACGTGCTCTTACGTTGTATCGCGACACCACGGTCCAGCAGCGTCTGACTGGCGGCGAGTCGCCCCAGGACCTGGAGGCACTGGGCGGCGAATCAGAGCTGCTCGGCTACTCCGAATTCGCCATGGCGCGGGATGACGTGCTTTTCCTGCGGAGCGCGAGCGGCGGCGGCTACGGTGATCCGCTGGATCGTGATCCCGCCGCGGTGCTCGACGACCTTCGCGAGGGCCTCACGACCGAGGAGATTGCGCGCGCGGTTTACGGCGTTGCCGTCACTCCGCTCGGTGTCGACATCTCCGGCACCGAGCAGAACCGCGCGCACCTTCGAGAGGCGCGGCGCCAGGGCGCCCCGCCGACGCTCGACGGGCGCGACTTGAGTGATGGCCAGGCCCTACACCCGCTCCGACAGAATCTGGAAGTTGCTCGACTCGACGGCGAGGACTGGGTGCGCTGCGTGCGGTGCCAGCACGGGCTCTGCCCGGTCGAAGGCGACTGGACGCAGGCCTGCATCCGCCTGACGCTTCCGCCCGATCATGCGAGCCCGACCATGACGCCGTGGAACCAGCAGGCCCGGCTGTTGCAGCTCTGTTGTCCCGCCTGCGGCGCGCTCTTCGATTGCGATCTCGTTGAAGCGGAGCAGCGCTGAGGTGCGGGCAGGTGGCAGCGCTCAACGGCCCGCGAGAATGGCGCTGGCCTTCGCGTCCTTCGCACTGATGGTTGCCGCGTGTGCGCCTGCCGCATCGGGTCCCGCGGGGCCTGGGACGGCTCAGGGCTCGGTTGCTCCAGAGGTGAACCGCCGCCCACTCGTGATCGCGATCAACCGCGAGCCGTCGATTCTCGAAACCAGTATGCTGCCCCAGCCGCGGGACGAAGCCGGCCTCATGACCGCGTTTCTGGCCATGATCGACGGCCAGCAGCAGGCGCATCCGTACCTCGCGGCCGAGCTGCCGACAGTGGCGGCGGGAACCTGGAAGCTGCTCCCCGACGGCCGCATGGAGACGACCTACAAGCTCCGCCCGAATGCCACCTGGCACGATGGCGCGCCGCTCACGGCAGAGGACTTCGTGTTCGCCCATCGGGTGCGCCTGGAGCCGGACTTTCCCGGCTTCAGCACGACGCTCGAATACCGCGTGAGCCGCGCGGTGGCGCTCGACCCGCACACGCTGCTGCTCGAATGGAAGGAGCCGTACCTCTGGGCGGGGATGCTGCACCTGCCGAACTTTTCGCCGATGCCCCGGCACCGCGTGGAGCAGATCTACACCGACAACCGCGAGGCATTTCTGACCGGCGCCCATTGGCGGGACCAGTTCGTCCACGCCGGCCCATACCGCGTTAGCCGCTGGGAGCCCGGCGTGGAGCTGGTGCTGGACGCATTCCCGGGCTTCGTGCTAGGCGCACCGGCGCTCCAGCAGGTGATCATCCGCTTCATGCCGGATCCGAATACCGTCGTCGCGAACCTGCTCGGCGGCACCGTCGACATGTCCTGGGCGGCGACGATCGGGTTCCAGCAGGCCCAGGCGCTGGAGCAGAGCGGCTGGCGCGGCAGGGTGGCGTACTGGTCAGGGAACCCGCGCATCGTGCAATTCCAGGCCCGCGACTGGCCGGGCGTGCAGCGGGCAGTTCTCGACCCTCGCGCCCGCCGGGCGCTGCTGCATGGGGTGGATCGCGCGTCGCTCGTCGACGCCGTGTTCGGCGGCAGAGGCCGCCCCTTCCATTTCTGGCTTCATCCCACCGATCCGGCCTACCCCGCCGTGGACCGCGCCGTCGCCAAGTATGAATACGACCCGACGCGGGCGGAGGCGCTGCTGCGCGAGGCGGGTTGGGTGAAGGGGGGCGACGGCGTTGCCCGCAACGGCGCCGGCGAGCCGCTGACCGTGCCGATCAACAATCAGCCAGGGGACCAGGAGGCGCAGGAGGGGTCGATCGTCGCGGACAACTGGAAGCAGATCGGCGTCCCGACCGAGCTCAAGCGGGTCACGCCGCAAGAGCTGCGCGACGGCGAGATGCGGAGCAAGTACCCGGCGATGGCGTACGAGCGCCGCAACCTGGCCCTGGACAACATGGTGTGGACGATCTCGGAGATCTCGCGGCCGGAGAACCGCTGGACCGGATCGAATCGCAATGGCTGGTCGAACCAGGCATTCGACGATCTGTGGCGCCGGGTGCTCGGCACGATCGATCTGGCCGAACGGGAGGGGCTGCTCGTCCAGGCGCTCGGGATCATGCAGGACGACGCCTACGTGACACTGACCCACCTCCAGGCCGCGGTGACGGCGTACGACAGCGCGCTCACGGGACCGGCCGAGCCGTCCAGCGTGGGCAACGCCGAGACCTGGAACGCGTACCAATGGCGCTGGAGCTCATAGGACGATGCGAATCGGGATTCTGTCGGACACGCACCTGCCGGGCGAACGGCGGGTCCTCTGGGACGAGGTCCGCACGGCGTTCGCCGGGGCGGACCTGATCCTCCACGGCGGCGACATCGTCGCGCCCATGGTGCTCGACTGGCTCGAGGAGATCGCGCCGGTGCTCGCCGCGCAGGGCAACAATGACCTCGGCTGGACCGATCCACGCATGTCGCCGGCCCAGATCCTGGACCTCTGCGGCTGGCGACTGGCCATGGTCCACGACATGGAGCCTGAGGATCGGTCGATCGCCGAGCTGCGTAAGGTGCACTTGCGCGACGAGCAGGCGGACATCTGGGTGACGGGCCACACCCACTTCGAGCGGCTGGACTACCGCGACAGCGTCTTGCAGGTAAACCCGGGCAGTCCGACGTATCCGCACCTGACGTCGACCCGCCTTGGGACGGTGGCGATCCTCGACCTCGAAGCCGGGCGGCTCGAAGCGAAGATCGTCCAGCTTGGGAACACCGAGGGGCGTGCCAATCCGGGCAAGGAATACGCTTTTTGCCTCGGCGCTGAGATCCAACAGCTCGGCGACTCAACCCCGCGGGTGTCAGCCTGATACCTGGGCGGTTGCGAGCTTCTCGGGGACCCGCGGGCGTTCGCTGAAGCGGTAGAACCGCTCGGCGTTGCGATGGGTGATGTTGGCTTTGGCCTCGTCGGTGAGATCCTCGGACTCGACCAACTCGCGGATCTCCGCCCGACAGATGGCGTTGTTGACCTCGTGCGGGAAATCCGACGAGTACATGAAAGCTTCGCTGCCGACCCGGCGACAGGCGTACGCGATGTCCTCTTCCGCTCCCTCGCAGCCGATGTACAGCCGGCCTTCCTTGACGTGTTTGCGGATGTAGTCCGAGACCTTGACGCCGGGTGGCGGCGCGAGCTCGCCACGCGGATTCCATTGCTCATGGGTGTCGTGGGCGCGGTCGAACCGCTCGAGGGCCATGAGCACCCACGACACGCCGCCTTCCAGGAAGGCAAAGTGGGCGTTCGGATAGCGGTCCAGACACCCGTTGAAGAGGATGCTGGCGAAGTGGATCGCCAGGCCGAATGGGTGGCCCAGCGCGCCGACGGGCGTGTAGACGTTCATCTGGTCCATGCCGAAGCCAGCATGCGTGCCGCCGTGGACGCCGATGGCGCAGCCGAGGCGATCGGCCTCCGCGTACACGGGCCAGTACTCCTTCGCCCCGAGGTCGCTCGGCAGGCCGGCGGTCTGGAGCGTGGCCCCGACCATGCCGAGCTCGGTCACCGCGCGTCGCAGCTCCTCGACCGCGGCTTCCGGCTCCTGCATCGGGATCAGCGCCATACCGTTGAAACGGGGGCTGCGCTGCACGTAGGTCTCGGCGAGCCAGTCGTTGTACGCGCGGGCGACGGCGATGGCCCAGTCGCGGTGGTTGATCTTGCTGTAGGCCAGGCCGCCATAGAGGACCGTGGACTCGATGCCCACGTCGTCCATGAAGTCGATCCACCCTTGCGGATCGACGGGCCGGAAGGAGCCGGGCGGCGTTGTTCCGATGAACGAATGGAGATGGTCGAGCGGCGGGAAGATGGCGCCGCCCCGGGGCACCGTGCCGGCGGGAAGGAACTTCGCCATGCCTTCGTTGTCCGAAAAGAAGTGGCCGTCGCTGTCGATCACGCGCATCGGAAGTCCTCCACCGCAAGGTTCGGCTGGTCGTATTGCCGCATTATAGAAACTCGCGGCTCAATCGATGCCCGCGACCTTCCGGATCAGTGCCACCGCGTCCTGGGGGGCCTCGTCCGCCGCCCAGACCACGTACTGATCGGGCCGTACGAGGATCAGGCGGGCCTCGTAGGCCTTCCGGTCATCCTCGTAGGAATCTCTGACCACGCGGAGTGGCACGCGACATACCCCCAGGGCATGTTCAATAGCCCCGACAGCCGAGTCGTCTACACCGAAGGCCAGTAGCGTGAAACCGTCCCCGAGGACCTCGAAGACATTACGACCCCAGGAGAGGCGGCGCGGCGAGAGATGGTGCCCGGGCCGCGCAACCAGCGAATGGCCGCCATGGACGCTGCAAACCGCATCCGGCGAGCCCATAACGACGGGAGATCCTTCGTAGTGGGGCTCATACGCCTGCGGGGGCGCGACCCCGGCGGCCATCCTGCTCCATTCCCGCTCGAATTCGGCGCAGTCGCGGTCCGGGCGGTAGCGGTCGAGAAATGCGCGATCGTGCTCGATCCACGCCGCGATAAACTTGCCAGTCTCCACGAAGATGGGCTGCCGCTCGGCATTGTAAGAGTCGAGAAGTCGCTGGCCTCCCCAGCCCTCGAGCACCGCCCCCAACTTCCAGCCGAGGTTCACGGCGTCCTCCAGCCCTGAATTCAGGCCGAAGCCGCCATATGGCGGATGGTTATGACAGGCGTCGCCGGCGATCAGCACCCGCCGCTCGCGGTACCGGCTAGCTACGGCGATGCGGGCGTCCCAGAAGCCAACGTGGTCGAACGTGCAAGCGAAGGGGAAGCCGGCGGCCTCCTGCACGAGACCGTGGAAATCGAAATGGTCCGGATCGGCATCGTTGGGGACCGGCGCGTGAAAGAAGAAGCCCTCGCCGACGTCGATCCGGCCGAAGAACTGCCAGTACCCCTGCAGCTCGGGCTTGAGCACGCGATACGTCGTCCGCTCCGGGAAGCGACTCAGGCCCGCGTGGAGCTCACGCGAGCGGAGGACCGCGAGTACCATGCGCTGCTCGAAGTCCTTCCCGCCCCGATCGATGCCAGCCTGCTCCCGCACGCCGGAGCGGGCGCCATCGCATCCGACGACGTAGTCAGCCGCGAGAACCTCCGCGGTGGCGGGAGAGCTTTCGTCCGTGATCGTGACGCGAACGCCGGCGTCGTCCTGCTCGACCGTCGTCGCCGTCCAGCCGAAAAGCGTCGTGACGGAGGGAAGCTCCAACAGTCGGCGGCGCAAGACTTCTTCGGAAAGGTATTGGGGCAGCCGCTCATTGTCCTGGAAGTAGTACGAGCGGACGGCCTCGCCGCGGCCGCTCTGGCCCGCGTTGGCATACCAGTACTCGCTCATGAGGTTCCCGTACGCCGTCACCCCGCCGATGGGGTAGCCGGGCGGCATCACGCGCGCGGCCCGCAGCTCGTCGACGCACCCCCAGAAATAGAAGTGCTCGAGCGTTCGATTCGTCAGGTTCTGGCCTTTTGGGATCCGCTGCGGCGTGAGATGCCGCTCGACGAGCGCACAGGAGATGCCACGCTGCCCGAGCTCCACGGCGAGCGCGACGCCGACCGGCCCGCCGCCCACGATGATCACCTGGTAGGGCTGCATACACTCCTCACTTGGTGGCGCCGGAGCGCGTTGCGGCACCAGATCAGCCGACTCGGCGCGCGGTTCCGCGCACCTGCGGCCGGACCGGGTACGGGCCCAACGGGTACTGCTCCATGGCTTCGACGACGAAGCCTGCTCGTTCGATAGCGACGACCGTCGCCCGATTTGGACATCACCCATCGGTTACCGCCCGCCAGAGCGGGGTCACGAGATCCTGCAACGTGGCCCAGCGTGGGTCAGCACTCCGCACGTGCTCCATGAACCGCAAACGCCCGCCTGGTTTGAGCACCCGCCGAATCTCGCCGAGGCTCAGGGCCGGCGAGCCCACGGTGCAAAAGACGAGCGTCGCGATCACTTCGTCGAATACCCCGTCGGCAAAGGGCAACCGCTCCCCCCCGGCCGCCACCAGGTCCACGTCGGCAGCGGATTCGGCCGCCCGCGGCTGCGCCCGCTGCAGCATCGCCAGGTCCGGATCGATGGCCACCACCCGGGCCCCCGGTTGGTAGAAGGGGAGGTTCTGGCCCGTCCCAACCCCGAATTCGAGGACGCGGCCGGACGCGGCGCCGACCACACCGCGGCGCAAGCCCGCGAGTCGCTCCCCCGTCAGGCGCATCTGGAGATCGTAGATCGCCGCCTTGAGCCTACCCATTGCCCCTTCAGGACGTCGCTCTATCGCTGGCTCGATGCATGATCGCGCACTGAACTCACAGGACACAAATGGCTGGGCACTTGGTGGCAGATGGAGAAGTGAGTATGATGGCGGCAAGCTCACTCGGAAACGGGAGGATCGACCATGATTCAGCCAGTTGCCTTGTCCACCGCGCACATGGAAAGCGCGTCGATCGCCGAATCGGTGCCGGTCCTCACCGACCTGCTCGGCTTTGAGGAGCAGTCCCGGGCGACGGGCGAGGTGACGCTCCGCCACCACGACTCCCAGTGGGTCCTCACCGTGCACGAAGTACCCGGCCGCGACACGGACCGCCCGCGCTACCACCACTTTGGCGTGCGAGTCGAGCGGAAGGCCGAGGTTGATCGGGCGTGGGAGTACATCAACCTTCATCAGGAGGAGTACGGCCTGCTCCACATGGATCCGCAGGTCGTCCGCCACGGCTCGTACTCGATCCACTTCCAGGAGCCGGGCACGAACTTCTGGGAGATCGAATGCTACGAGGACGTGCTGCGCAAGGACTCGGGTGAAGGGCGGCTCGGCGGCGTGCGCTCCCGGCACTGGACCGAGCCCAGGGCGGATGACGGGGCATCAGGCCGTGGCTTCGCCCCGCAGGCGTTCACGCACGGGACGCTCGGGGTTGCGGACCTTGATCGTCTCGAGAATTTCGCGACGCAGGTGCTTGGTCTCGAGGTGCATCGGGCCTACGCGACGGCGCGCTACGTGAAGCACCCGGCCAGCAAGCACTACGTGGTCTGTCTCAAGGTGGACGAGCCCCACACCTACTCGCCAAACTTCCGCTTCACGGTGACGCTCGACGGGCCGGAGGCGGTCGAAGCCGCGCATGCCGAGTTGACCCACGCAAAGACCGATCTGGGCCTCACGGAGGTGCGGCCGGTCGAGACGAGCGGCGCGGGCGCCTCGTTCCTGATCGCGGACGCCGACAAGAATTGGTGGGAGATCGCCGGATAAGGCATCCACCGCAGGCGCACCCATTACGCTTCACGCCGGTGACGACCAGCGGAAGATCGTAGCGACCTTGCGGCAGACGATGGGGCAGACCGGCAGATCTCGATACGGCCATCTATACCCCGAGACTGACCCGCGCTGGGATGTCGATAATGGCCATCTTCGGATAATCGAGATGGCCCACGGCTGGGGGCACATCCTCGCCGCGCGGAGGCAAGAGGCGCTGTTGCGAGACCGTCACGAGCTGGCTGAGATTGACAACGCTTGGCACGGGAAGTCCCGATTCTTGGGGCTCGAGCCGCACCATAAACGGATAGACCCGTTCAAACCGTGATGTGATGGCGGCGATGATCGTCGTCGAGCTGGCCTGGTTGCCAATATCGTTCTGGACGACAAGCGCGGGTCTGACGCCGGCTTGCTCGCTGCCCCGCGATGGGCTCCAGTCGACCCAATAGATATCACCACGCAGGATCGCCATGCTGCGCCACCTCCCATGCGAGAGGGATGGCGCGTTCAGCAAATTCGACGTTGTTCTTGCGTGTAGCTCGGTAGCCCTCCTCCAGTAAACGCGTGCGGATCCGCTCCGCTTCGGCATCCACCAACTGTTCGACGAATGCGCTTCGCGTCACACCCAACGCTGCCGCACGCTCGTCGATCTGCTTGCGCGTTTCAGCACGCACGCTTATCGTCAGTTTCGCCATCTGATCCGCCCCTTCGGATTCCAACCCATCTTCCAATCTAGCATCCATTGTAAAGCGAAAGGGGGGGCGCCGGATTTGGGGGCGTCCCCTCCCAATCCCGCACGCGCGTACGATCAGGCTAATGCAGAAGGGGTGCTTCGCGGGTGTACCCCCCGCGGATTCATGGGGCCTCATGAAAAGCCGCTCAGGTGACGGCATCGGTTGACGAAGAACATCATAAGAAAACCGTGGGAAAGCGCTACCATACTGCCACCCCGATCTGTCGCACCCGATCCCCTCCGCAAGGAAAGTCTCGCCCAAACAGATACAACTGTTTACAGTTTTCCTGGCGTCCCCAAGCGGGCTCGAGAACGAGCGGCAGAGAGTTCGGTCTGCTGCTTCGGAGCTCAACCGGATTTTTGGCCGGTTGCTACGCTTTTACATCGAAGTGGTAGGCTGGGAGGAAGTGCCTTCGGGCGCTGGATCCCGATCCTCAGGATGTGGTCAATCGCTGGGTAGGCGATGATTACGACATTTTGCTTGGGCTAATGGGTTCAGAGGTTGGCTCGCCTACTTCGAGAGCTGATTCGGGAACAGTTGAAGAGTATGACCGGGCTTTAGAGCGCTTCGCCGCCGACTCGAGGACCGTAGAATTGATGTTCTACTTCAAAGATGAGCGGGCTCTGCAATCCGAAGGGAAGATCGTTTCCGCGAAGGTCGCTGAGTTTCGAGAGCGCGTTCGGATATACGTGCTCGACAAGACTTTTGTTGATGCGGACGGGCTTGAGCGCCTGATACGGGAAGATCTCGCTCAGGTGATAATGAACTGGGAGACTCGGGCGACCGCCCAGCCAAAGGTCGACAATGACAGTGCCTAAGCTACAACAGCCGCGATTAACAGTGACCGCGGTCGACGTGTCTCGAACGAGAGCAGAGGACCTCTTGGATGACTATCTCAAGGGGCGAATTGACGTCGGAGCAACTAGGAAACTATTTGAATACTTTCACGCCTTCGATGAGAGTCCAGAAGAGGCTGATGACGAAGCGTTTGGTTTCAGCGTGATCGTCAGGAAGTGGCCATTGCGCGACCTCGACAACTGGGCTCCCCTGAGAGGTTGGCATTTCGCGGTTGCGGAGGAGCGCTCGCTCCTAAAAAAACTTGAAAGCACGCTCAGCAAGTGTGTTAAGGATGAACCGGCAACCATGGCGCGCCGGCCAGTGCCGCTGGAAGCTGAGGCGCTATTGGCGGAGGCCATTCGTCTGAGTGAGCAACTGACTCAGGATGGCTTTAACCCGGGGGCTATCGTGTACGCAACGCCCATTCCGACCGACACGATGGTGGCGCTTCAAGAACGAATCGACACACGCAAAAGGGATCTGGACCCATCATTGCGGACGAACTGGATCCTTGGCCGGCATAAGGGCCTTCTGCTCCTTTACGCGGCTGGCGCGTCAACTCATCGCATGTACGCGGTTGATATTCCTTCTTTTGGTCGCCTGGTGCAGTTTTCCCCAAACGCTGAACTTAGTATCGACGACGCCCCCGTCGATATAGCCCTCCGAGCGAAGGCTGCTGATCCGTATAACAGCGTCCGCCTCAGGCTCTACCAGTCCTATGAGGTGCAGGTCCGGGACTGTGGTGCCGTGCGCGCAGCACCGATAGAGCAAATCCCTTACGATCAGTAAGCTCTCGCCCAGTAAGCTCTCGCCGAGAGCGATAGGCTGCTTTCCGCGTTATACCCGGACGTCCCATTCGGCGACGTTCCAGGTGGCGCCGCTGCGGGGGTTGCTGTCGCCCTTCACGCCCGTGACGCCTTCGCGGAAGATCGTGGCGACGATCAGGAAGAAGACGGGGAGGACCGGTAGCTCCTCGCTCTGGATTTTGACCAGATCGCGCCAGAGCTGGCGCTGGGCCGTCGGGTCGATCTCGGTGAAGAGACGCTCAATGACCGCGTCATGCTCGGGATTCTGGTAGCAGCCGGAGTTGAAGCCGGTGTAGCGGTTGGCCTCCGAGGGACAGCGCGGCCCGTAGATGCGGCCCAGGTTCTGCTCCCAGGTGAGCGGGATATTCGTCGGCATGATGGACGGGAACGAGATGACCCGCTTCACGTCGCGCGCATCCGCCGGCGACAGCACGAGCTCCTCGATGCCGAGCCCGATCGCCCGGAGATAGGGCGCGGTGATCGTCGCCGTGCGCTGGAGCGGCGGCGACGTCTCGAACGTCAGGTCGACACGCGCGCCGGTCGAATCGATCAGTGTGCCGCCGTCGACCGTCGTGCGCCAGCCGACCTCGGCCAGCAGCTCCTGGGCCCGACGCGGATCATAGTCATACTTCGCCATGACATCCTGAACCGAGCTCCAGCGCGGGTCATCGGGCGTGACGAAGCTGTGGGAGACGGGCGACTGGCCGTCGAGCATGGCGTCGACGACGGCCTGGCGATCGATGGCATGGAGCAGCGCACGGCGGACGCGGACGTCCAGCATCTGGCGCGGCCGCGGGTTGTTGAACTGGACGGCGATCATGCGCCAGTGCGTCGGCTGGGTGACGACGAGCGGCTTGCGACCGCCGCGCTCCCACTCATCCTTGACGAGCATCGCCTGCTCAAACTCGAGCGCGCGATTGATGACCCCGTCCACGCTGCCGGCGAGCAGGTTTGCGACGATCGTGGGCTGGCTGGGGATGAACTGCGCGGTGATCGTATCGATCTTCGCCCGCCCCCCGAAGTAGGGGGCGTAGGCCTTGAGGACGAGGTGGCTGCCGGGCTCCCAGCTCGTGAGCTGGTACGGACCAACGCCGACGAACTCGCGCAGCCAGTACGACATCTCGGGCACCCGGCTCTTATCCGCGCGATAGGTCTCCTCGACGATATGCGCGGGCACCGCGGGAAGCGCGGACAGCCCGAGCGTGTGGGCGAACGGGTAGGTCTTGGCCCACTCGAGGTTGAGGGTGAGATCGTCGGGCGTCTCGACGCGGTCGAGGATCCCCTTGACGCTTCCCGAGCCGGAGATCGGCATCTCGGGATCCGTGTAGAGCTCCCAGCCGAACTTGAAGTCGCGCGCCGTGAGGGGCCGGCCATCGTGCCAGGTGATTCCCGGCCGGATGCGGTAGGTCGTCAACATCGTGCCGTCCGGTCGGACGATCCAGGTGCCACGGTCGCGCGACGGAATGTCCGTGGCGAGCGTCGGGTGTGCCTCGCCGCGATCGTCATAGGTGACGAGACCTTGATGCACGGCGAGCGCAAGATCTCCGCTTCCGATGCTGGCAAAGCCGGTGCTGGCGAAGTCGAAGACGAGGTGGGAGGGCTCGCCCTGGATGGCGATGGTCAGGCTCTTCGGCGCGCGCGGCGTGGTGCCGTCCTGGCTCGCCGGGCGCTGCTGCGTCTCTGTGGGCCGACTCGCCGGCGCACAGCCGGCAAGGAGGACGAGCAGCGAAATAGCAGCGCACATCACGCGCAGGCGCTTCATGGCCTCCAGTCTGATGCGCGCCGCCGATCCCGTCAAGGGCGCCGACGCCGGCCGATCCCATCGCGAACCGCTTGACGCAGGAGGGGCAGCGGATTAGCGTCATCGCAACGGGCGCGCTGGACGCGCCCGGTATGGGAGGCCGACGATGTATCAGCGCATTCTCGCGGCGCTTGATGGCTCGGAGCTGTCCGAGCGGGTCCTGCCACACGTTGAAGCCTTCGCGGAGAAGTTCGGGGCGACGATCGTGCTGCTGCGAGCCAATCCGATCCTCAACGCGTCAGAAGTTGCGGCTTCCCCACGACAGGACCCCACCCTGGTCCATCGCCTGGAACAGCAGGCCGCCGAAGAGAACTTGACCCGGGTCGCAGCCGCGCTGCGTGCGAAGGGGTATCGCGTGGAAGTCGAGCTGCCGATCGGCAAGCCCGCCGAGCAGATCATCGAGCGAGCCGAAGCGACGGGAGTGGACCTCATCGCCCTGACAACCCACGGGCGCGGGGGCCTGGGACGGCTGGTGTTCGGCAGCGTGGCGAACGAGGTGATTCAGAAGGCGCCGTGCCCGGTCCTTGTGGTGCGCATGCAGCACACGAACCCGTGATCACCCGCTTCGTGCCAGGGAGCCTTCTGGTCATCGGTGTGCTTGCCCTGCTCGCGTGCGCCCCCAGCGCAGACCCAGCCGGGACCAGCGCGGCGCGGCCCGCCGCGGCCGAAGTTGCGCCGGCGACGAAGACCCTCGTCATGATCAGTCCGGGGGAGCTGCCGAGCTTCGCGGACAAGCAAATCCTACCGGCGGGGGCCGCGGTCACCACGCGCATGCGCGGGAAGGAGATCGTCAACGCGAAGCTCGCGTTTCGGGACGAGCAGGGTTTGCCGTTCCCGGTGCTGGCGGAAACATTGCCGGAGCTCAACACGCCAACGTGGCGCGTCTCCCCTGATGGCACCATGGAGACGAGCTACCGGCTGCGGCCCAATCTGACCTGGCACGACGGGCAGCCGATCACCGCCAAGGATTGGGTTTTCGCCTGGCGCGTGTACGCGACGCCGGAGTTTGGCGTCGCCCGGACGGGCGGCTTCCGACTCCTGGATGAAGTGATGGCGCCCGATCCGAGAACGGTCGTTTTGCGCTGGAGGCAGCCCTATCCCCTAGCGGTGGAGGAGGTCGACATCCTGCCGCCGCTCCCGCGGCACATCCTGGAGCAACCGTTCGGCCAGCTCGATCCAGACCCGTTCATGAGCCTCCCGTTCTGGCGTGACGAATACGTCGGGGCGGGTCCGTTCAAGCTGGAGCGGCGCGAGCCCGGGGCCTTCTTCGAGGCAAGCGCGTTCGCCGGATTCGTGTTCGGGCGGCCGAGGATCGACCGGGTCCGCATCATCTACATCCCGGACACCAACACGGGCATCGCGACCCTGCTCTCGGGCGAGGCGCACTTCTACATGGAGAGCTCGTTGTTCGGCGAGGACGGGATCGTGATCGAGCGGCAGTGGAGCGCCGACCGGGGAACGGTGCTGTACGAGCCGATCTCTCCCCGGGCGATGGGCATCCAGCAGCGGCCGGAGGTTGCCGTTCCCCCGGAGCTCGCAACCGATGTGCGGGTGCGGCGCGCCGTGGCCTATGCCATGGACCGCGAGGAGCTGCTCGAAGTGATCACCGCGGGGAAGGGGTTGCTGCGGGACGTCTACACGCATCCCCACGCGGACTACTACGAGACCGTCCTGCGCGCCGTGCCGGTGCGCTACCGCTATGACGCGCGGCGTGCCCAGCAACTGCTGGAGGAGGCGGGATTCGGGCGCGGCGCTGACGGGACGTGGCTCACGCCCCGTGGTGATCGCTTCACACTCGAGCAGTGGTACATCGGCGGAGCCAGCAACGAGCGCGAGAGCAACATCCTCGTCGCCGGTTGGCGCCGCTTCGGCATCGAGGCCACGTCGCACCTCTGGGGTGTGCAGCGAACAAGCGCGGAGGAGCGATCCAAGACCTCGGGTATCTTCGGCGGATCGCACAACGTCGACGACTTCCACAGCCGAGACATCGCGCGCCCGGAGACTCGGTGGACGGGGTCGAACCGCTACGGGTTTGCCAACCGCGAGTACGACCGACTGGTCGAGGCGTGGGAGGCGACGCTCGACCGCACGGAGCGGATCCAGCATCTCGCCCAGATGGAGCGCATCGTCATGGAGGAGCTGCCCGCCATCCCGCTGTACTACAACCCGCGGGTGATCGCTTTCGCCGCGGGCCTCAAGGGCGTCGCCAGCAAGCTGGTCGACGACGGCGGAATCGAGCGGAAGCTCTGGCAGTGGGAATGGCAATCCTGACGGGTTAGTTCAGGCTGTAGAGCTTGGCGGCGTTACCGTAGAGGATCTTCTCGCGCTCGTCCTGCGGCACACCTTCGAAGCTCCGGGTGACGAAATCCTTCGTGTCCGGGTAGGAGGACGTGGCCTGGGGGAACATCGTGGACCACATGATGTTGTCGACGCCGATGATGTCCCGGGTTCGGACACCGCTGCGGTCGTACCAGCCGGTTACGTAGCCCTGGCGATGGAACATGCCCGACGGGTTCAGCTCATACCCCTCGGTATGCACACCGTCCTCACGGAACTGGTGGTCGGTGTACTCGAGCAGATACGCCACCCAGCCGAGCGCGCTCTCCGCGAACACCACCCGCAGGGTAGGGTGCCGCAGCAGAATGCGCGAGAGCAGGAAGTTCACCATGACAGGCACGTGGCTGGCGGCACGGGTGATCGCACGGAAGGCATCCGCCACCCGCGGAGACAGGCTCGAATCCGGCGGGATCTGAATCGGGCCCGGCGCACCAGCGGGCATGACCAGCGGCACGTTCGCTTCCGCGATCGCGGCCCAGAACGGGTCCCAGTCGGGCTCGTTCACGTGGGGCAAGGCCTTGATCTCCATCGGAATCGATGGAAAGATGACGCCCCGGTGGCCACGCGCGACGGAGCGCCGCACCTCGGCGATCGCCGCGTCGATGCTCGACAGCGGGACGAGGCACTGGCAGACGAAGCGCGGGCTCGCCGCCCCCCACTCGTCGATCAGCCAATCGTTGTAGGCCTGGATGCAGGCCAGCTCGAGCTCGGGATCGGCGATGCGGTTCAGGTTCTCGCCCGCGACGCCGGCCACCGAGGGGAAAAGGACCGAGTAATCCACGCCGTCGCGGTCCATCGCCTCGAGGCGCGCCCTGGGCTCCCACGCAGCGCGGGGCATGTCCGCCCAGGTGCGGGGCTCAATCGTGCGGTCGGGCATCATGGCACCCACGGAACCGGCGCCGCTCAGCGGCAGTTGCTGACCGTCGATGACCCAGATGTCGCTGCGGTCAGCCTGCCGATCGAGGCGCGGGACGCGGTCTCCCCACTTGCTGTTTACCCGCGTGAACCAGATGTCGGGTGGCTCCTGGACGTGGTCGACGGCGCTGATCACGCCGTGCTTCAATTGCATGTAACGCTCCTGCATGTAACGCTGCCAGTCACCCTGGTCATGCGGGCGCCCCGGGCGCGACGCTCTCGACGTTCAGATGGAAGAGGCGAGCGGCGTTCTTCCAGAGCATCTTCGCCTGCTCGTCCTCGGGCACGCCCTCCAGGACGCGCTTGACCCACGCCTTCGAGTCCGGATAGGTCGTGGTGATGTGGGGGTAGTCGGATTCCCACATGATGTTGTCCAGCCCGATGACGTCCCGGACCTCGATGCCGGCCTTCTCGAACCAGAAGTCGCCGTAAATCTGGCGGTTGAACACCTCGCTCGGCCGGGTCTCGAAGCCGTCCCGCCACAACTGGCGGCGCTCCCACTCGTGGTCGCAGCTTTCGAGCACGTAGGCCAGCCAGCCCATCCCGGTCTCGCCGAGCATCCAGTTCAGGCGCGGGTACCGTTCCAGGATGCCGGAGAAGAGCAGGTTCGGGATCATCTGGGAGGGGGTGACGCAGAGTCGAGCGGTCATGGCGGTGTGGGTCGCGTGGCGGCTGTAGCCTTCCCACAGCGGAACGGCGAGCTCCTTCGAGAGGCCGCCCGACCCATGCCAGCACATCGGGACTTCGAGCTCCTCGCAGGCCGCCCATAGCGGGTCCCAGAACGGGTCGGCGGTCGGCTTCACGCCGGGAATCGTGATGCTCGGCTCCGTCAGCATGACGACGCCGCCCGCGCCGTTCTTCACGGCCTCCCTGATCTCCTTCACGATGACGTCGATCGGGCTCTTATAAGGAATGAGGGCCAGCGGCACATACCGATCGCTGTAGCGCCGGTAATCGTTGAGGGCATCGTTGTAGGCGTGGACGCAGTCCAGCTCGAGGTCCGCGTCACCAGGGAAACCAAAATTCTGGGTGGGGTTGTTCGGGAAGAGGACCTCCGCATCCACACCATCCTCATCGAGGGCCGTGAGCCGCTGGGCCGGGTCGTAGACGATGCCAGGCACCTCGTCCCAGCGCTGGGGGTGGGTGCGGCGGGTGGGATCGCCCATCGCCGCGGGGCAATTCACGATGCCGCCGGCGAAGGGGCCGGGGCCGCTGACCTTGCCGTTCAGGGACCAGCGCTCGATCGTCGCCCCCTTATCGTTCGGGACCGCGACGACCTGGGGGATCCGATCGCCCCACTTCTCTTTCGACATGCGACTGGTAAAGGCATCGCGGCCGAGCTGCCCGTGCGAGTCGCAGCTAATCAGGCCGTGTTTGATCTGCATGACCCCTCCCTCAACGACTGGGCAGGGTCGCCAGGGACGCGCCGCGCCGGCAACACCTGCTGCAAAAACCAAAGAAGCCCAGGCCGGGCAAGCGCCCAGAGGTGCGAGCTCGCGGATGTCGGGCTGTGATCGGTGCGTCGCTAGTATGCCAGAGAGCACCAGGATCATTGCACACGCACGTTCTGATTTGGCCCGCGGTGAGGCTATGCCAGGCGCTGGCTGCATAGCCGGAGCGATACAATGACGGTGGACCGCTGGAGGCGACACCGTGCCGGTGAGTGAGCAGACTTTCCGCCAACTGGCGTTGGAAGACCCAGAAGGGCATTGGGAACTGCACTGTGGCATACCTCGGCAGAAGCCAGGAATGACCCTGGAGCACAACTCGATCATGAGCGAGCTCCATGGAATCCTCTGGCAGCAGCTCGACCACACCCAGTTCCAGGTCCGCAGCAATTCGGGCCACGTTCGGCACACGCCACAGAATTACTTCATTCCAGACGTGTTCGTCATTCCCGTCGCCCTCCAGGCGCCACTGCGCGGGACCCGGGCGCTGGAGTCGTACGACGCACCGCTGCCGCTTGTCGTCGAGATCTGGTCGCCGTCAACCGGCGGCTATGACATCGAGGTAAAGCTCCGCGAGTATCAGCGGCGCGGAGATCTCGAAATCTGGCGCATCCATCCCTACGACCACACGCTCACGGCCTGGCGCCGCCAGCCGGATGGCAGCTATGCAGAGGCCAGGTGCGATGGCGGGACGGTGCAGCCCCTCGCGCTGCCGGGCGTAACCATCGATCTGGATGCGCTCTTCGCGTAGGCACGCTCGGCCATGGGCGAGAGGCAAGCGATCGCGCGTGTGCTGAGATCCATGGTGGTCGGAGGCCCTTCGCGTTGACCCAGGGCGGTAGTTTCCTTATTCGAAAGCGAAGCGCTTTTCTTCAAAGAGGCGCATGCAGGCGTCCACGGCGGCAGCGTCGAGCTTGCCCGCCCGCTGGGCCCTGATCTCGTCCAGGGCAACCTCGAGCCCGAGTGCCTCGCGGTAGGGCGGTGGCTGTTCATGGCCTCGACCACGTCCGCCACCGCGAGAATCCGGCTCTCGGGCAGGATCTGGTCGCCGGTGATCGCGTCTGGGTACCCCGAGCCGTCGAGGCGCTCGTGATGCTGCAAGACCATGTCCGCGATCGGCCAGGGAAATGGAATCTCCTTGAGGATGTCATAGCCGGCCCGGGGGTGCTGCTTGAGCAGGGAGAACTCGATCGCAGACAAGGTGCCGGGTCGGGCCAGGATCTCCGCGGGGATCGCGATCTTGCCGATATCGTGGATCGTGGCGGCGAGGCGCAGGCCCTCGATCTCGTCCTTTGCCATGCCCAACTCATCGGCGATCGCGGCCGCGAGCTGGGCCACCCGACGCTGGTGGCCGGCGGTGTACGGGTCGCGCATCTCGAGCGTGGTGGCGATGGCGCCGATCGTGGCGAGAAGGGGTTTGCTGCGTTTGTTCGAGCGCTTCGCGCTGGGGACCTCGTGGGTGCCGACGCCCGCGAGGTTGGTAGCGAAATGGATGCCTGAGGACGTGGGCTAGCCAAGAGCTAGCCACGCCGCCATCGGGCGCGGTCGCAACCGTTCAAGCGTGGGCCAGCTTTTGTCGTCGAAGGTGAGTCCTGAGGCGGACTGGGTCGCTCCTGTCTATCTACCATCGCGCGTGACGCTGCACATGAAGGGCTTCGGCGAACCAACGGACGCCTGGCTGAGTTGACTGAACCCCCGCTGGGTCCGCAGCGCGAACCGGCGCGTCAGGATCCCCTTTCCCCGCCGGCCGGAGCGAGGCGGAAGCGCGGCAACGACACGCTTGGCCCATCCGATGGGCGACGCATCGCTTGACCCGCCCCTGAGCCCGGTTCACGATGGGGACGGGGTAGGCGGCAAAGCGCAGGCAGGCATCGAGACCCCCGCCCCCACGCGTGGGGCTACTTATCGCCGAAGATTTTCCCGGGCAGCTCGATCCGCTCGGACGTCTTGTTCTCTTCAGAGTCGCCGGGGATGTCGCGACCATCCGGCGTGAGCCGCTGGTTCGGCACGCCCTTGTGGAGCGCGCCCACCCGGATCATGACGAGGTTGCCCTCGCCGGAGCTCTGGAACCAGTAGTTCACGAAGCGGGGCAGCATGACGCCCTCGTACTTCTTGACCACCTGCGTGTTGTCGTCGGTCTCAATATGGAAGGTGGCCTCGCCCTCGAGAACGAAGAACGTGTGGTCCTCGTGGACGTGGTGGTGCATCGCGTTCTCGCCGCCCTCGGCGTAGACCTTCGCGGTGACGGTCATGAGGTCGGTTCGGGCGCGCACGTCGGTGGTTCGGCCCTGCTGCAGGTACGGCGTGCGCATGTTGTAGATCGTCGCGGTTGCCTTCGTCTCCACTGCCATAGGGGGCGCCTCCTCAAACTCGTAACCCGGAGTATAGAAACCGCTCGGGAAACGGTCAATTCGCGGCGGGGCGGCGCAAGCGGAGGAAGGTGATTGCCGGCTCGGGAGGAGGGGCGACCAGGACCTCGCGGCCGAGCAGCTCGAGTCCGGCTGCCGCGGCAAGGGCCGGGAAATCGCGCGCCTGGGGTCGGCTCGGGTCGGTGAGCCAGACCTCGCCTCGCGGCGCCAGGTGCTCGACCAGGAGCTGCACGACCGCCGCGCCATTGCGGCGCTCGTACAGCACGTCCGCGGCGAGGATCCGATCGAACCGGCCCAGCGCCGGGGGCGTGCGCCAGTCGCCGACAACGTACGCACAGCGGGCGGCAAGCTCGCCCTGCCGCTGCGCACTCGCCGTGACGATCTCGAGCGCCCGCGGCTCCCAGTCGAAGAAGGTCACGTGCGCGCCCCGGGCCGCGGCGGCGAGCCCGCAGACGCCGAGGCCGCAACCCAGGTCCAGCAGGCGCATCCCATCCAGCGCGGGTCCTTTGAGGAGCCGGTCCACCAGCGCCTCCCCGGCGGCCCAGATCATGCCGAAATACGGCATCCGCTCGTCGCTGCGCTCGAACTCCTCCTGGGTCATTCCATCCAACAGCCCATCTGGGTCATTCACCACCCAGATGCCGAACGCCGGCGCGGCATCCGCGTCGGGGGACGGGAAATCACGCCATTTGACCCGGAGCCCGGCGATCATGGCGCGCTGGGCACCAGGCTTGGGAACGGAAGGATCTAGCGGGGGTTCTGCCTGAGACACTCGTCCTCCGCGGTGCAGACGCGCGCCGCAGCCACGAAGCGTAGGAGAGACCGGGGCGAATAGCAAGGGCATGCCTGAGGACCGCGACCTGCTTCGCCGACTTAGCCGACGAGCGCGCCGCGGACCACAAGGCGCTCGTGTCCGGTTGACACGGTGAATCGAGACACCGGAGAAGGGCCAGCGCTATTCTCTGATTAGAACAAACGTTCTGAGATCGGCGGTGGCCCGCGGCGGGCGCCGCCGATCGAGGACGGCTTCTCGGAGGGTGCGTGTGGCCGTGGAATCCCTCTCCCCGCGCGAGCGGGCATTGCGCCGCCTCTTGACGGACGTCGGGCTGTTCAGTCGGCACGTCGTCGGCGTGCCGTTGCGGCCCTACCAGCTCGATCCCGCGCGCGCCGTCGTGGACTCCGTGCTGCAGCGTCGCGGCCTGACCTTCACGATCATGATGAGTCGGCAAGCCGGTAAGAACGAGCTCTCCGCCCAGCTCGAGACCTTCCTGCTCACGTTGTACCAGCGCCGGGGCGGCTCCATCGTCAAGGCCGCACCGACGTTCCGGCCCCAGCTCGTCAACAGCGTGATGCGGCTGGAGCGCTCGCTTGACAACGACCTCGACCGCGGTCAGTGGCGCACCCAGTACGGCTCCGTCGTTCAGCTCGGTCGGGCTCGCGCCTTCTTCTTCTCCGGCGAGCCAGAGAGTCACGTGGTCGGTGCGACGGCGAGCCTGCTGCTCGAGATCGACGAGGCGCAGGATTTCGATGAAGAAAAGTACCTGAAAGATTTTCGTCCGATGGGCGCCACGACGAACGTGACGACCGTGCTCTACGGGACCGCCTGGACCGCGGACACGCTGCTCGAGCGGGCGCGGCGCGAGAACCTGCGTCTCGAGGCACTGGATGGCGTGCGGCGCGACTTCCGCTATCCGTGGGATGCGGTGGCCGCGCACAACCCGGACTACCGCGCTTACGTGGAGGCGGAGATGGCCCGGATGGGGCCGGAGCATCCGCTCATCCGCACCCAGTACCTGCTGGACCCGATCGAGAGCGGGGGCCGCTTCCTTTCTGAGACCCAGCTCGCCCAGCTCCGAGGCGACCACGTTCGACTCACGAGCCCGCTGGTTGCTGCTGGCGGAGGCTCTCTCCCTCCCGCCAGCAGGGAAGCGGGAGCCGGGGTACGCCCTCACCCTAACCCTCTCCCAGAGGGAGAGGGGACAACCCCCTCCTCCCCCCTTGTGGGGGAGGGTCAGGGTGGGGCGGAGCACCCGCAAACACCAACTTTCGTCGCGGGCATCGACGTTGCGGGCGAGGACGAGGTGGCCGAGGACGCGGCGCTCCGCTCGCTCAAGCCGCGCAAGGACAGCACGGCGGTCACCATCTGCACCGTGAGCTGGGAGCCGGTCACGGGCGCGAGCGGGCCCGCGGGGCGGGTGCCGACGGAGCCGCGGCTGCGCATCGTCCAGCACTACTGGTGGACCGGCCGCAAGCACCGCGAGCTGTTCCCGCAGCTCGTCGACCTGCTCCGTAACGTCTGGCACTGCCGCGCCGTCGCGGTCGACGCGACGGGCGTGGGCGCCGGCGTGGCGAGCTTCCTGGTGGGCGCCCTGCCCGGCGTCGTACGGCCGTTCGTTTTCACGGCGGCGTCCAAGAGCGCGCTCGGCTACGGGCTGCTGACGGCGGTCAACGGCGGCCGGCTCAAGATGTACGCCGCGGATGGCTCGCCCGAGAGCACGGAGTTCTGGCAACAACTCCAGTTGGCGCGCTCCGCGCTCCACGAGAACCAGCGCCTTTCGTTCTATGTGGACCCGCGGGAGGGGCATGACGACCTGCTGGTCTCCGCTGCGCTGGCGGTAGAGGCCGCGGCCGGTGCCGAGCCCCGGGTCGCCGTGGGCCGCCGGGTGGAGGTGGAGCGGTGATGGGTTTTCCCGCGGAGGTATCCGGTTGACCCTGACGATTTTTCGGCGGAGTGCGATTCCAGGCGCGGCGCCCTCGCCCAGCGCGGAGCTGCGGGCGCGGGATGGCGAACGGCTGCGACGCTACCGCGAGCTGCTTGACTTCTACGAGGGGCACCACTTCGCCGCGCCCCGTCGCGGCCGGACGAACCTGGTCGTGAACTATGCGCGCGCCGTGGTGGACAAGGGCGTCTCGTACCTCTTCGGGCGCGGGATCCACCTCGCTGTGCCAGAGCTCGCGGCGCTCGGCGAGGACGCGGCAGCACCTGGGCAAACGGCAAGGTCCGGAGACGCGGCGATGCGGGGGCCCGGCGCGGCGCGGGCGCGGCTGGCGGAGCGGCTGCTCGCCCAGATCGCGGAGGAGAACGACCTCGACCTGCTGCTCCTCCACGCGGCGACGAACGCCGCGGCGCTGGGCGACGCCGCGCTGAAGGTGTGCTGGGACACGGCGGCGGGGCGGGTGCGCATCCTGAACGTCGATCCCTTTCGCTTCTTCCCAACCTGGGCCAGCGACGACCTCGCCGCATTGCAGCGGGTCGCCCTCTGCAGCCGGCTCGCCGCCGCGGAGGCCCGCGAGCGCTATGGCTGGCGGGGCCCGGGGCGTTCCTCAGGTGACGAGGTCGAGACGCTCGAGGTCTGGACCGCGGAGCGCTTCCAGCTCCTGATCGAGGGCGAGCTGGTGCGGGAGGATTCGAACCCGTACGGCTTCATCCCCTTCGTTCACGTGCCGAACCTCCAGCCGCCGAATACGCCCTGGGGCATCTCGGACCTGGTGGATCTCATCCCGCTCAACCGCGAGCTGGATGAGCGGATGAGCGACCAGGCGGACCTGATCCGCTACCACGCGGACCCACCGGTCGTGTTCCGGGGCGTCGAGCGGCACTCCGATCTGGCCGTGGGGCCGGGCACGGTCTGGGACCTGCCGCGGGACGCGGACGTCTCCCTGCTGGAGTGGCGTGGCTCGCTGCCGACGTTGCAGGAGCACATCGAGCGGATCCTGCGTGCGCTCTATGAAGTCGCCGAGACCCCGCGCACGAGCTTCGGCGACTCCGGCCGCCTCCTCTCCGGCGTGGCGCTGGAGACGGAGCTCCAGCCGCTGATCCAGCGGACGCTCCGGAAGCGGGTGGGCTGGAGTGCCGCGCTGCGCCACGTCATGCGGCTGGCGCTGCTGCTATCCGAACGGTTCGACGTGCGGCTCCGGCTCGATCGGGAGCCGACGCCCTTCGCCCCGTACCGGGTACAGGTCATCTGGCCGCCGCTCTTGCCGCGCGATGACGACGCGGAGGCGCAGCGGAACCTGGCGCTGGTGGCGGGCGGATTGCAGGCACACCGCTCGGCGATGGACGCGCTCGGCGTGCTCGACCCAGAGACCGAGCTGCGGCGGGTGCGCCAGGACCGCGAAGCCCTCGCATCTCAGCCTCCCGCGCCCCAGCGACCCCAGCTCTTTGGAACAGAAACGGGAGGCCCGAAATGAACGACCTGACCGCTGCTCGGCCAGCGCGCAGAGGCAGGCCATCGCTCGCTGCCGGCTGGGTTGGACTCCGCGTTGCTCGGTCGAACGTGGAGCTCACCCTCGATCGGGCGGCAGTTGGTAGTCCCAGACCCAGAGGTGAACCGAGTGTGGTGCAAGCGTTGCCAGGGGCGAATGTTCCTGGAGGAGGACGGCGACCGCTACTGCCTGATGTGCGGGGAGCGGATCTACAACTGGCTGAGCGGCTTCGTCGATCGATTGCTGGAGGCGATGGAGCAGCAGGCGCGGCAGGAGGCGCGCCGTGACCACGCGTGCGCAGCTTCGGGCAACGATTCGGAGCGAGCTGAATGATAGCGGCGGTACCCCGCTCTGGGCCGACGCGCTGCTCAACGAGTACCTCGCCCAGGCGATCCGGCGCTATGGCGAGCAGATCCCGGAGGAGGCATCCGCCACGATCACCGTCGTGGCAGACCAGGCCGCCTACGCCCTGCCCGCCCGCTTTCTCGCCGCGATTCGACTCGAGCAGCCGGATGACACGGAGCGCATCGGCGATCCACGCCATCCCTGGAGCTACCGCGTCTTCGCCGGCCAGCTCATGCTGGATCCGGCACCGACGCAGGCGGGTAGCGATCAGAACGTCACGCTGGACTACCTGCGCTGGTACGCGGAGCCCACGGCGGACGGCGATGCGCTCGCGACGCCAAGCCAGGACGACGACGTGCTGGTTGCGCTGGTCTGCGCCCGGGCGCTCGCCGAGCTGGCGACAGACGAGAGCAAGCGGCAGCGCTTCGAGCGGCAGCGCGGGGCAGACCCGCGGGAGGCCGCGGCGAGCTACGAGCGCCGCGCTGCCGAGCGCCTCACCCTCCGCACCCGCCGTATCCGCACCGGCGCGCTCGTCTCAACCCACCCAGGCACGCCGAACCCCGGCCCACTCCAATCGACGGACCCGGGGCCATGAGGGAAGATGGGGAAACCCAATTGTCATCCTGAGCCCACAGGCGAAGGATCCGTAACCCAGACGTAGGACGGATCCTTCGCTGCGCTCAGGATGACAGGAATGCACCAAGAGAACAGCAGAAAGGAGCAAGCGAATGCCAGAGGATCAGCCGATCGCCACGCCCGAATCGCCGCCGGGGGCGGCGGTCGAGCAGGCCACGACGAGATCCGGGGGCGATGAGGTGACGGGCAACGCGGGCGCAGGCGCAGCCGACGTTGCAGAGCTGGAGGCGCTCCGGACGCAGCTCGTCGCCCTCCAGGAGGAGCGCGAGGCGGTCGAGGCGATCGCCATCGAGCTGCAGCAGGCCGATGCGCGGGCCGAGCAGCTCCGGGTCGAGCTCACCGAGGTGCGCGCGGCGCAGCTCGCCGCGCACCGACGAGCGGTGCTGGCGGAGCATCGCGGCCAGCTCGTGGAAGAGTTGGTGATGGGCGACTCGCCGGAGACGATCGACGCCTCCGTGGAGCTGGCGCAGGCCGCCTACGCCCGGGTCGCGGGGCAGCTCCGCCAGCAAGCGGCGGCAGTCGTGCCCGCCGGCGCGAGCCCGCGCGGCGAGCCGAGCGCGGACCACCTCAGCCCGTTCGAGAAGATCGCCGGCGCATTGCGCCGCTAGCCCTAAGCCCTAACCCCCAACCCCGTGAGCGACTGAAAGGAGCGAACCTTGGCACTGACGCTCGCAGAGAGCGCAAAGCTCTCCCAGGACCTGCTGCAGCGGGGTGTGATCGAGACGATCATCGAGGAGTCGCCCGTTCTGGAGCGGCTGCCTTTCATCACCGTGGAGGGCAACAGCTTCAAATACAACCAGGAGAACACGCTGCCCGCGGCGAGCTTCTTCGCCGTGAACGCCGTCTGGACGGAGGGGACGGCCACGTTCACCCAGAAGACGGCGAGCCTCTCCATCCTTGGCGGCGACGCGGACGTGGACAACTTCATCCAGCGGACCCGCAGCAGCGTCCAGGACCAGCGCGCGGTGCAGACCCAACTCCGCGCGAAGAGCGTGGCCCGCAAGTTCGAGGACACCGTGATCCTCGGCGATACGACGGTGGACAGCAACGCCTTCGACGGCCTGCGGGTGCTGGCGCCGGCGGCGCAGGAGATCACCGCCGGGGCGAACGGCGGGCCGCTCACCCTGGCGCTGGTGGACCAGCTCATCGACCTGGTGAAGGGCGGCAAGCCGGACGTCATCCTCATGTCCAAGCGCAGCCGCCGCAAGCTGAAGAGCCTGCTCGTCGCCTCGACCCACTACGTGGAGAGCGGCGCCGATCAGTTCGGCCACCAGGTGCTGCTCTACGACGGGATCCCGGTCCTGGTCAGCGACTTCCAGCCGGACACCGAGACGGAGGGCTCGGAGACCGCCGCCAGCTCCGTCTACGCCATTCATTTTTCTGAGGCGGACGGGCTGGTGGGGCTGCAGAACGGCGGCATCGAGGTGGTGGACGTCGGCCAGCTCGAGACGAAGGACGCGGCGCGGGTGCGCATCCGCTGGTACGTGGGGCTCGCCCTCATGCGGGATAGCGCCCTCTCGCGCCTGCGCGGCGTGAACGCCAGCTAGGGGTTGGGATTTGGGGGTTAGTCGGACGAGGGATGCCCAAGACCAACCCCTAACCCCCAGTCCCTAACCCCGCGAAACGACCGAAGGGAGTGAGCAGATGGCATTGCCAACGATTACAAACGCGCAGGGCGTGACGCGGCTGACCTTGAAGACCACCGTGAGCGCGAACGTGGGCGATCTGATCGGGCACGACGGCACGGACTGGGTGCTCGCGGACGCAGACGGCCGCATTCCCGCCCAATTCATGGCGATGGAATCCATCGGCGCGGGTGCGGAGCTGCAGGTGTGTCGGTCCGGAGTCCTGACCGATACAGATGCGCCGTACACCGCCGGCGTGGACCAGTACCTCACGGCGACAGCCGGGGCCCACGGCGCGGTGCCGGTGATCTCCAGCACGCTGACCGTGCTGCAGCGGATCGGCAAGGCGCTGTCTACGAGCGAGGTCTCGTTCGATTTGAGTCGGCGTGGGCCGGATGCCCTGCGCGCTCGGGTGGCATACGACCCGGCCTCGCTCGCAGGGGCGACGGCACGGAGCGACACGGTGAGCGTGACCGGCCTGCAGACGACGGACGTGATCCGCGGGGCGCAGGTCGCGGCGATCACGGGCACCGGCTGGGATAGCGGGCTCGTCGTTCAGGGGTTCGACGTCTCCGGTGCGAACACGCTGCGGGCGCGGCTGGTGAACGCAACGGCGGGGGCCCTGGACGGGGCGAGTGTGAACCTGGATCTCTACGTGGAGCGCTGGTAGTGCGCGCGCGGCACGCCCCCCAACTCCCAACCCCTAACCCCTGCGTCCAGGCCTACGGCCCGGACCCAACCGGCCACCGCTGCGGCGCATGCGCCCACCTGGACGTCGTGGCCACCGAGCGGTTGCGAGACGGTCGCATCGTTCCCCAGGCGCTGTACTTCTGTCGGCTCTCGGGTGCGCCGAAGCGAGTAACCTGGGCGGCCTGCGCCCGGTTCCAGGAAGCGCCGCTGCTGGGAGTCGGGGCGTGAGCCGAGAGCCGGGCCATCTGCCAAAGCTCGCGCCGTGCGGGCGTTGTGGCTGCCGGGCGGCATGCTGTCACCCGTGCCCCGTCTGCCCCTGGTGTGAGGCGGCGTGCTCCGAGCTCATATCCTCTCCCCCCACGCTCCCCCCCATCCCCCCTTTCCCCCCAAAGAGGGAAGGAGCTGAAGGAGCTATTGATGGTGGCTCGGCTTGTGTTCCTCCATCCGGATCTTCACCATCTGAATCATCGAGCCCCCTCACCCCCTCCCTCTCCCCCGATGGGGGAGAGGGAACTCCCAGAACGCGACCTTATGGGAGGGAGGAAGTCTCCCCTCAAATGCGACCTCATAAAGGAGCGGAGGGGGCACCTCCCAGCCGACCTCATAGGGGGAAGAAGCCGCTCGCGACGCTGGGGGTGCTGCCATGATGGCGGCGGATCTGCCGCGGGTGGTGTTGGGGTTTGGGCACCCGGAGGCGCCGGGCGGGCTGGTGCTCGGACCCCACGTAGTGATGGGCGGAACGCTCGCCGCGCGGCCGGCGGCGGGGCTTCCCGGGCGGCTCTACCTGGCCACGGACGACGGCGGCGGGACCCTTTACCGCGATAGCGGCGCCGCCTGGGTCCAGGCCGCGGGCGTCGTCAACAGCCCGATCCTCCTCGACCGCGACATGGCCGAGGCCGAAGTGGTCAACACGACCACCGAGACCACGGTCTATTCGTACTCCGTGCCGGGAGGCACGCTCGGGACGACCGGGATCCTCCTCCTCAAGTTCGCGGGCAACTGGCTGGCGAACAGCGGAACCCCGCTGCTCACCGTTCGAGCCAAGCTCGGCGGCACGGTCATCGGCGTCTCCAATTACGCCGGCGTCGGGATCGCGAACGATGCCGACCGCGCCGCCTTTACCGGTGAGGTGCTGATCTGCGCCAACGGCGCGACGAACAGTCAGCGCACCCATCTGACGGTGTGGACCGGCGGGCGGC